>Ga0209985_10003689_pt1 | contig 12856 bp, 10 predicted proteins | sample NOAtaG_FD_187305 | JGI IMG/M metagenome (GOLD analysis project Ga0209985, IMG submission 187305) | Freshwater lake microbial communities from Lake Erie, under a cyanobacterial bloom - NOAA_Erie_Diel6S_1000h metaG (SPAdes) (version 2) | ecosystem: Environmental > Aquatic > Freshwater > Lake ...
TGTAAAGGAAGAATTGGCGTATTTGGAACCGAGCCGGTGAAAACTCCTGGCCCGTGGTCCGGCACAGCGGCAAAAGAAAAACAATTGAAACCAAGAGTCCTGCCAAGATTCCTAGAACCAGAGCCAGTCGCCCCTTTTTTTTCCCCTCGGGAGTCGTTCCTTGCGATGGCTTCGGGGGTGTCGGTGCGTTCGCAGAGCTCATGGAATTTTTTGGAAGCTGAATTGGTAATGGGGGATCCGATTCGCTAAGGTATCGGCGTGTGGATCGGCTTGGATTATAGCACCCGAAGCGTTGCAGGCCGACAAAACGTTTATTCGCAGGGAGCCTACCGTGGCTTGGTGGAAACGCAAAAAAGAGGATTCGAGCCCACGTTCCGGCGATGCTCTGGCCGATCGTCGGGAGCCCTCCGAGCAGCTTCGGCTTTTAGAAGCGGTTTTGATGGTGGTAAACGAACCGATTTCTGCGAGGCATCTTGCTGGTTTGCTTGGGTTTCCAGACCCGACGGCCGTCCGAACGGCCGTCAAAGAGCTCAATGGGCGTTACGATCGAGCCGCTCGGGCTTACCGGATCGAGGAGGTCGCAGGCGGACTGCAAATCTTTACTCGCAAACAGTTTGCGCTTTGGTTGCGCAGGACAGGGTCGGTCCCCTCCGAGCAGATTCTCAGCTCGGGAATGCTCGAAACGCTAGCGATCATCGCTTACCGCCAACCGGTCGTGCGGGCCGAGCTCGAGGCGATCCGAGGTGTCGGTTGCGATGAGGTCCTGCGACAATTGATCCAGCGGGATTTGGTTCGCGTTTGCGGCAGAGACGAGGACCTTGGACGACCCTTCTTGTACGAGACGACGAAGACGTTTTTGAAAGTTTTTGGGCTCCAATCGATCGAAAATCTCCCACGCTTCCAAAAGATTCTTCAAGCAGAGTCCGAAATTGCTTCCAGGATTCGCAACACGTTGACCGACCAAGCGTCTGAGAGTTAAATCAGCCGGTTGGTATTTTCCGGTTGAATTTTTTCATTCCGCATATTGAAGTCCGATGGGTAGGTGGCTAGATTGCCCCATCGGAACGGTTTTGCTCCATCGCTAACCCGATTGGGCGTGCCAAACTTGGTCGTCACCAAACCCACGAAAGAACCTCGAAAGAAGCTAAGGGTGCCCACTGTGAAGAAAATATTCCCCCGCAAAGAGATGATTTCCGCAACTGCGACGCGTGACATCGAATGGCTGAACGACTCATTGGATGCGATCCATACGTTCGGGGATGTCTCTCACTCGATCGTCATGGCCGATGAGGACGAGGATGAGGACGAGGACGAAGACGAGTTTGAGGACGAGGAAGACGAGTTCGAGGACGAGCAAGACGAAGACGACGAAGAAGACGAAGACGAAGAATTCGAAGAGGAAGAAGAGGATGGAGAGTGGGAGGAAGTCGACGATGACGACGACGACGATGACGACGACGAGGATGATGACGACGAGGATGAAGAAGAGCTCGACGAGTTCGATGAGGAAGACGACGATTGGGATGATGACGATGACGATGAGGAAGAAGAGGACGACGAGGAAGATTGGGACTGATCGGAGTCCGAGCGATCGTTAGCGTTTTGGCCCAAAGGGTATAGACTATCCCTGTGCGATACCCGCACAGGGTTTTTCTTTGCAGTCGATGTTCTTCGTTGAGTACTCTGCGCCGGGCTAACTGCTCGGGAGTGTCCAAAGATGCCAAACGCTACCTGCTTTTTGATCGCGTACCTTCTGGTGCTTGTCATCGAGTCGGTCCGTTTTGTGATCTCCGGAGAGTCCCTCCGACAGTGGCTTACGCGAGTCTCCCTTGGGATGTTCCTGCTGGCCTTCTTAACCCACACGCTGTACCTGGCGGATTTGGTGATCCAAGGCATCTGGTACGAGCAAGGATTCAGGTATTTAAAAACCTGGGGGGATTGGTCGATCGCTGCGGCTTGGGTTCTGGCACTTGCCTATTGCGTGATGCTTTACCGTCGCAGCGACAAGCAGATCGGTCTGTTCTTGCTCCCGCTTATCCTCTTGCTTGTGGCTCTTGCTGTTGTTTTTCCCTCGGATAGTCCGATCGGCAAGTCCACCTCGACGGTTTCCTTTTGGCGGATGGTCCATTCGATGGCGATGCTCATCGGAACGATCCTCGTGGCCTTGGGGTTCGCTTCTGGGGTGATGTACTTCGTCCATGCACGGAAGCTCAAGAGTCGATTGAACAGGCGATGGTCATTCCGATTGCCGTCGCTTGAGTATCTCCAGAAGTTGGGGCAAAGCTGCACGCTCGGCAGCGCCGCGGCGATCGGTTTTGGGGTCGTCTCTGGAGCGATTATGAATTTCACCCGCGATGGCTTTGTCGCTTGGACCGATCGGGGAATCCTACTGACGACGGCTTTGTTCGTCTGGCTTTGTATCGCAGCGCTGGCGCAGAAAATCTCTTCCAACCGTGGCAAGGGCGAGTGGACAGCCGCACTGAACATTCTCTCGTTTGCCATCGTCGTAGCTACCCTGGCTGCCGTCGTTACGGCTCCTCACGGCGTGAGCACTTGGGGGGATGCATGAAGCTGCGAATGATCGGTTGCAGCCACCATGACACGCCGCTGGAAATCCGCGAGCAAGTGGCTTTTAGTTCCGAGCAGATCACCCAAGCCCTCTGGAGTTTGAAGGAGCAGTTTCCCGACACCGAGGCGGTCTTGCTCAATACCTGCAATCGAGTGGAGCTCTATTGGGGTTCAAGTCACGAGGACAAGGTCGCAACGCAAGAGGCCATCGAGCGATTCCTCTCGGAGTTCCATCGCGTCGGCCTGCGGACGATCCAAGAGCACTTTAAAGTCCGTCACGATGGACAAGCCGTCGAGCACCTCTTTATGGTCGTAAGCAGCATCGACTCTCTGGTCGTCGGCGAATCGCAGATACCGGCGCAAGTCCGTTCGGCGTACGACCGCTCCAAGCTCGAGGGTGCCGCAGGCGCCGTGATGCACTCGCTTTTTCAGCATGCCAACCAAGTGTCCAAGCGAGTCACGACCGAGACGGAGATACATCGCCGACGGATCAGCGTCCCGAGCGTCGCAGTCAGCGAAGTGGCTTCGGAGTTCTACGAACGCTTCGATGACAAGAACATCGTGGTCATCGGGAGTGGTCAGATGGGGGTTGAGACCCTTCAGTACCTCCTCGATGCGGGGGCTCGGAACATCGTGATCGTCAATCGTTCGCTGGACAAAGCCCAGAGTGTGGCAGATCAGATGAGTGCCGCAGCAGAGTTCGAACTCCGCGCAGAGCCCTGGGATGCCCTCGATCGACTCTTGGTCTGGGCCGACCTTGTCGTCAGCACCACCGGCGCTGCGGAACCCATCGTCACCGAAAGTCGTCTAAAACCGATTTTGGCCAAACGGAGTCGCCCGAACCTTCTGATCCTCGACCTTGCTGTCCCGAGAGACTTCGAACCGGCCATCGCCAGGCTACCGAGCGTCTATCTCTATTCGGTCGACGACCTGCAATCGGTCTGCCAACGCAACGAAGCGTTCCGAAAGCAGCAGCTTCCCAAAGCTCGCAAGATCATCGACGAAGAGGTCCAAAAAATCCTGGCCGATTGGAACCTCAGGCAGTCGGGCGATACCATCCGCGCCCTGAGAGACCAAGCCGACTTGATTCGCGACTCGGAGTTGCTTCGTTTGTTCTCCAAGCAATCGATGCAGGAGCTCAATGCCGAGGCCCACCAAGAAATCCTTCAGGCCGTCGATCGGGTGATCAACAAACTCCTGCACGGCCCCCTGCAATCGCTTCGAGAAGCCCCCCACGAGGATCACCGCGAGTCGCTTGTGACGGCGATCCGTCGGCTGTTCAAACTCGGATGACTCAACCGCCAAAGAGACTGTATTTGTAGACCGTCTCGATCTTGCGAAATCCAACCGAGCGATAAAGTTCGATCGCGCGAAAGTTATGCGTGGTGACTTCTAAGCTCACCACACGGCAGCCCGTGAGATAGAATCCCCGCAGGGCTCTTCGGATGAGTTCCTTGCCGATCCCCCGGCCCCGGCAAGCTTCGACGACCCCGATGTTTTGGATCGCTCCATGGACTGGTCCTACCCTCAAGCCCTGGATGGTTCCGACTCCGACCCTCGCGAGCGGATCGTTCCCTAGGCTATTTGCGCCGTGGGTGTCGATCAGGCAGGCGAGCCAAGTCGCTTCGGGGACGAAATTGTTCTTCGAGGAGAGTTCACGCATCAGGGTTTTGCACCCTTCTCGATTCGCAAGGCAGGGAAAGACATTGCCGTCCATCTCTTGGCGAAAACTCTCCCATTTGACCAGTGCATGCATGCCGACGTGCTTTGGCTGCCAAGCCAACCAATCGATCGTAGGATCGGTCGATAACTCTTGGGCGATCCAGTCCATGCAGGATGCAAGCTCGATTTGCATCCGATAGCGTTTGATAAATACCGATCGAGATATCGTCATGGTCGGACTGAACTACCTTGTCAAACGGCCAAAGGGCTACCGAATCAATCCTTATCAATTCTTGCGCAACTCGCACGCTGGAGTCCCGACATAAGTGCCATGGGCGGGGATATCCCGGACGACTGTCGAGTTGGCGCCTAGGATCGACCAAGCACCGATATGGCGATTGGGGATCACGCAGGTTCCGATCCCGAGCATCGCTCCTTGGTCGACCCTTACGCCGCCAGCCAAATGGCAACCCGGTGCGATGTGGACGAAATCTCCCAGGATCGAGTCGTGGTCGACCGAACAGGAAGTGTTAAGAATGACTCCTTGGCCGATCCTTGCCATCGCCCCGACGACGGCTCTGGGCATGACCACGGATCCAGGACCGATCTGTGCTGAAGGCGAGACATAAGCCGAGTGTGCAATGGCCGTGGCGAATTGAAAACCCAGAGTCTGAAGCCTCTCGGTCACTTGCTCTCGAAGTCTATTGTCCCCTAGGGCGACCAATGCGAGCGCCTTGGCCTCGAGCAACTGGGCCAAAGTTTGTGAATTTTCCGGGAAGACCGGATAGCCGAGAATCCCATCGCTCGAAGGGTGCTTATCCATGCAACTGATGATTTGGTACTCAGCCATCGATGCGAGCGTCTCGATCGCCATCTTGGCATGACCGCCGGCGCCTACGACAAACACGAGTTTCTTTGCCATCCTTCGAAGCTCCAGGCAAGCCAAAAAACCGATTACAATAATCCAAACCGAGGGGTTCTGCAGTGAGCCTGTTGGACCCGGACCCTTAAATTGGTTAAAATCCGATGCCACATGGCGGTTTTCACCCTAGCCCAGGTCGATGTTTCGGGAGTTGAACCGATGAGCAGCAGCTCTTCCCTAGATTGCAGTGTGTTGGTTCTGAATCGATTTTATATGGCCATCCGTGTCGTCGATGTACGTCGTGCCATGACGCTCCTGTACCGTGGTTGTGCCGAGGTGATCACGATCGAGGACGATCAGTACATCAACTACGACTTCGAAAATTGGTGCGAGCTTTCTGACCTGCACTCGATGGAAAAACAACTGGGCGAAGATTACATCAAAACCCCGACGCGAGAGCTGCAAGTACCCCGAATCGTCCGACTCGTTCTCTACGATCGCGTCCCGAAATCGACTGTCCGTTTCAACCGAAAAACGCTCTTTGCCCGCGACTCCCATCGCTGCCAGTACTGCGGTCAGTCCCGACCTATGAGCCAATTGAGCCTCGACCACGTCATGCCTCGCTCCCAAGGTGGTAAGACGACTTGGGAAAATGTCGTTTGCTCGTGTGTGGGTTGCAACAGCAAGAAGGGTGGGCGTACGCCCACCCAAGCCGGCATGAAACTCCTGAGCGATCCGGTCCGACCCTCGGCCAACCCGGGGATCACCGTGACGTTGAAGGATCCCCGTTACAGTTCCTGGAAAACCTTCCTGGCCTCGGCCGGAACCATCACTTAATCCTGCCATCGGCGGGTCCCTGGCCCATCGGCGGGTCCCTGGCCATCCCTCCTGAACCCTTTTGCCTACGATTGCACTCCTCTCCATGAAATCCTCCAAACTGGCTCGACGTCAATTCCTCTCCCAGACGGCCCTTGGTACCGCAGGACTCGCCTGCGGCCTCAGAGCCCATGCGTCTGCCAACGACGAGATCCGAATCGCATTCCTAAGTTGCGGCGGGCGAGCCAACGAACTCATGGGGAGCTTCTCCAAAGTTCCCGGCGTCAAGATTGTCGGATTGTCCGATCCGGACTCGACTCGCGTTGCCAAAGCCAAAACCCGATTTCCCGATGCCAAAACATCGACCGATCTTCGCAAACTCATCGAAGACCCCGACATCGATGCCGTCGTCGTCGCGACCTGCAACCATTGGCATTGCCTTGCGGCGATTTGGGCCATGCAAGCCGGTAAGGATGTTTACGTCGAGAAACCGCTCTCCCATACGCAGTGGGAAGGTGAGCAGACCATCGCCGCTGCTCGGAAGTATCAGAGGATCTGCCAAGTCGGAACCCAGCAACGCTCCGACCCGATGCAAAAAGAACTCAAAGCATTCCTCCATGAACAACAAGCCTTAGGTCAGATCCAGCGAGTCCAAGTCAACCGCTTCGGTGTACGCGGCCCGATCGGAAAACGCAAAGACCCGCTCCCCAAAGACCCCAACGTCGATTATGACCTGTGGCTCGGGCCAGCGGCCGACCGTCCTGTCTTCCGGAACGCTTGGCACTACGACTGGCACTGGGACTGGAATACCGGTTCGGGCGAGATGGGCAATTGGGGCGTCCACGTTCTAGATGATGTCCGCAATGTCGTGTTCCGCGATAGCGTCCGAGTCCCACGCAGGATCCTCGGCGGCGGAGGACGGGTGGTCTGGGACGACGCGGGCCAATCCCCCAACGTCCATGCCGTGGCCTTCGACACCGGATCGATCCCGGTCGTGATCGGACTGAGCAACTTGCCCGATGCTCCCGATGGCAAAAAATCTCCCGACTTCCCAGGCCCCGGAAGCGGGTACGTCGTGTACTGCCAAGCCGGACGCTTGGAAGGCCAACGCGGGTCGGCCAAAGCTTTCGATATCGATGGCAAGCTGATCAAGGAGTTCAAAGGCAATGGCGGAAGCGCCCACCAAGCCAACTTCATCGAAGGGGTCAGGACCCGCAAGTCGGAACTTCTCAACGCCGACGTTCAGGTCGGTCACGACTCGACCGGATGGTGCAATTTTGCGAACATTTGCTACCAGGCTGGCGATTCGAACCATATCGAGGACAAAGCCGAATCGGCGAGGGATTTCCCCGGCTGGCAGAAGCTCATCGAGCAGATGGTCGGCCACTTGAACGCCCATCGAATCGATCCTGAGGATCAAGCCCTCCGGATGAGCCACTGGATGGAACTCGATCCGAAAACCGGCCGCTTCGTTGGCGATTATGCCCAACAAGGCAATGCGCTGATCCGGCGCGAATACCGATCCGGATACGCCGTTGAGGAAATTACTTAAACGCTTTGCTGAGTACGAGTACGACGAAATCCGATTCGCCCTGGCGCACTTCCTTTCTGCCGATTTTTCCTACAAACCTCTATAGATCGTGACCTCGCTTTTCGGGTATCTTGCCCAAACGACGCGGTGCCCGCAGTCGGACGGTTCACAACGGATTGCGTCGAACAAAGGGGTGGGTTCTTCTGCGCATGGATGCTCAGAAAAAAGAACATTATCGATTCGAAGTATTGCTAACGCTGGCTCTGCAAATCCTAGGTAGCACGCTGCTGCTTGGGACCCCAGGGTTTGCCCAAGCCCTCCCACGCCCTGAGACCCCACGCCCTGAGACCCCACGCCCTGAGTCTCAGCGAGCCGAGCCGGTTGCTTCACTGGTCGATGCGAAGCTTCACGATTGCCGAATGCTCTCGATCGATCGAGCATTTGTCGTCGGCGATGCTGGGGCAATCCTCATGACCGACGACGGCGGCAAGCAATGGAAAAGCCTCTCCTCTGGCCGTAGCGAGTACAACTATTACGCCATCGGGATGGAGGATCGAAACGGCCTGATCGTCGGGGGGACCCTCGAGCCGGCGACCGGCCGGAGCATCGGGATTGTTTTGATCACGCAAGACGAGGGGAAAACCTGGAACCCATCGGATATTCCAGGACTACCCCGACTCCTAGGCCTTCAGAGAATCAAGCATCGCCATTGGATCGCCTGGGGGGATTGGTCGGACCATTTCGGATCGGCACTCTTCGAATCGATCGATGGAGGCAGGTCCTGGAGCCCGCGCCCGATCCCTTGCGGACACCTTCAATCCGTAGCCATGAGCGATGAAGGGAGTGCCCTGATTGTCGACCGAGCCAGCCGCGTCTTTTTCGCTGCCGATGGTGTTGATTTTCGATCCGTCGCGATCGATACCGACCAATTTCGACCCATCCGATTCTGCAAGCTCCAGCCCCAAGGATGGTGGTTGGGGGGGGATTCGGCCCAGCTCTGGCACTCGATCGATGGCCTGCGATGGCAGAGCATCGATCTGCCGATTGCCAAGGAGGACGCCCCACTGGTGGATCTTGTCCAGATGAAGGGGGGGACCGATCGGATGTGGATCGTCGGAAAACCCGGAAATCTGATTTGGTGTTCGGAGGATCACGGTGCAAGCTGGATTCAACAGCCAACGGGTGTCGCGACTGTGCTCCTGGGCTTGGATTCCTGGAACGATCAAGTCCTGATGGCTTGCGGTCGGCTCGGTACGATTCTGCAATCTCGCAATTCCGGCCGATCTTGGCGGCAAACACATGCCTCGGCCCAGCGCACCTTGGGGCTTAGCATCAGCGCAACGGACCAGAGCATTCCCTGGGATGCACTGGCTTACATCGCTCACGAGGGTCAGCATCAAGCCGCGGCGTTGGTCGTTCATAACCGTCGGTTCACCGAAGACCTCCACCATCAGCTCGATCGCGTCTCGGCTTTGGAATGCTTGGCATCGCGCATCCATTTGGATCATTTAACGACCCACCGTGGATTGCCCATCAGCGATCTGCCCAACGGCACGAAAATCAACGATCTAGCTTACTACCAACGTTCCAGCGATGCATTGCTTCGATGGATGGTCCAAGAGATCCGCCTGCACCGCCCCGATGTCGTGTTTGTCGAGGATCTCTCCTCCTCGAATATGCTCCGAAGCGCCAACGGGGCCCTGGCGACCCAAGCGGTCCAATTGGCCGGTAACCCCTCGTTCTCACCAGCCAAAAGTCTCATTGAGGACCAACTCGGTGCTTGGACGGTCCAGCGAACTATCCAGCGCAGCGAATCGAGTGGGTTTTCGTTGGCGCCTTCGATGGTGCTCAAGAAAAGCAATCAGCTTTTGGCCAAGCCGCTTCAGCCCATCCGCTACTACTATGCATCCGGTTGCTTGCCGTTGGATGCCCAAGCTCCCGAGTCGCTCGAGGGGCAAGTCCATTACCGGTTGGTCAATCATAAATCGGCAACGATCAGTCATCCTCTCGATGGTCTTGTCGTGCAGAACGACACCAAAATCTGCGACAAACCGCTGCTGAAAATCAAACTCGCCACGCTCATGGCCTCGGCCAACGCGACTAGCCGGGTCTCGCAATTGCTCCAGACGCGAGGAAGCGAGCTCTATCGCGAGAACGCTTGGGACGAATCGCTCCTGGAGTTGATCAAACCCCTCTCACCGGAATCGGTGCTGGATGTTCTGTGGATGGTATCCCAGGAATCCCGAGTGCAGGGCAATTGGCACCGCTGGCACGCCGCGCTCCAATTGATCCTGGCTCGATTTAGCAACCAAGAACAGCAGGAAATGGCTTATCGCGAGCTGATGACCTACACCGGCTCAGCCGAAGTCGAGCAGTTGATACGCGGCCAACTCCGACAGCAAACAGATCCGTCGGTCCAAATCGCTACAGCACCTACCAGCAATGCCGCTTCTCCGTTTGGAGCCCAAGACAGCGGTGTTAAACCGGCTTCCTACATCAACGAATCCCGGCTGACGCCGATCGCGCGCGGAACAAGTGAAAGAGGATTCGCCAAGCTCTTGGGGGGGTGGCCTGAGGGTTGGCAGACCAAGAAATCCGAACCCGCATGGGCTTGGCTGATCGCTTCGCGTTTTCGTACCAGCTCTTGGACGCGTGTCGGAGGACTCGACCCGACCTCTGAGCGGGGCTTTTGGCCGGCGTACTATCCTCAACTCGGGAACTGGTCGGGAATCTACGAACAGGAGCAAATCGTCAACGCTCCTCCTGTGGGCTCCTTGCCGATCCCGAGGATCCCCTGGACCCAAAACCGCCCTCACTTGGATGGCCTCGCCGAACCGGAGTTGTGGGATCAAGCCATCCGACTTCGGCTCTCGACGGCCTGGGCCGATGAGACCGATACCTCCACAGTGCGGTTGTGCCGCGACCAGGATTTCCTATTTGTCCACCTGAGTTCCCCACGCAATCGTTCCTCGGAGCTTGCGTCGAACTCTTCTCAGCCCCAACGCTCCAACCCCGCTTTCAAGGGGGCCAATACCAAGGACTCCAAAGCCAGGGAGCTTAAAGCCAAGGACGGGACCGCCAAGCGGGATTCGATGGATCCTATGCTTGACCATGTAAGGCTCAGGATCGATATCGACCGTGACTATGCGACCTGGTTCGAATTCGCCTGGGACATCCAAGGAGGCGTTTTGGACCAATGCAACGACATTCGAATCTGGAATCCGCAGTGGTACATCGCATTCCATCCGACCGACGAGGCTTGGAACGTCGAACTCGCGATCCCGATCAAGGAACTCATCGAGGATTCGACTATTCCCTGGGACAAACTCCCATGGGCTTTGAGCATTCAGCGGCAACGCCCCTCTCTGAGCACTGAATTCCTGGTCGCCGGAGACAACGATCAATGGAGTCGCGACCAATGGCTCATAGTCAATCCCACCGAACCATGACGCCCCAGCTACGCAAGATCAAACTCGGTATCTGGTGCGATTACGGTGTGACGCTCGAGCCCTCCGAAGGGATCGGGGTTTTTGTCGCCAACCTCGTCGATGGTCTCCTCGGGCAACCTTCGATGGAAAAAATACTCCTGGTCTCCAAAGAGGGCCAAGAGCAACTGCTCGAACCCTTGAGGCAACTTGCACCCGATCGCATCGAGGTCATCGGAAACTCCAAGCCGCCGTTCTATCTGCGTAAACCTTGGAAGACACTCAGGCAAGCCGACCGGCGCCGTATCGAGCGCACCGGAACGAGCATCCGCGATCAAGGCCCCTTGGGGTGGACTTATCGATGGTTTGAACGTCAGGTCAACCACTCGAAAGCGAGTTGGCTCGAGAGTGTCGATCTTTGGCTGCTTCCCTACGTCGGGCTGGATCAGGAATTCAATAAGCCGACGGTCGTTATCGTTCACGACTTGGTCACCTACCATTTCTCCGACGGTACACCGCCGGAGAAACTCGAGTCGTTCAAGCGCTTGGTCAATCAAGTTACCGATCGAGCCAAGATCGTAGCCTGCATGTCGGACTTCATCTTGCACAAAGATCTGCATGGAACCTTAGGCTTAGCTTCCGATAGGACTCGGATGGTTCGACCTGCGGTCCCCCGAGATTTCCGTCGTTCGTCCGAAGCGCCATCGATGCTGCCCGAGGGGATCCCTGCGGGCCGGTACCTTTTGTATCCTGCTGCCTTTCGGAACTATAAGAACCATCAACTGCTTCTTCGTGCCCTGCCTTCGATCAATCGCGATCAGCCGGATCCATGGCATGTGGTCTTTACAGGAATCACACAAACACCGCCGAATCTCCAAGACTTGATCAAGGATCTGCAGCTAGAGAGTTGGGTGCATGTGCTAGGCAAGGTCTCACGAGGAGAACTCGAATCACTCTATCGCCATGCGTTTGCGACCGCCGTTCCGAGCTTGTACGAACAAGGCTCGTTTCCGCTGATGGAGGCCTTGTCGTTTGGATGTCCAATCCTCTCTTCAGATATTCCCTCGCTCCGCGAACAGCTTGCAGCCATGGGTCCAGATGCGATCTACTTTGACCCTCATTCGGAATCGGATTTTGCGAGAGCCGTTTTGGAGTTGGAACAAGACCGCAGCGGCAAAATCGCCGGACAGCTCGCCGGTTTCCAAAGGATGAAGCAGCGGACTTGGTCCGATGTCGCCGACGAGTGGTGCAAGATCTTTCACGCGATTTTGGAACCGAAGGTCTAAGTCCGACGATCGCTATTTCTTTTTGACCCTGCCCGTCTTCGGATCGACATCGATGTCCAGGATTTCGTTCTGATCGACGTAAAAGACAAACCCATTGAACATCTCGTCGACGGTCTGCGCCCCGTACTCGACAGTCGCCTTGGGGTCGGGGTTGTAAGGGTTAAACGGCGAGTTGTCGAAGTGAGCAACGGCTTGGATGGTCGTCCCCTTGGGATAGAGCTTCGTGCCGGGTGCGATTTCGTAGCCGAGTTGCCATTCAAAGTTGTAGTTAGGGATCTGCAGGAGCGTTTCCTGCGAACCGCTTCGATCCTTAGCATAGAACGTCATGTCTCGGCCTCGGACGTGCATGTGGGTGAAGATGCCAAGCAGATCCGCATCGCGGGCTAGCTCATGCTCGGAGCTGATGCGGAATGCAGGATCCCCGGGCGGAATCTTCCAGCCCCGTGGGTCCAGAACGAAGTGGTAGAGTTGCTTGCGAATCTTTTCGCGAGGGAAACGCAATCCGACTTGGATCCGACTCTTTTGCTCCTGGCCCGTGGTGGTGTAGTGGATCTGCAAGCCCAAGGCAGAACCTGCCGGAAGCTTGTAAGCGACTTGGTTGTCGAACTTGGTCAAATCCATCGGCTGGCCGCCCGGAACATATCCGGTGATGAATGTCTCTTCGCTCGCCCCCTTGCTGGTCGCATAAGCCATATTGCAATGGTGA
>Ga0209985_10003690_pt1 | contig 12850 bp, 7 predicted proteins | sample NOAtaG_FD_187305 | JGI IMG/M metagenome (GOLD analysis project Ga0209985, IMG submission 187305) | Freshwater lake microbial communities from Lake Erie, under a cyanobacterial bloom - NOAA_Erie_Diel6S_1000h metaG (SPAdes) (version 2) | ecosystem: Environmental > Aquatic > Freshwater > Lake ...
GACCACCCTCCAGGCCGCCGGGGCTCCGCCTCCTGGCGGATCCTTCGCCCGGGGCGACAACCGGACGGCCCTGGCCCTGTCCAAGCTGGGCAACGAGGCCATCCCCGACCTGGGGGGCCAGACCTTCGGTGGCGCCTACAACCGCACCGTGGGACGCCTGGGCGAGGAGCTTTCGAGCGTCAACCAGCGCCTGGCCGACCAGAAGGTGGTCGCCGACCTGCTCAAGGGGCAGCGCGACTCGGTGACCGGGGTGTCCATCGACGAGGAGATGGCCGACCTGACGCGGTTCCAGCGCGGCTACCAGGCCAGCGCCAAGATCATCACCACCATCGACGAGATGCTCGAGACCACCCTCGGTCTCAAGCGCTAGTTTTTCACAGAAAGGTCAAGGACATGATGCGAGTCACCTCCGGAGCTTACGCCGACCGCCTGGTCGCGAATCTGGGCAACATCTCGGCGCGTCAGGCCCGCTACCAGTCGCAGGTCGCCACCGGACAGCGGGTGGCATTGCCCGAAGACGATCCGTCGGCCGTCCGGCGGACCCTGGACCTCGAGACCGAGCGGGGGCGCATCGGCCAGTACGGCCGGAACATCAACCGGCTCAAGGAGACGGCCACCACGACGCAGACGACCATGCGGTCGCTCTCCAAGATCGCGACCCGCGCCTCGGAGATCGCCATCAAGGCCAACGGCATCAAGTCGCCCGACGACTTGAAGGCCTACGCGGCCGAGATCACCCAGATGATCCAGCAGGCGGTCTCCGCGGCCAATGCGAACCTGAGGGGCGACTCCGTCCTGGCGGGAACCCGCAACGGCCAGCCGGCCTATGGCGTGACCCTGGGAGCCGATGGCCGGGTGCAGTCGGTGACCTACAACGGGAACCAGGACGTCCCTTCGCTGGAGATCGCCGAGGGCCAGGAGCTCACGGCCAGCCTGATCGGATCCAACCCGACGGGGAGCGGTCCGGCGGGACTGCTGGAGGATCCCAGGTCCGGTGCGGACCTTTTCGGGCACTTGATCCAGCTGCAGGACCAGCTCCTCGCGGGCAACGGCACCGCGGTGACCTCCACCACGGCGGTCGGGCTTCAGGCAGATGCCGACAATCTCCTCCGCCACATCGCCGCCAACGGCGTTGTGCAGGGGCGGCTTGAGGCGGCCGGAGCCACCATCACCGAGCGCCTCCAGGCGCTGGAAGGCCAGATCTCGACCGAGACCGACGCCGACCTCGCCAAGGTCCTCGTCCAGCTCAACCAGACCCAGCTTTCATACCAGGCGGCCCTCCAGACCGGCGGCAAGATCATGACGATGTCCCTCATGGACTACCTCCGGTAGCACCGTGGCCGTCCTTGTCGCGATCCACGGGGGCGCCCCGAAGGCGGGACCTGGGCCGGGCCGGGGACTCGCTTGATCGGGACACCGGGATGACGGTAGCGTCAGGCCTCATACATGAGCGTCCTCGTCGTCGGCACCACTGCATTGGATTCCATCAAGACCCCGAAGTCCGAGAACCCTCGGTTGCTCGGTGGTTCAGCCAGCCACGCGGCCGTGGCGTCGAGCTTCTTCGCCCGCACGCACCTGATGGGGGTCGTTGGCGGCGATTTCCCGGCCAAATACATCCGCCTGTTCCAAAAGCACGGCATCTGCCTGAAGGGCCTGGAGCGGATCAAGGACGGCCAGACCTTCCACTGGTCGGGTGAGTACGAGGTCAACATGAACAACCGCCGGACGGTCGAGACCGTCCTCGGCGTCATCGAGCACTGGCAGCCCGCCTTGCCGGCCGACTACGAGTCCACGCCGTTCGTGCTCCTGGCCAACATTTCCCCGGGCGTCCAGCACCGGGTGCTCGATCAGGTCTCGAAGGCCCGGTTCATCATCGCCGACACCATGGACCTCTGGCTCAACATCGCCCTCCCGGAGGTGCTGACCCTGCTCAAGCGCATCGACTGCCTCGTGCTGAACGACAGCGAGGCCCGCCAGCTGGTCTCCGACGACAACGTCGTCAGCGCCCTGGCCAAGATCCACCGCATGGGGCCCAAGTACGTGATCATCAAGAAGGGCGAGCACGGCTCGATCCTCTCGGGACCGAAGGGCCTGTTCGTGGCCCCCGCCTACCCGCTGCGCAAGGTCGTGGACCCGACCGGAGCGGGCGATTCGTTCGTCGGGGGGCTGATCGGCTACCTGGCGGCCCAGAAATCCGGATCGGTCGAGACCAATCTCCGTCGGGCCATCCTGCACGGCAGCGTCGTGGCCTCGTTCTGCTGCGAAGGGTTCGGTCTGAACGTCACCACCCGCACCACCAAGGCCAAGATCCTCGAGCGGGTGAAGGAACTCGAGCGGTTGAGCCGGTTCTGAGCCGGCCGAGGAACGGGTGGGACCCGTTCCCACCTCGTTCCGGGCCCGCTGGCCTCAGATCTCCACCTGCATGCCGAGTTCGACCACGCGGTTGGCCGGCAGCCGGAAGTACGCCGTGGCGCTCTGCGCATTGCGGGCCATGATCGAGAAGAGGCGCTCCTGCCAGAGGTTCATGCCTCCGTTGCCCGCCTTGGGGATGACCGTCTCCCGGCTCAGGAAGAAGGTCGTCTCCATCTCCCGAAACTCGAGGTCGTGTTCCGCGCAGAGCCTCAGGATGGCCTGGACGTCCGGCGTCTCCATGAACCCGTAGTGCGCCTGGACGCGCCAGAACCCTGCTTCCATGCGCTCGACCTCCAGTTGTTCGGAGGCGTCCACGACCGGCACCTCATCGATGCAGATGGTGAAGAAGATCACCCGCTTGTGGAGGACCTTGTTGTGCTTGAGGTTGTGCAGCAGGGCGATGGGCGTGGTGTTGGGGTTGCCCGCCAGGTAGACGGCCGTGCCCGCCACCCGCAGCGGGTCCTTCCGGGCGATGTCCGCGACGAACTTCTTGGCAGGCATCGCGCTGACCCGCAGGCGCTCCCACACCAGACGTCGTCCCCGTTTCCAGGTGGACATGACGAAGTACATCGAACCGGCGATCAGCAGCGGGAACCAGCCGCCGTGTGGGATCTTGAGGAGGTTGGCCACGGCCAGCGGGGCCTCCACCACCAGCATGGCACCGGCCACGAGCGAGGCGTGGAGCCGGGACCAGCCGAACACGCGCTGCGAGGCGAAGAAGAAGAGCAGGGTGGTGGTCACCATGGTGAAGGTCACGGCCACCCCGTAGGCGCTGGCGAGGTTGTCCGAGGTCCTGAATCCGAAGATCAGCCCCAGGCAGGCCACCATCAGGGCGACGTTCACCTGCGGCATGTAGATCTGACCGCGCTCCCGCTCGGAGGTGTGCTCGATGAGCAGCCGGGGCATGTATCCCAGTTGGATCGCATGCATGGTCAGCGAGTAGGCCCCCGAGATCAGCGCCTGGGAGGCGATGATGGCCGCCGCGGTGGCCAGGGCGACCATCGGGTAGAGTGCCCACGACGGGCAAAGCTGGTAGAACGGGTTGAAGGACGCGCCGGTGGCGAGGTCCGGGCGCGACATGAGCAGCCCGCCCTGCCCGAGGTAATTCAGGATCAGCGCCGGGAGCACCACCGTGAACCAGGCGATGCGGATCGGTCGCATCCCGAAATGTCCCATGTCGGCGTAGAGGGCCTCGCCGCCGGTGACCGCGAGGACCACGGACCCGAGGACCACGAGGCCCACCATCCCGTGGCCGGCGAGGAATCTCAGGCCATGCCCCGGATGGAAGGACTGGAGCACCTCAGGCTGCAGCAGGATCCCCCGGATGCCCAGCAGGCCGATCGCGATGAACCACAGGAGGGTGATCGGGCCGAAGATGCGTCCGACCTTCGCGGTGCCGGCGCGCTGCGCGGCGAACAACCCCACGATGATGCCCGCCGAGACCGGAAGGATGAACCGCTCGAATCCGCTGGCGGCGATCTTGAGTCCCTCGACCGCGCCGAGCACCGAGATGGCCGGGGTGATGATCCCGTCCCCGTACAGGAGGCAGGCTCCCATGATCCCGATGGCGGCGAAGGTCCTGGCGAGACGGCTGCGATGTCCGGATTTCGCCTCCGGGAACGCCAGCGCCATCAAGGCCAGGATGCCTCCCTCGCCCTTGTTGTCCGCCCGGAGCACATAGACGAGGTACTTGACCGTGACGATGAGGATCAACGCCCAGATGATGAGGGACAGCACCCCCAGCACGTTCGCGGCATTGGCCGGCGCCCCGTGTCCGGGGGCGAAGCATTCCTTGAAGGCGTAGAGTGGGCTGGTGCCGATGTCCCCGTACACGATGCCCAGGGCGGCCATCGACAGCCCCGCGAGCCGTCGACCGGTGGGGGCGGAGGTGGGGTGGCTCATCGGGGTGTCCTCCTCCTCCGGTGGGCCGCGCTGGGAGGGGCGGGTGGCGGGGTCGGTGGCTCAGATCCGGGGCCGGAGGGCCCGTGGAGCCGGCGGGGGGCCGGGGGCAGGTGGGTGTTCATGATGTCGGTGACGCACGACGACCGAGGGTCGCCGAGGGCGCCTGCCGGAACTGGCCGGGCGGCACGCCACCGGATACCCTTCCAAATGCCTGCGAGGTTAGCTGACGGGCTAGGGCCTGGAAGTGCCCCGGACCGGTGGACCCGATCCTGCGCCCCATGCCGGAAGACGGGTGTCGTCCCTCGGCGTTGGGTCCCCCGCGCCCGCCCGATTGGACACCGGGCAGGCTTCGGCTGCGACCCGTTGGTAGGGCAAATGGGAGCTCCGTGTCAATCGGGTGACGGGCCTCGCCCCCTGAACGGTGGTCGGTCGGGGCGCAGGCCGCCGAGGTCGGGGGCAATTGAGGCCTTGACGACCGGGGGGAGGAAGGGGTTCTTGGGCCCATGTCTCGAACGACCTTCCTGGCCGCCTCGTTGGCGGTGTTCTGCGCCGGTGGGGCCCTGCGCTCCGACGAGGGCATGTGGCTCTACAATGATCCGCCCCGCGAGCAGGTCCGGGCCAAGTACGGGTTCGAGCTGACCGACCCTTGGCTTGAGCACCTTCAGAAGGCCTCGGTCCGGTTCAATTCCGGCGGGTCGGGCTCCTTTGTCAGCGAAGACGGGCTCGTGCTCTCGAATCACCACGTGGGCGCGGACGCCCTGCAGAAGGTCTCCAGCGCCCGGAAAAACTACCTGCGCGACGGCTTCTACGCCCGGAACCAGTCCGAGGAGATCCCGTGCGTCGACCTGGAACTCAACGTCCTCCAGTCCATTTCGGACGTCACCGCCCGCGTCAACGCCGCCGTCACCTCAGGGATGTCGCCCGACGAGGCGGCCAAGGCCCGCCGGGCGGTGATGGCCGCCATCGAGAAGGAATCGCTCGATGCGACCGGATTCCGATCGGATGTCGTCACCTTGTACCAGGGCGGCGCCTACCACCTCTACCGGTTCAAGAAGTACACCGACGTCCGGCTGGTCTTCGCGCCGGAGCAGCAGGTGGCCTTCTTCGGGGGCGATCCCGACAATTTCGAGTATCCCCGGTACGACCTCGACATCTGCCTGTTCCGCGCCTACGAGAACGGCAAACCGGTGAAGGTGCCCCACTTCCTGAAGTGGTCGGCCAAGGGGGCCGCCGAGGGGGAATTGACCTTCGTGTCCGGTCATCCGGGCCGGACCGAGCGCCTGCTGACGGTCGCCGAGTTGGAGCACCTCCGCGACCGCCAGTATCCCGTCGCGCTGGCCTACCTGAAGCGGCGCGAGGTGCTGCTCAGGTCCTGGAGCGAGCGGAGCGGCGAGAACGCGCGGCGCGCCAAGGACGAGCTCTTCGGCATCCAGAACAGCCGCAAGGCCCGGGACGGCGGGCACGCCGGCCTGTACGACCCGGCGCTCATGGAGGCCAAGCGGCAGCAGGAGAAGGCCCTGCGGTCCAAGTTCGCCGCCAACCCGGACTTCGCCGCGGCGGCCGCCGCCTTCGACCGGATCCAGGAGGCCCAGGCGAAGATCGCCCTTCATGAGCCGCAGTATCGCCTGCTGGAGCTGGGCCAAGCCTTCCAGTCGGAACTCTTCGACATCGCCCAGACGCTGGTCCGGGCCGCCGAGGAATACCCGAAGCCCGATGGCGAGCGCCTTCGGGAGTTCGCCGAGGCCGGCCGTGCCTCGCTCGAGATGGGGCTGTTCTCGGACAAGCCGATCCATGACGACCTGGAGATCCTGCGCCTGGCCGACTCGCTGACCTACCTGGCCGAGCAGCTCGGGGCCCGGAACCCCACCGTCCTGAAGGTCCTGGCCGGCAAGTCGCCCCGGGCCCGTGCGGCGGAACTCATCACCGGCAGCCGGTTGCGCTCGGTGGAGGAGCGCCGTCGGCTCCACCAGGGGGGAAGCAAGGCCATCGCCGCGTCCGGGGATCCGCTCCTCCAACTGGCCAAGGCGATCGATCCGGAGGCCCGCGAGGTGCGGCGCCTGATGGAGGCCGAATCGGAGGTGAAGAAGCAGGCCCATGCCGCGATCGCAGCGGCCCGGTTCGCGCTGGAGGGCAAGGGCCGCTATCCCGACGCAACCTTCACGCTCCGCCTCTCCTACGGTGTGGTGAAGGGCTACACCTCGGCCGGGAAGGCGGTCCCGGCGGTCACCCGGCTGGGTGGGATCTTCGAGCGGTCCACCGAGATGGAGGGCCGGCCGCCCTTCGACCTGCCCGAGCGGTGGCTCAAGAAACGCAAGGCCGTCCGTGCCGACGTGCCGTTCAACTTCGTCTCCACCCACGACATCATCGGGGGCAACTCGGGCAGCCCGGTGGTGAACCGCAACGGGGAGTTCGTCGGCATCATCTTCGACGGCAACATCGAGTCCCTTGTTCTCGGCTTCGCCTACGAGGAGACCCAGGCCCGGGCCCTCTCGGTCCACAGCGCCGGCATCCTGGAGTCGTTGCGCAGCGTGTACGGGGCCAAAACCCTGGTGGACGAGCTGCTCACCGGAACCCGCAGGTGACCTGGGGCCGGGTCGCTCGTCGACCGGCCTGACGGCTGGATTGCCGTGGGCGAGGGATCACTCCGGGGCCCCGCGTTCGACGAGTTTCTTGTGCCGCAGGATGCCGTCGGCGATGGCGGCGGCCAGTTGGTCCCGCGACTTCCGAGACTCCATCTGGCGGGTGTCGGCGGGATGGGTCATGTAGCCACCCTCGATCAGGATGCCCGGCATCTTCAACAGGGTGAGTTCCTTGAAGCGCGCCCGTCGGACGCCCCGGTCGGCCAGCGGTGTCTGGTCGAGGATCGCTCGGTGCACCTGGTGGGCCAGGGTCAGGTTCTCCCGGTCGAAGCGGTTGGCCTCGAACCCGGCCATCCGGCCGCGGCGCTGGGAATCGTTGCTCGAGGGCGCGCCGGCCGGCGTGAGGCAATAGGTTTCCAGTCCCTGGACCGAGTCGCTCCCCGGTCCGTCGAACCCGTTGAAGTGCAGGCTCACGTAAAGGTCGGCCCCGGACCGGTTGGCCGCGGCCGCGCGCTCGGGCAGTTCGATGAAGCGGTCGGAGCTCCGGATGAACACCACCTGGAACCCCGCCGACTTGAGGTGACGGGCCAGATCGGTCGCCAGGGCGAGGGTCAGGGTCTTCTCCATCCGCCGGCCTTCGAGGTTGCCCGGGTCGCGGCCTCCGTGGCCCGCATTGATCGCGATGCGGCGGATCGGGCGGACGCTCCGCTTCGGGGGGGCCAGCAGCGGGGCCATCAGCGAGTCGATGTCGCGCTGGGACACGCGGAACCTTCCGGACTCGACGGCGATGCGATCCGACAGGCGGAACTCGACCTCGTTGTAGGTCATCCTGTCCGAGTCCTTGCGGAACCGCAGGCGGGTCCACCGGTTCGTCAGGTGCAGCTCGTCGCGCGAGGCGACCGGCCGCAGGTGCATGTCCCGACCCCAGGCGGCCAGGTCCCGGAATCCGGGCTCCCACTCGCGGGCCAGGGCGATCCCCGACGTCAGCAGGCAGGCGGCCACCAGGAACTGGATCGAGGCCGCGATCCGGCGGAGCCACCGGGCCGGCAACAGGATGGCACACGAGCGCCGGGGCCGGGCCGCTGGGCGGTGGGTCATGGCGGGGGAGCCTGGCCGGGGCGGGCTCAGCGGAGATTGTCCGGATTGAGCCCCTGGAGGTCCTTCGGCACGAAAAGCCCGTCCTTGCGGACCAGCTCGCCGTCGAACCACACCTCGCCGCCGCCCCACTCGGGCCGCTGGATCTGCACCATGTCCCAATGCACGGCCGACTTGTTGCCGTTGCCCGGGTCCTCGTAGGCCTGCCCCGGGGTGAAGTGCAGCGATCCGGCGATCTTCTCGTCGAAGAGGATGTCGCACATCGGGTTGAGGATGAACGGGTTGAAGCCGAGGCTGAACTCGCCGATGAAGCGGGCGCCCGCGTCCATGTCGAGGATCTCGTTGAGCTTGCGCTCGGTGCCGCCCTGGCAGGTGGCCTTGACGATCCGTCCGTCCTTCAGCTCGAGTCGGATCCCCTCGAACTTGGTGCCGGCGTACAGGGTGGGCGTGTTGAAGGTGATCACGCCGTTGGACGACTTGAGCGTCGGGCAGGTGAAGCATTCGCCGTCGGGGATGTTGCGCAATCCCTCGCAGGGCTTGGCGCCGATGCCCTTGATGGAGAACGACAGGTCCGTGCCCGGCGCCACGATGCGGACCTTGTCGGCCTTGCGCATGCGCTTCTCCAGCGGCTTCATCGCCCGCGCCATCCGGGCGTAGTCCATGGTGCACACGTCGAAGTAGAACTTCTCGAAGGCCTCGGTGCTCATGTTGGCCGACTGGGCCATGCTCGGGGTTGGCCAACGAAGGACGCACCAGCGCGTCTTGTTGATGCGGTGATCCAGGGCCGGCCTGAGGGTCTTGGAGTACAACCGGGTCTTGGCCGAGGGGATGTCGCTGTTCTCGCTGGCGTTGTTGGCCCCGCGGATGGCGATGTAGGCCTGCATCTTGCGGATGCGGCCGAGCTCGAGGTCTCGGACCAGCCGGGCGTGCCGCTCGTCGGTTCCCATCTGGACCTCGCGCAACACCCTCGAGTGCCGTGTCTCGACGATGGGGGTCGCTCCGCGGGCCCGGGCGGCCCGGATCAATTCCACCGCCATCGCGTCCGGGGTGTCGACCAGGTCCATCAGGATGTTCTCCCCGGCCTTGAGTTCGCAGGAATACTCGATGAGTAGCTTGGCCAGCTTGGCGTAACGCGGATCGCTCATGTGTTCTGGGCCTGAAGGAGACCACGCCTGCCGCGCCGAGGCCACGCAAACCTTGCCGACGGCTGGTTCGCCCTTCACCCCGACGGCAGAAGGCCCGAAGGGATGGGGCCGAACAGGTGGAGCGAGCGGCGGGCCCGGGTGATGGCGGTGTACAGCAGGTTGCGTGTCAGCAGGGGGGATTCGGACCGCCCGGGCAGTTCGATCGCCACCGTATCCCACTCGCTGCCCTGGCTCTTGTGGATGGTCATCCCGAAGGCCGGTTGGTGGGACGGCAGGCGCACCCGGGGAATCACCCGGGGCGTGCCGTCCGGCCCGGCGAACAGCACGAGGCTGGCCGGCATCCCGCATCCTTCCCCCAGGGCGATGCCGAGGTCGCCGTTGCTGAGGCCCAGGTCGCGGTCATTGGCCAGCACGAGCACGGGGCAGCCATGGGGCAGTTCGCCCGCCGTCCGGCCGCGGCCAGCCCACAGCACCGACAGGCCCGCGAGGTTGGCCCGCTCGACCTGACGATTGGTGCTGCAGAGCAGTTGGAAACCACCGAGCAAGCGCAACGCGTCGCGCCGCCCGCGGAGGATGGTCGTTGCGGAGTCCGCTTCGAGACCTTCCGGGTCGGCATCCAAGCGGGCCCATCGGGCCGCCTCGTCGCGCCAGGCCTGCCAGCGCCCCAGGCACGGATTCGAGGCCGGTGCATCGGGCCCCTCCGGCCGCCAGGTCATCACCGGGTCCGGACCGTCGGCGTGGCGCTCGATGCAACCGGCCAGCGAGTCGACGGTTCCGCGGCCCCCGGGGCGCACTTCGGATGCCAACTCGAGGATCCACGGGGCGTTCAAGGCGCGCCAACTGTGGTGGAGGCCCACGACCACCCCTGGCAGCGGGGACATCGGGATCCCGGCTTGCGGTGCCAACGGCGGCAGGCCCTCCGTGTGGTCGGCCTGGACCCGGTCGCCCGGGATGCCCAGACGGGTCGCCAAGCGATCCCTCCACGAGGGAAGGAATTCCCGGTCGGTGCGCCGGACGCATTCCGAGAGGACGCCTCCGACCTCCACGCTCTCCAGTTGGTCGGCGTCGCCCAGCAGCAGGAGCGAGGCGTCCGCGGGCATCGCCCGCACGAGCGCGTGCATCAGGGCCAGGTCGACCATGCTCGCCTCGTCCACGAGGAGCATCCGGACCTCCAGGGGCCGCAGGGCGTTGCGCCGGTAGGGCCCGCCGCGCTCAGGTGGCTCGGGGCCCCATTCGAGGGCCCGGTGCAGCGTCGTGGTGCGGATGCGGCGCAGGAACTCCCGGTCATCCGGTGTCAGGCCCGGCAGACGGTCCGCCGCCTGGGAGATGGCCTCGCCGATCCGGCTGGCCGCGCGCCCGGTGGGGGCGGTGACCAGCACCTGCGACGGGAGCAGGCCCGGGTCGATCCGGTGCCGGACGGCCAGCAGCGCGGCGGCGGTGGTGGTCTTGCCGGTGCCGGGGCCGCCGGTGAGCACCCCGAGGGCCGCATCGACCAGGCCGGCGACGGCGAGGCGTTGTTGGGCGTTGTCGAAGTACGCGGGCGGCGTCGATCCCCGGGCCTCCCCGGCGATCCGCTCGGGCGGGAGGATGGCCGCGAGGGACCGTGCGACGTCGTCGTCGGCGAACCGGGCGCCGGCGGCCTGGCACCGATGTTCGAGGAAGGCCCGGATCTCCCGCACCTGCATGGCGTAGCGGGGCAGCACCAGCGAGGCGCCCTCGAGGACCAGGCATCCGGCCGCCCCCTCCAGGCGGGAAAGATCGTCCGGCCCGAGTCCCGAATCGGCCAGCGGCAGTGAGCCGACACCCGAGGCGGCCCGTCGAAGCAGTTCGGCCAGGGCTTGTCGGCCGGTCGCCTCGGCCGGATCGGGGCTCCTTCCGGTTGGCGGAGGCCAGATCGCCTGCGCGAGTTCCTCGAATCCGTCCTCGGCGGTGCCGGGGAGCTGGGGATCGCCGGAAGGTCGGCCAGGCATCGGGAGGGAGGCGGAAGTCTTCATGGCTCGAACACGGGGTCGACAGGCGGGGTGGCCGCAGGGGCGGTGGGGATGGACTGGATGGCCGGGATCGCAAACAAGGCATCCAGCCGGGCAAGGGTCTCCCGGGATGGCGCCTCGAACCAAACGCCCTGCGAGGGGAATCCCCGGACGAACAGGTAGGCCACGCCGCCGAGGTGCTGGGCCGGATCGTAGCCCGACAGGTTGGCCTTGAGATGCCGGTGCAGCGCCACGAGGTACAGGCGCGCCTGAAGGAGGTAGTTCGACTCCAGCATGGCCCGGTCAAGCCGCGGTCGTGAGTAGGCGTCGAGCCGGTTGCTCTTGTAGTCGGCGACATACCAGCGGCCTTGCAATTCGAAGATCAGGTCGATGAAGCCGCGAAGGAACCCGGTGAAGCCCGGGAAGGTCCACTCCGACAGTCCCCGGGCCCAGGCGGTGCCGCCCGGAATGGCCTTCACGGCCGGGTCTTGCTCCAACGCCTCGGACAGGGTGCGGGGCGACAGGATGTCCACGGGCAGGTGGAACTCCATCTCGGTGATGCAACGCCCCCGGAGGTCGCCCAGGCGGAAGCGCACCTCCGGCATCAGCTCCAGGTTGGCCTCGAGGATGCCTTGGAGGCTCGAGGTCCACGCGGCCGGATCGTCGATCCCGGCAACAGCCGACCCGAGGTCGCGTCCATTGCCCAGCACGTCCTCAAGGGCGCGGTGCAGGCGGTCGCCCAGGACGTTGCCCGCCGACCCCAGTGCCGCCAGGGGATCGTCTGCGGGCGGGACCGCGGCGGGCATGGACGGTCGGCCTGGAATGACCAGGGCCGCATCCACCCGGTCGGGGGCCGTCGGTGGTGCCCCCATCCCGCCACCCTCCGCCGCGGACCCGGGCATTCCCAGGTCGCGGTCGGCCGCTGCGGGCTCATGATCGAGGTCCGATCGGGAGAGCGAGGTGAAGCTGTGGTGGGTCCACAGCGGTTGCGGCATCGCGGGTTCGGCCGGGGGAGCGGCCAGCGGTGGGGCCGGGGCCGGTCCCGGAGATTCCGGCGCGGAGGCGGCGCCGAAGGGATCGGCGGCCGGGGAAAGGCCGCCGTCGGTCGGTCGGGGCGGGGTGGTCTGGGAGTTCCTTTCCGCCGACCGCGCGATGGCCGCCGTCAGGCCGGGAAGTTTTTCCAGCGGGGAATCAGCCACCTTGGGACCAATCCCGAGGTAGAGCCGGTGGCGGGCCCGGGTCAGGGCCACATAAAGCCGGCGATGATCCTCCTCGGCCTCCTGCGCCTCGGCCGCCTGAAGGATCTCCTCGAATTGGTCGGAGCCGAGGTCCACGACCCAGCGATCGGCCAACCGGGCCACGGCCGCCGGGGGCGTGCCTTGGCGGGAGCGTCCCGGGGGCGCTCCGGCGAACGGGCAGAAGACCACCGGGTATTCCAGGCCCTTGGCCCCGTGGATCGTGTCGAGGCGGACGGCGGGTGCATCGGTTTCGAGGCGCATCAGGGCGCTCTCCGACGCGGTGGTCGCCGAGGCCCCATCAATCGATTCCGGCGCCCGGCCGATCTGGCGGGACAGCCAGGCCGCCAGCGCCTCGGGGCTCCTCAGGCCCTCCTCGAACCGCTTCTGCAACAAGGCTCCGACCTGCCGCCAGTTGGTCAGCCGGCGCTCCCCGTCCACGAAGCGGAGCGTCGAGGCGGCGATGCCCTCGGACTGGATCCATCGCAGGAGGCCGGGCAGCGGTCCGACCC
>Ga0209985_10003692_pt1 | contig 12849 bp, 13 predicted proteins | sample NOAtaG_FD_187305 | JGI IMG/M metagenome (GOLD analysis project Ga0209985, IMG submission 187305) | Freshwater lake microbial communities from Lake Erie, under a cyanobacterial bloom - NOAA_Erie_Diel6S_1000h metaG (SPAdes) (version 2) | ecosystem: Environmental > Aquatic > Freshwater > Lake ...
CCGGCGGCACATAGCCCGCGTTGCGGAGGATGCGATGCGCCACGCGCACCTCCTCGGGCACCAGCAGGTCGTCGTCCAGTTGCATCGGCTGACCCGTGCCCGGCAGCCCCTCGAATTCGCCGCGCTCGGTGGCCTCGCGGATGCGCTGCTCGATGAGGGTCTCGTAGGCGGGCAGAAGGGCGCGGGACATGAGGACTCCCCATCCGGGGCGCCGGCACTTTGGGCGTCGGCGCCATTGCAGGTCTTGCGCAAGCGTACCGCGGTACGGCCGGCGAGGGGTGCGGACGGCGTCCGGCGGCGCGACCGCGCACCCGCATTGCAGCGGCCGTCGCTGCCCCTCCGTACAATCCGCGGGTGCAAGCCAAGACCCAGACCCAATCCCCGCCCGCAGCGCCCGCCACGACCGAGTTCCGCAAGGCGCTCGCGCAGTACGCCACCGGCGTCACCATCATCACCACGCGCACGCGCGACGGCGCGCCGGCGGGGATGACGGTCAACTCGTTCACCAGCGTCTCGCTCGACCCGCCCCTGGTGCTGTGGAGCGTGGCGCGCAGCGCCTCCAGCTTCGAGGCGTTCCGGCGCAGCAGTGGCTGGCTGGTCCACGTGCTGGCCGGCGACCAGTTGGCGCTGGCGCAGCGCTTTGCCACCCGCGGCGCCGACAAGTTCGGCGCCGCCACGGCGTGGGCAGAGGGGCCCGGCGGCCTGCCGCTGATCGCCGGCTGCGTGGCCTGGTTCGAGTGCAGCCCCCGCAGCCAGTACGACGAGGGCGACCACGTGATCCTGGTGGGCCGCGTCGAGAGCTTTCAGGCCGCTGGCGGCACCCCGCTCATCTTCCACGGCAGCCGCTGGGTGACCGACCTGGCGGAGGCTCCGCTGCCGCGCCAGTTGCTCAAGCCCTGGTAGGACCGCCGGATCGGCAACGCGATGGAAGGCGGCGGCACGCGGCGGCCCGGTAACCGGGTCCGGCCGCCCCGCTACTTGCGGCTGGCCACGTGGATGCCGCCGATGATCAGCACCAGGCCGATCAGGTGATATGGCTGCGGCGACTCGCCCAGCACCAGGGTGGACAGCAGCGCGGCAAACAGCGGCGTCAGGTTGGCAAAGTGCACCGGCACCACGGCGCCGACGCGGGTCACACCGCGGTCCCAGCAGTAGTAGGCGGCAATCGAGGGAAACAGCGCCATGTACGCCAGCACCAGCAGCACCGTGCCGCTCCAGCGGATGTCGGCACCGACGGCCGCCTCGCCCAGCGCCAGCGGCAGCACGAACAGCGACCCGACCAGCATCTGCGCCGCCAGAAAGGGCGCAAACGGCAGATCGGGCCGCCGCTTGCGCAGGAACCAGGTGTACAGCGCCCAGGTGACGTTGGCGGCGATCATGATGAGATCGCCCGGCACGAAGCTCAGTTGCGCGATGCTGGCCGGCTGCCCGCGCAGCAGCACCCACAGCACGCCGCCGATCGACAGCGCCGCGCCGAGCCACTGCGCGCGGCGCGCCTGTTCGTTGAAGAACAGGACCCCGAAGACGAGTGCGAACACCGGCGTGGAGGCGGCGATCAGCGTCACGTTGACGGCGGTGGAGGTCTGCACCGCCAGGTACTGCAGCGTGTTGTACAGGCCCACGCCGAGTACGCCGATCAGCGCCACATCGCGCCAGCGCGCGCGCAGGACGGCGCGGTGCTCCCACAGCGGCCGCCACGCAAACGGCAGGAAGATCGCCAGCGCCAGCAGCCAGCGCAGCAGCGACAACTGCAGCGGCGGCACATCGCCCACCAGCAGGCGCGCGAACACCGCGTTGCCGGCCCAGAACAGCGGCGGCAAGGTCAGCAGGAAGGCGGTGCGGGTATCGAGGGACAACGGGCGGGGCGCGCGCGGCGACGGGCGCAAGACCGGAGCCGCGAAGGATAGCGGCTGAGCGGCGCGGGTGATGGCACCGCGGGCCGGGCGCACCAGGAAGACCGGGCGGACCGAGCGGGGCGAGCGCACCGACAGGCCCAAGCGGGCCGGGCCATAGAATGACCCATGCGACGCGCGCGGCCACGTCGCGCCGGCCGCCGCGGTGCTCGCTCCCCGGCCCAACCCCGATCCCCCTGACACTGCGCTCGATGCTCTACGACATCTCCCCGCTCGTTGCCCCCGGCTTTCCGGTCTTTCCGGGCGACACGGCGTTTGCCGCCCGGTGGGCCTGGGAGCTCGCTCCCGGCTGCCCGGTCAACGTGTCGGAGGTGACGATGTCGCCGCACACCGGCAGTCACGCCGACGCACCGCTGCACTACGACGCGGCCGGCGCCTCGATCGCCGAAGTGCCGCTGCAGACCTACCTCGGCCCGTGCCGCGTGGTGCACGCCATCGGCGCGTGCCCGCTGGTAACGGCGGCGCAACTGGCGCCGCACCTGACGGGCACGCCGCCGCGCCTGCTGGTGCGTACCTACGCGCAGGCACCAACGGCGCAGTGGGACCCGCACTTCGCCGCGCTCGAGCCCGCGGCCGTCGACCTGCTGCACGCGCAGGGCGTGCGGCTGGTCGGCATCGACACGCCGTCGCTCGACCCGGAGCAGAGCAAGACGCTGGCGGCGCACCAGCGCGTGCGGGCGCACGGCATGGCCATCCTCGAAGGCCTGGTGCTCGATGCGGTACCCCCGGGCGACTATGAACTGATTGCCCTGCCGCTGCGCTGGCAGGGTCTGGACGCCAGCCCGGTGCGTGCCGTGCTGCGCCCCCTGCCCTTGCGAGCGACTGCATCATGACCCGCAACGACTGCCTGGCCCGCGACGCGGCCGACCCGCTGGCGCCGCACCGCGCCGCCTTTGCGCTGCCGCCGGGGGTGATCTACCTGGACGGCAACTCGCTCGGCGCCCTGCCGGCCACCACCGCCGCACGGGTGAACGAGGTGGTGCGCCAGGAGTGGGGCCGCGGGCTCATCGGCTCGTGGAACGCGGCCGGCTGGATCGACCGGCCGGCGCGGGTCGGCGCCCGCATCGCCGAGCTGATCGGTGCGCAGGCCGAGGAGGTGATCTGCGCCGACTCGACCTCGCTCAACCTGTTCAAGGTACTGGCCTGCGCGCTGCGGCTGCAGGGGCAGCGGCCGCAACTGTCGATGCGCGAGCGGCGGATCATCCTGTCGGAGCGCGGCAACTTCCCGACCGACCTGTACATGGCGCAGGGGCTGGCCGAGATGCTGGGCGGGCATTACGAGCTGCAGCTCGTCGGCTTCGACGAGGTGCCCGCCGCGCTGGCGCGGCTGGGCGAGCGCGTGGCGGTGCTGATGCTCACGCACGTGAACTTCGCCACCGGCGCCATGCACCACATGGCCTCGCTCACGGAGCTGGCCCAAGCCAAGGGGGCGCTCACGGTGTGGGACCTGGCGCACTCGGCCGGCGCGGTGCCGGTGGACCTGGGTGCTGCGCGCGCCGACTTTGCGGTGGGCTGCGGCTACAAGTACCTGAACGGCGGCCCCGGCGCGCCGGCCTTCGTCTACGTGGCGCAGCGGCACCTGGCCGCGATGGCCGACGATGCATTCGCGCAGCCGCTGTCGGGCTGGCTGGGGCATCGCGCGCCCTTCGACTTCGTGCCGCAGTACGAGCCGGCGCCGGGCATCGGCCGCTTTGTCGTCGGCACGCCGTCCATCCTTGCGCTGGCCGCGCTCGAGTGCGGCGTAGAGACGGTGCTGGCGGCCGGCGTGCCGGCGCTGCGTGCCAAGAGCGTGGCGCTGACGGAGCTGTTCATCGAACTGGTGGAGTCGCGTTGCCAGGAGTCCGAGTTGCGGCTGGCGAGCCCGCGCCAGCCGGCGCGGCGCGGCAGCCAGGTCTGCTTTGCGCATCCGCAAGCCTGGCCCGTCATGCAGGCCCTGATCGGGCGCGGCGTGATCGGCGACTTTCGCGCGCCCGACATCCTGCGCTTTGGCTTTGCGCCGCTGTACGTGTCGTATACCGACACATGGGATGCCGCCGAGGCCCTGCGCGAGGTGCTGGCGACGCGCGCCCACGAGGCGCCGCAGTATGCGCAGCGCAAAGCGGTGACTTGATGGCGCAGCCGATCGACCCGGCCGACGACGGTGCCCGCACGGACTATGCGGGCTCGATGAGCTACGGCGACTACCTGCGGCTGGACGCCATCCTCGGCGCCCAGCAGCCGCGCTCGCCCGACCCCAACGAGCTCCTGTTCATCGTGCAGCACCAGACCAGCGAGCTGTGGATGAAGCTGGCGCTGCACGAGCTGACGGCCGCGCGCGCGGCCATCGCGGCCAACGACCTGCCGCCCGCCTTCAAGATGCTGGCGCGGGTGTCGCGCGTGATGGAGCAACTGGTGCACGCCTGGAACGTGCTGGCCACGATGACGCCCTCCGAGTACAGCGCGATTCGGCCCTATCTGGGGGCCAGTTCGGGCTTTCAGAGCTGGCAGTACCGGGCCATCGAGTACATCCTGGGCAACAAGAACGCGGCCATGCTCAAGCCGCACGCGCACCGTGCCGATATCCAGCAGTCCCTGGCGCAGGCGCTGGCCGCGCCCTCGCTGTACGACGAGGCGCTCGCATTGCTGGCGCGCCGCGGGCTGGCGATCGCGCCGGCCGTGCTGGCGCGCGACGTGCGCGAGCCCTGGACGTTCGACGAGTCGGTCGAGCACGCCTGGCTGGCGGTGTACCGCGCGCCGCGCGAGCACTGGGAGCTGTATGAGCTGGCCGAGGAGCTGGTCGACCTGGAAGATGCGTTCCGCCAGTGGCGCTTCCGGCACGTGACCACGGTGGAGCGCATCATCGGCTTCAAGCGCGGCACCGGCGGCACCAGCGGTGTGAGCTACCTGCGCCGCATGCTGGACGTCGTGCTGTTTCCCGAGCTGTGGAAGGCGCGGACGGATTTGTGAGGATCGAGGATCGAGAATTGAGCCGTCGCGGCCGATACTGCAGTCATCCACGAAGACCCTGTCCCTGGCTGGGGGAGCGCGCGGGGGCCGGCCAGGCCCCCTCGTAGCCCGATCGACGAAGCCATGGCCGGGGCGGACGATGGCAGGCCGGAGCCGGGCCGCTCCCGCCTGCATGCGACAGCCACGAGGACAACCCGCCCATGACCTTCATCAAGCCCTACATCATCCGCCTGTCGCACTGCGACGCGACCGGGCAGGTTTTCTATCCCAACTACTTCCACATCTTCAACGCGCTGGTGGAGGACTGGTTCTACGAAGGCCTGGAGATCCGCTACGACGAGCTGCTCATGCAGCGCGGCCTGTCGTTGCCCACGGTCAAGCTGGAGAGCACCTTCCTCGTGCCCACCCGCATGGGCGAAGTGGTGGACTTCTGGCTCATCGTCTCGCACCTGGGCCGCAGCTCGGTGCGCTTCACCATGGGCGTGAGCAAGGACGGCGTGGACCGGGTGCGCCTGAACCGCGTGGCCGTCTGCATCAGCCAGCGCGACGGCAAGCCGGTGTCGGTGCCGCCGGACCTGCGCGAGAAGATCCAGGAGTTCATGCGCGGCTGAGCAGGCTTCAGCGGGCTTCAGCGGGCCTTAGCAGGACTGAGCGGGCAGCCAGCCGCCGGTCCCGTGCCCGGCCAGACGGCGCCTTGGGTACATTGGCGCCATGAAGATCCTCCACCCCCCCGGCTGGTCGCGTCCGCGCGGCTACTCCAATGGCGTGGCCGCACAGGGCACCGTCGTCTCGATCGCCGGCCAGATCGGCTGGAACGCGCAGCAGCAGTTCGAGACCGACGACCTGGTGGCGCAGGTGCGGCAGACCCTCGCAAACGTGCTCGCGGTGCTGGCCGAGGCCGGCGGCGATGCGCGCCACCTCGTGCGCATGACCTGGTACCTGGTGGACAAGCGCGAGTACCTGGCGCGCGCCCGCGAGATCGGCGCGGTGTACCGCGAGCTGATGGGCCAGAACTACCCCGCGATGACCGCCGTGCAGGTGGCGGCGCTGATCGAGGACCGCGCCAAGGTGGAAATCGAGTGCACGGCGGTGATCGGGCCGGATGAACGCGCCGGCGGCGCGTAGCCGGCGGGCGCAGCGGCAGCCGGCAGGCGCGCGACGTAGACTTGTCGCACCGCAGCCCCTGCCCGCGCACCGGACCATGAACGCGCCCGACACCCGCCTGCTTTCCCCCGCCGCCCGCTTCCAGTGGGACGACCCGCTGCTGCTCGAGCAGCAACTGACCGACGACGAGCGCATGGTGCGCGACGCGGCACGCCGCTACGCCCAGGACAAGCTCGCGCCGCGCATCCTCGAGGCGTTCCGCCACGAGCAGACCAATCTGGCGATCTTCCGCGAAATGGGCGCGCTCGGCCTGCTCGGCCCCACCATCCCGGCCGAGTACGGCGGGCCGGAGCTGAACTATGTTAGCTACGGGCTGATCGCCCGCGAGATCGAGCGCGTGGACTCCGGCTACCGCTCGATGATGAGCGTGCAGAGCTCGCTGGTCATGCTGCCCATCTTCGAGTTCGGCTCCGAGGCGCAGCGGCGCAAGTACCTGCCCAAGCTCGCCACCGGCGAGTGGATCGGCTGCTTCGGCCTGACCGAGCCCAACCATGGCTCGGACCCGGGCGGGATGGAAACGCGGGCGCGGGCGGTCGACGGCGGCTACCTGCTGCGCGGGGCCAAGAACTGGATCAGCAATTCGCCGTTTGCCGACGTGTTCGTGGTGTGGGCCAAGAACGACGCCGGCCGGATCCGCGGCTTCATTCTCGACAAGGGCATGAAGGGCCTGTCGGCGCCGGCCATCAAGGGCAAGATCGGCCTGCGCGCCAGCACCACCGGCGAGATCGTGATGGACGACGTGTTCGTGCCGGCCGAGAACGAGCTGCCCGATGTCGAAGGCCTCAAGGGCCCGTTCACCTGCCTGAACTCGGCGCGCTACGGCATCGCCTGGGGCGCGCTCGGCGCGGCCGAGTTCTGCTGGCATACGGCGCGCCAGTACGTGCTCGACCGCCAGCAGTTCGGCCGGCCGCTGGCGGCCAACCAGCTGATCCAGAAGAAGCTCGCCGACATGCAGACCGAAATCGCGCTCGGCCTGCAGGGCTGCCTGCGGCTGGGCCGCATGAAGGACGAGGGCACGGCCGCGGTGGAGATCACCAGCATCATGAAGCGCAACTCCTGCGGCAAGGCGCTGGAGGTCGCGCGTCTGGCGCGCGACATGCTGGGCGGCAACGGCATCTCGGACGAGTACGGCGTGATGCGCCACATGGTGAACCTCGAGGTCGTCAACACCTACGAGGGCACGCACGACATCCACGCGCTGATCCTGGGTCGGGCGCAGACCGGACTGCAGGCGTTCATGTAGTGGGCGCGCGGTGCAGCATGGCCGCCGCCCTCGCCCTGGCGGCAGTCCTGGGAGCCAGTGGCGTGACGGCCCAGGGCAACGACCGCCTCAGCGGCCTGCTCGTCAACCGCATCGAGCAGGACCGCAGCGGCGCCTGCGTGCAGGCGGCGCGCGTCGACCTGAACGCGATGCCGCCGGTACAGGTGGGGGCCGCCTGCGCCGACCGCCTGCGCGAGGTACGGCCGGCGCTGGGCGCGCGCTTCGAGATCGGCTCGCTCAGCAAGGCGTTCGTCGGCGTGCTGGCAGCCGAGATGGCGGCGCGCGGCGAGTTGCGGCTCGACGAGACGCTGGCCGACCTGCTGCCGCCGGCGGCCGGCGTGGCGCGCGAGGCGCTGCCCGCGGTCACGCTGGCCGACCTGCTGACCCACCATTCGGGCCTGCCGCCGCTGCCGCCGGGCTTTCGCCCCGCCAACCCAGCGGATCCGTACGCCGACCTGCGGCCGGACACGGTGTACGGCTCGCTGGCGCAGGTCAAGCGGCCCGCCGGCGGCGGCTACGCGTACTCCAACTGGGCCTTTCTCATGCTGTCGGACCTGCTGGCGCAGCGCGCCGGGCGGCCGTTCGACGTGCTGCTGCGCGAGCGCGTGCTCAACCCGCTCGGCCTGCTCGACACGCGCGTGGCCAGCAACGACGGGCTGGCACCCGGGCGCCTGTCCAACGGCCGGCCGGCCGCCACCTGGAACGTGCCGGTGGCCTACGCCGGCGCCGGCGGCCTGCGCTCCACCGTCGACGACCTGGTGATCCTGGCGCGCGCCCTGCTCGGCGATCTGCCGGCCGGAACGCCGGAGTCGCTGCGCCGCGCCCTGCGCACGTCGCAGGAGAAGCTGCGCGACGGCAATGCGCGGTTCGATCTGGCCTGGGCCTGGCACCTCATGAAGCGCCCGAACGGCGCGCCGCTGCTGTTCCACAACGGCATGACGGGCGGCTTCTCCAGCACGCTGGTGCTCGACCCGCAGCGCCGCCGCGCCGCCATCGTGCTGGCCGATGCGGCCGGCGGCTTCGACGATCTTGCGCTGCACCTGCTCGATGCGCAGGCGCCGCTGGCGCCGGCGCGCAAGCCGGTGGCGCTGGACCTGCCCACCGCGCAGGCGGTGGCAGGGCGCTACGAGCTGGCGCCCGGCTTCGTGCTCACGGTGCGCCTCGACGGCGCCCAGCTGTACGCGCAGGCTACCGGACAGGGGCGCTTCGAGTTGCTGCGCGATGCGCGCGGCGACTTCTACACGCTGGCGACCGACCTCATGATCCGCTTCGACGGAGTCGGCCCGGCGGGCGACGGCCGCGCCACCGGGCTCACGCTGTTCCAGGGCGGCGGCGCCATGCCGGCACGCCGTATCGACTGACCCGCAGCGGAGACGCGCTTGGCCGAACTGATCGAGGTCGTGCACACGACCACCTACCGCTATGCGGAGCCGGTGCACTTTGGCGAACACCGCATGATGTTCCGGCCGCAGCCGCGCCACGACATGCGCGTGCTGCACGCCGAGCTGGAGGTGACCCCCGAGCATGCGCTGCGCTGGATCACCGACAGCTTCAGCAACTCGATCGCCGCCGTGACCTTCCCCGGCGCGGCGCGCGAGCTGAAGTTCGTGGCCCGCTTTGCGATCGAGCAGTTCGGGCAGGCCAACCTGGAGCTGCCGCTGGCGCCCGACGCGGTCAACTACCCGGTCGAGTACAGCGCCAGCGAGCAGCTCGACCTGTACCCCTTCCTGCGGCCGTCCGCGGCCGACCCGCGGGGCGAGCTGAAGGCCTGGGCGCAGGGCTTTGTGCGGTACGCCGGGGGCGACACGCGCCGCATGCTGCAGGCCATGATGGAGTCGATCCGGCGTGAGTTCAGCTACCGCGCCCGTTACGAGGAAGGCACGCAGCATCCGCTGGACACCATCCAGTGGCGCGCAGGCACTTGCCGCGACTACGCCTACCTGATGCTGGAGGCCTGTCGCCAGCTCGGTATCGCCGCGCGCTTCGTCTCCGGGTACTTGTATGACCCCGGGCGCGACGGCGCGGCCGACCGCGGTACCCTGGGCGCGGGCAGCACGCACGCCTGGGCCGAGGTCTGCCTGCCGGGCGCCGGCTGGGTACCCTACGACCCGACCAACCTGCTCACCGGCGGCACCGAGCTGATCCGCGTGGCCACCACGCGCACGCCCGAGCAGGCGATGCCGCTGGTCGGCAGCTTCACCGGCGCGGCCGGCGCCTACCTCGGCATGCAGGTGCAGGTGCAGGTGCGCAAGCTGGGCGACCTCGCCGAGCTGCGGATGGACGAGGCGATCGTCCAGGCAGCGGGCTGGCTGGCGCGCCGCCTGGTCGCGCGCGCCTGACGCGCAGGCCCGACGCGCGGGCGACGCACCTGCCTACACTGGAGTGCCATGCCAGTCGGGCCCGCACCGTGATCGAGTTCATCGAAGCCGCCGGCGCGCGGCTCGAACTGCTGCGCATCGCGCCTGCGGCGGGCGGCACGCCCTTGGTGTTCCTGCACGAAGGCCTCGGCTCGGTGGCGGCCTGGCGCGACTTTCCGCGGGTGCTGTGCGAGAGGCTGGGCGCGCCCGGGCTGGTCTACTCGCGCCGCGGCTACGGCCAGTCCGATCCGCTGGCCGCGCCGCGCGGCACCGACTACCTGCACCACGAGGCGCTCGCGGTGCTGCCGGCGCTGCGCGCGGCGCTGGGCATCGAGCGGCCCCTGCTGGTGGGTCACAGCGACGGCGGCTCGATCGCGCTGCTGCATGCCGCGCGCCACGAGTGCGCCGGCCTTGCGGCGATGGCGCCGCACGTGCGGGTGGAGGAGATGACGCTCGCGGGCATCCGCGCGGCGCGCGCCGCCTGGAGTGCCGGCGGCCCGGACAACCGCCTGCGCGCGGCGCTGGCCCGGGTGCACGGCGACGCCGCCGGCGCCTTCTTCGGCTGGAACGACGCCTGGCTGGCGCCCGCCTTTGCGCACTGGAACATCGAGGCCGAGATCGAGACCGTGGCCTGCCCGGTGCTCGCCATTCAGGGCGCGGACGACGAGTACGGCAGCTTCGACCAGCTCGACCGCATCGCCGCCCGCGTGGCGGGGCGCTGCACGCTGCTGAAGCTGGCAGCCTGCGGCCACGCGCCGCAGCGCGACCAGCCCGAGGCGGTGGCCGCGGCCATCGCCGGCCTGTACCGCGAGGTGTCGCGGTGAACGCCGCCGAGGCGATCGGCTACGTGGCCGCGGTGCTCACCACGGTGGCGTTCGTGCCGCAGGCCTGGCAGACCTGGCGCACGCGCGATGCCTCCGGTGTTTCGCTGGGCAAGTACGCCCTTTTCTGCACCGGTGTGGCGCTGTGGCTCGTCTACGGCCTGCTGCTGGGCGCCTGGCCGATCATCCTGGCCAATACGGTGACACTGGTGCTGGCGCTGGCGATCCTCGTGATGAAGCTGCGCTTTCGCTGAAGCGGCCGGAAAGGAAAGCGGCGCCCGCAGGCGCCGCTTTCTGCCTGAGGCGGCCGCGCTCTTACGGCGCGGGCAGCAGCGTGTTGATGCGCGTGGCGAAGATCGCGCCGGCCGCCTGCGTCGGGTGGAACGGGTCCCAGTAGAGGAACGTGCCGGGCGCGGCGCAGATCGTGGTCCCCGCCACGCAGGGCTGGGTGACGTTGGTCAGGCCAAAGTTGGCCGGCTGCGCGGTAATTTGGTTGTGCAGCGTGAACGCGTCGAACTGGTACAGGTTCAGGCCGGGCCAGGTCGGCGCCTGCTGGGCGATGGCGCCGGCCAGCCCCTGGTTGAAGCCGGCCGACAGTTGCGTGGCGCCGGCCACCGCGGCCGGCCCGCCGGCCTGCGCCAGCGGCGTGAGGCCGATGTTCACCGAATTGACCACCAGGATGTGGCGCGCACCGGCCGAGTACAGGCGGGTGATGAGGGTGACGATGTCCGTCACGCCCTGGGTGACCACCGCCGTGCCATTGAGCCCCGGCGTATTGAGCACGGTCGCAATGTTGTTGCCGAACGTGGTCGCGTCGACCACGAACAGCGCGCGGTTGGACAGCGTGCCCAGCGAGGCCTGGCGGGTGAGGAACTGGTCGACCTGCTGCACCATGCTCGGCGTGGCCGACTGCGTGGTCAGGCCCGGGATGGCACCCGTGCGCGCACCGGCGTAGGCAAAGTTGTTGCCGCCGCGCAGCGAGGGCACCAGTGCCGCGCCGTAGCGACCAGCCACGGTTTCGATGAACAGCGTGCCGTCGGAGTAGCGGCCGCTGGCGTAGGGCGGCGAGGGCGGGCAGTTGGCCGCCGCCGGACAGACGTTGCCGGTGTCGGTCAGGCTGGCGCCGAACACCACGGTGGTGCTGAACAGCGGCGGCGTGGCGACTTCATCGCTGCCGGCACCGCAGGAGGCCAGGATCAGGGCCGACAGGGCGATCGCGCTCGCGCGTACCCCGAGGCGGACGGCGCGCCCAAACAGTTCTTGCATGGTGGAAGTCTCCTTGTTCATGTGTTTTCGCCAGGGCCTGGGACGGCCGAACCCAGCCCGACCCGACGCGGTCAAAATCATACAAGCCGGCCTGCGCTCGCCTTGTTGGCGCCAGTCGTCCGGCTGGCCGACTTGCGCGGATACAACGTCGCGCCGCCCGTGGCCGCGGCCCCTCAGCGGGCGGTCGGCAGCGGCACGGCGGCGCGACGCAGCCGGTCGTGCACGCCCTCCCAATCGGCGCCGGCAGGCGGCGCCACCACCACGATGCGGTCGGCAGCGGCGGCATCGAGCCGGTGCAGCAGGCCGTACAGGGCGCGGGCGTACTCGCCCGGCGACTGGGGCGCGACCTGGGCCGGCACGCCGCCCGCGGCCGGCAGGAGGGCGGCCGGCGCAAGCAGGGCCACACGCTGGCCCGCCAGCGCGGCCAGGGTGGCCGCGAGCGCGTCGGCCGCCACCAGATGCAGCGGCGTGCGCGGCGCATAGTGGCTGTCGAGCCGGCCGGAGGCACGCGGCGCCTCGCGCGGCGCATCGGGCACGGGCTCGCCGAGCACGGCCTGCAGTTGCGCGCGGGTCACGGTGCCGGGGCGCAGCAGCCGCGGCCGGCCTGTGGACAGGTCGACGATGGTCGACTCGATGCCGACCGGGCAGGGGCCGCCGTCGAGAATGAGATCGACCCGTCCCGCCGGCTTCTCGCCGAGGTCGGCGCGCACATGGGCGGCCAACGTGGGACTGACGCGGCCGAACGAGTTGGCGCTCGGCGCGGCGATCGGCGCGCCGAAGGCGGCCAGCAGCGCGCGCGCCCAGGGGTGGGCCGGGCAGCGCAGCCCCACCGTGTCCTGGCCGCCGGTGATCAGGTCATGCGCCAGCGGGGCGCGCCGCAGCACCAGCGTGAGCGGCCCGGGCCAGAAGCGCTGCGCCAGGCGCCGGGCGGCGGCCGGCACGTCGATGGCCCAGGCATCGAGCGCCGCCGCATCGAGGACGTGCACGATCACCGGATGGTCGGCCGGCCGCCCCTTGGCGGCGAAGATCCGCCGCACCGCCGCCGGCTGCAGCGCGGCGGCGCCGAGCCCGTACACCGTCTCGGTCGGAAAGGCCACCAGACCGCCGGCGCGCAGCACCGC
>Ga0209985_10003694_pt1 | contig 12845 bp, 18 predicted proteins | sample NOAtaG_FD_187305 | JGI IMG/M metagenome (GOLD analysis project Ga0209985, IMG submission 187305) | Freshwater lake microbial communities from Lake Erie, under a cyanobacterial bloom - NOAA_Erie_Diel6S_1000h metaG (SPAdes) (version 2) | ecosystem: Environmental > Aquatic > Freshwater > Lake ...
GTGTAGCTTCCGATGGTGTATTTAGAAGTAGTCCACGTGGATGGTATACATTTGGTCATGCGAACTTCGCTTTATTATTCTTCCTTGGCCATTTATGGCACGGTGGTCGAACAATCTTCCGTGATGTATTTACAGGTATTGGTGCGGAAGTGACAGAACAAGTTGAGTTCGGTGCGTTCCAAAAACTTGGTGATAAATCAACTAAAAAACAAGGTGCTGTGTAAGGTAAGCCATAGCCGGGTTTTTAAATTTCTTCATATTTAAATAGGATCACAAACAATGGAAGCTTTAGTTTATACATTTTTACTTATTGGTACTTTAATGGTAATTTTCTTTGCCGTATTCTTCCGTGATACGCCTAGAATTCTTCGAAAATAAAACCAATTTAATTGGTTTTAGTTTCTAATCTTCATGTTCTTCAAATGGATCACGTAAGTTTTTTGAGGTTGGTCCAAACGCAGTGTAAATAGAATATGTAGTAATTCCTAAAAGCAAACTTGATACAAAAATTACAATAATAGTTGCTGTTTCCATGGTATATGTAAATTATGATTAACTTCCTAATATTATATACCATACTAATAGAAAAATTAACTTATTAAAAATTTAAATATGGCATTACGAACAAGATTAGGTGAAATTTTACGCCCATTAAATGCTGAATATGGTAAAGTTGCACCAGGTTGGGGTACTACTCCAATTATGGGTGTGGTAATGGCAGCATTCTTAGTTTTTTTATTAATTATTTTACAAATTTACAACTCATCACTGATCATCGAAAATGTTGACGTAGATTGGGCAAACGGTATTGTATAATAATATTCAAAATAATTTAAGAAAACAAATTTGTCTTCTTAAATTATAAAAATTGCACACATTAACTATATATATATCTCTATGGATATTATCAGTCTAGGTTGGGCCGGTTTAATGACAATGTTTACGTTTTCATTAGCGTTAACGGTTTGGGCTCGAAATGGTTTCTAATTATTTAAATTCTTTGTAGAATATTATGGAATTAATCAGACAAATTTTTCCGTATGCAAGTCCAGAAATTGTTAGCACGGCAGTTATCTGCTTTTTTATGACGTTATTTGGTCTTTCATTAGGATTCGCTCTATTAAAAGTACAAGGCGAATAATTCGTGATTTAATAATAATATGATTGATATTATTATTAAATTTTCGAAACTTCTTAGTGAGTTGGGAACGAGGAATCAGCTCTCTATTGGATTATTTTTTCCGTTCACTAGAAAAAGATTGTTTTCCATTCGAACGAAGTCCTGGGGAATTTTTCGAAAACAATTGCAAACACGGAACGATTTTCCTAAATTTTAGGATAGTCTTGGAAACTAGTAGAAAAACGGGACTGACGAGACTCGAACTCGCAACTTCCGCCGTGACAGGGCGGTGCTCTAACCAATTGAACTACAATCCCAATGGAAACTATTTATTGTTTCACAAAGATTAGTGGAATTTTTCGAAACTGTCAATTTTTTTTTGATCCATTTTTAAAAACAAAGGAGAAACAGGGATTCGAACCCTGGGTACAAAAAATTGTACGATAGATTAGCAATCTATTGCTTTCGACCACTCAGCCATTTCTCCTAAATGAATCGTCTTTCCATTTCAATAACAGATTTGAATCAGTAGATGGCTCTGGTGGGAGTTGAACCTACGACCTTGGGCTTATGAATCCCCTGCTCTTACCACTGAGCTACAGAGCCTTGGACTACTTTCCTTACAAGCTAGTATACCATAATTTTGGACTGACTTCGACTAAAATTACTGTTACCAACGATTTGAAAGGTCACCAAGGGAAAACGAACGGAAAAGATTAAATGAATTTTTAACGATTAACTTATATAATTGTAATAGTTAAAAATTTAGTATAATTTTCGATCATGAATGATTTTTGGAACAATATTTCTCGTTACCCGCGATTTTTTATAAGTAGTTTAATTGGATTACTTTTAATTATCCTAGCTCCTTTTCGAAACTTATTCAAAATTCCTCGGTTTCGTTGGATTGGAATCCTTGGAACCGTTCTACTGTTTGGACTTTTTTACAGTATTATCCAAAAGATGATAGGACTTTAAGGTTAACAACTGGAACTCGTTCGACGAAGCACTCCAATCCGAAAGTTGTGGAAAGTGGGCCGGGTTGGATTCGAACCAACGTAGCAATACGCAACGGATTTACAATCCGCTTCCTTTAACCACTCGGACACCGACCCATAGATAGACACTATGCTACCATATAAAAAATGAAAAAACAATATTTCTCTAACTTCTAATATTGACATTTGGATTGCTTTTTTGTATAAATATATGTATGATCTAGTCTAGATTATACAAATGGGTAATTAACTCAGCGGTAGAGTGTCTGCCTTACAAGCAGAAGGTCACAGGTTCAAATCCTGTATTACCCATTAATAATCTAACAAAAGGGCCTATCGTCTAACGGATTAGGACAATGACCTTCTAAGTCATCAATGTAGGTTCGATTCCTACTGGGCCTAATACCTCCCGTCAAAGAAACCGTTTAAAATAATTTAACTATTGACAAATACTCAGTCCTTGATTAAGATGAATCTAATCGGAGCAATGGAACTGTAGACAATGGTAGAGAACTTCCAATGAAAATTCAAAAGGAAAGATTGCTGGTGTAGCTCAATGGTAGAGCAACGGATTTGTAATCCGTAGGTTGGGGGTTCAAGTCCCTTCACCAGCTTCGCAAAACTTTTTTCGTTATTTTTTCGAGAAACGAACAGATTCTAAGCTATGCACCTTCGAGTAGAGTAAAAATTCTTTTTTGTTCGTTGGTACGTGAAGTACCGTTTCTGACGCAGTCTAACAAACAACTAAGAAAACATCTGTCACTCTTCGCAATTTGTGACAAAACTTCTAAGATTCGATGCTTTACGCTTGGAACGACGGTCGATGGAAAAAGAATTTGTGAGTGTTTCGCCAGACGGAACGAATGCAACTTCGATAAAAGATACAAAAAATATTGGGTCCTTCCAATTCCTGAATAAGAAACTCAAACCGTCGTTTTTCCATTTGTTTCCTTTCGGTTTGATTTCCAAAACGATTCGTTTTAAAATCCTAAAGATTTTTATTTAGGATTTTAAAAAGTGTTTAAACTTCAAATTGACTTCCTCGTCGATATTGTAAAAATGCTGCCACAAAAAGACCAATTGCAGTTACCGTAATCAGTCCTAAAACTATTCCAGATAATAAAGGTTCTACCATATATTTGTATTTTGATTATAAACGTAAGTATGATTATCTTTTAGATAGCATTATACAATTACTTCATTTATTTCGAAGCGTAAAATTATCTAAATCCAATCGCAGCTTGCCATACAAATGCTAATAATAAGAAGAAAAGTGGAATAACTGGTAAGACATCTACAATTGGACTGAAGATAACGTATGATTCTGGTAAACGAGATAATAATAAAGTTTCCATAAATAATAATATATTTTAAAAAATTTTTAACGACTAATACTAGTAGATTTGATAGTATTAATTCTACTATAAAACCAAGGAAATTTTTAATTATATTAATCTTTCATTTTACCAAATTTTAATGTACAATTTATTACCGTACATATCTCTATGTAAATAAACCATTTTCCAGAATAAAAATATGACAGCTGCATTTTTACCGGCAATTTTAGTACCGCTTGTTGGGTTAGTTTTCCCTGCGCTTAGTATGGCATTATTCTTTCTTTATAGTTCCATTGATGACATTAGTTAACAGTTTTGCAACTTAAACTACTTCGGGATGAGTTCCGAGTAGTTTTTCGAAAACCAGTCATTAGCTCAGTTTTCTTAGAAATAGGCCCATTCGGAGCGAGGTGTATTTCTAAAAAAACTGAGCCTACGACTTTCTATTGGCCCGGGACGTAGAGGGAGGAAATAAGCGAAACCTAAAACTGGAAACTCGTAGTCTGGAATTATTTTACAAATTTTCTTATTTTTCTAAGTTTTGACATATAATGCTATGGTAGATTGATAAGATTTAGAGTAAAAGCTACTACTTAATGTTTACTCTGTTCAAATACTTGAATGAAAGGATTCTTAAAATATGACCATTGCTATTGGGCAAAACCAAGAACGTGGCTTATTTGATCTAGTGGATGATTGGTTAAAGAAAGATCGATTTGTCTTCGTTGGTTGGTCAGGTTTATTATTATTTCCTACGGCTTATTTAGCAGCTGGTGGATGGATGACAGGTACAACATTTGTAACATCATGGTACACACATGGTCTAGCAACTTCTTACCTAGAAGGATGTAACTTTTTAACAGCAGCAGTTTCAACACCTGCCAATAGTATGGGTCACTCATTATTACTTTTATGGGGTCCAGAAGCACAAGGTGATTTTACTCGCTGGTGTCAAATTGGTGGTCTTTGGGCCTTTGTTGCGTTACACGGTGCATTTGGTTTAATTGGATTCTGTCTACGTCAATTTGAAATTGCTCGTTTAGTGGGTATTCGTCCATATAACGCAATTGCGTTTTCAGGTCCAATTGCTGTGTTTGTTTCGGTATTCTTATTATACCCTTTAGGACAAGCTAGCTGGTTCTTCGCACCAAGTTTTGGTGTAGCAGCAATTTTCCGTTTCTTACTATTCTTACAAGGTTTCCACAACTGGACGTTAAATCCATTCCATATGATGGGTGTAGCTGGTATTTTAGGTGGTGCCTTACTTTGTGCCATTCATGGTGCTACAGTAGAAAATACACTATTTGAGGATGGTGATGCGGCAAATACATTCCGTGCATTTACTCCAACTCAATCCGAAGAAACATACTCAATGGTTACTGCAAACCGTTTCTGGTCACAAATTTTTGGTGTAGCATTTTCTAACAAACGTTGGTTACATTTCTTCATGTTATTTGTACCAGTAACTGGATTATGGACAAGTGCTATTGGGATCGTTGGTTTAGCATTAAACTTACGTGCTTATGACTTCGTTTCACAAGAATTACGTGCAGCGGAAGATCCAGAATTTGAAACATTCTATACAAAAAATATTTTATTAAACGAAGGTATTCGTGCTTGGATGGCTGCACAAGATCAACCACATGAAAACTTTGTATTCCCTGAGGAGGTATTACCACGTGGAAACGCCCTTTAATAGTAGTATAGCAGGTCGCGATATTGAATCGACTGGATTTGCTTGGTGGAGTGGAAATGCTCGTTTAATTAATGTTTCAGGAAAATTATTAGGTGCCCATGTGGCACATGCTGGTCTAATGGTATTTTGGGCTGGTGCAATGATTTTATTTGAAGTTTCTCATTTCGTACCAGAAAAACCTTTGTATGAACAAGGTTTTATTTGTATGCAACATTTAGCAACTTTAGGGTATGGAATTGGTCCAGGTGGAGAAATTACGACAACATTACCATACTTTGCGGTTGGTGTAATCCATTTAATTTCGTCAGCAGTATTAGGATTTGGTGGTATTTACCATTCATTATTAGGTCCTGATACGTTAGAAGAATCATTCCCATTCTTTGGATATGATTGGCGTGATAAAAATAAAATGACAACAATTTTAGGTATTCATTTATGCTTACTAGGTTGTGGTGCGTTCTTATTAGTCGCTAAAGCAATGTATATTGGTGGTGTTTATGATACTTGGGCACCAGGTGGTGGAGACGTTCGTTTTATTACAACTCCTACATTAAATCCAATTGTGATCTTTGGTTATGTATTCCGTTCTCCATTTGGTGGAGATGGTTGGGTTGTTTCTGTAAACAACATGGAAGACATTATTGGTGGTCACATCTGGGTTGGAATTTTATGTATTACTGGCGGAATTTGGCATATCTTTACAAAACCATTTGCATGGGCACGTCGTGCTTTTGTATGGTCCGGTGAAGCGTACCTTTCTTACAGTTTAGCAGCAATTTCTCTAATGGGATTTACAGCTTCTTTATATTCTTGGTATAATAACACAGCTTATCCAAGTGAATTATATGGTCCAACAGGTCCAGAAGCATCGCAATCACAAGCATTTACATTCTTAGTTCGTGACCAACGCTTAGGTGCGAATGTTTCCTCAGCACAAGGTCCAACTGGTTTAGGTAAATATTTAATGCGTTCTCCAAGTGGAGAAATCATCTTTGGTGGTGAAACAATGCGTTTCTGGGATTTACGTGCACCATGGGTAGAACCATTACGTGGTCCAAATGGCTTAGATATTAATAAAATTAAGAATGATATCCAACCATGGCAAGAACGTCGTGCGGCAGAATATATGACACATGCTCCATTAGGTTCACTAAACTCAGTAGGTGGTGTAGCAACAGAAATTAACTCTGTAAACTACGTATCACCTCGTTCATGGTTATGTTGTTCACACTTTATCCTAGGATTTTTCTTCTTAGTTGGTCACTGGTGGCACTCAGGTCGTGCTCGTGCAGCGGCAGCTGGTTTCGAAAAAGGTATTAATCGTGCTAATGAACCTGTATTATCAATGCGTCCTATTGATTAATCCGACAACTAATAATTTTTACGTAATTTCGAATTACGTAAAAATTGTTGAGAACTTTCGACGTCCTTCTTCCGAAATTGCAACCGAAGAAATGACGAAATTTTTTATTACTTGACATTTTTATCCACTGTTCTGTCTCGAGTCAAACCGAACAAATAAATTTTTTGGAAGTTCGGAAACAACAAGAGTTTATCGAACTAGGGGTACTAGAATTGGGCTGTCTGGGACTCGAACCCAGAACTTTTCGGTTAAAAGCCGAGTACTCTACCATTGAGTTAACAGCCCTCTTTTTCAGACTAGTACAACAATACCATAAATTTACAAAACCGTAAAGGGGGTAATGAACGGAAACGAAACTATTTCACTTTGGAAACGGAACGAAAATAATATTTTACTTTATTAATTTTTAAGTAAAATTATAATTAACATTAGTGGTTATTCTATTACTCAAAATTTTATTAAAAAATTAATAAGAAGGATTCAAAAAATGATTAATTGGCAAATCATAGGACAATTATTAGCAACAGGTATAATTATGTTAGCCGGTCCAGCAGTAATTGTGTTATTAGCATTAAAAAAAGGCAATCTTTAATTTACTCGAAACTTTATAGTTCACTCTGATCATCTGTATCATCTATCAACAAACTTTAAAAATATTTATGATAACTGCATTAACAGCTTTATTCGTTTTAATTTCATTAGCCTTAGTTGTAACAGTTCCCGTGGCATTAGCAACACCAGGTGAATGGGAAAGTTCCAAAGATAATTTTAACAAAATTTTTCAAGCTTGGGTAGTTTTAGTATTTGCCATTGCTGCCGCAGATGGCATTACGAATAGCATTTAAATAGTTTGAAATTATAGTTTCAGACTATAATTTCAAGCTATTTACTATTGACAAATTTCGATAGTTTTTGTATTCTTTGGAAAAGAAATCGAAAGTGACGTATTGTCAAGTTTGGAATATGTTAGCGGGCATAGCTCAGTGGTAGAGCGCAACCTTGCCAAGGTTGATGTCGCGCGTTCGAATCGCGTTGCCCGCTTCCAATTTCTATAGTTAATCGATTGAAACCATTTTGCCCCCATCGTCTAGAGGCCTAGGACAGCTCCCTTTCACGGAGCAGACAGGGATTCGAATTCCCTTGGGGGTATTTCCGGCATTAGTTTTGTCTAGAACTTGACAAATCATTTTTTTGTATATAATTATATCTATAATTTCCAAAAGCCTTTCCTTTCCAGAACCGATAAATCCAATTCGTTGGTTCTTGAAAGGAAGGGCTTTTAAGATAAAAAATCTTGATAAAATGAATGTATGTTATCTTTTCTTCGACTTTTAGTTTTTTTCATTTCTATGGATCAAGAAACAATTTTAAATTGGTTTGGGATTGAGAATTCAATCACTTCCTCCACTGTTTCACCATCGCTAGAAAGCTATGATCCTCAGTTAGCGACGGAAACACTGCAATCAGCTTCTTCGGCTTTCTCCATGGAGACGTTTCAATTAGTTATCGGGGGTCTTTGGCAACAAATCCAAGATGGATTGACGTTGGCAGATATTGAAAGTCTTAGTTTCTTTCTTCTCTTTCTTCGATTTCTTATTTTAATAGTTCGCTATAATTTTAAGACATCGGTTTATATAACTTGTATTGGGCTTTGTGCCGGTTACTTATGGTATCGACATTTGATTGATGTCATTTTGATGTATCGTCAAATGTTAATCAAAGTACCGTATTTACAAAAACTAGGAACTAGTGCCATTGAATTAGAATCGAGTAGCCAAGCATTATTGACAACGGACTTGAAAATCGGATCCGATGTTCATTGGTACAATCCAGGAAAGCTTTTGTATTATTCATTTACCAAAGGAATGATTCAAACCGATTCTGAAACCGGAATTCAATATTATATTGATCCAATTTCAATGATTATTTCAAATTTGAATGAAACCAGCAAACTAACAATCGTACCGATTTACTACAAACTTTATAATATCATTATTCCCCGATTATTCGAAACGATCAGTGAGTTTTGGAATCAATTATCTGGAATCGCGGCGTATGCGATTATTACACGAATTGGAAAACGATATTGTCCGTATTTAATTCGTTGGCATTGGACTTTTTTACTCATTATTGGATTTGTGGAACAGATTTTAATTTATTTTTTATATCGAGTGATGTATTTTCAAGAAGTTATCATTCAAGAGAAATTGTCGATTGCCGCAGCGAATAATTATTTAGATTCGAATTTATTGTTGCAGTTTAATCTGCTAACCGGTATATTGGCATTTTGCATTACGGTTCATTTAGGGTCAATTTGTTTTGGTCTTTTTCATGCGATTTGGGGACAATATTTTTATTTTCCATTTTTAGTTGAAAATACCGAATTAAATATTGGTCCACGTCCAAAAAATAGCATTTATAGTGGTGGACAAACGGCTTGGCAAGATGAAAAACAAGATACGATTCAACGTCGAATTCCAAAAATTTGGTATGGCTGGTTTGGAAGTGGAACCAGTGAAATCTGGATTTTGACTCCATTGCAAAGAATTTTGGCAAATGCGATTCACAGACTCCGCCGACAGTTTCGAAAGTAAAATAACTAAAAAAAAGAATTTAGTTTCAATTCCTAATTGAAACTAAATTTTTATCACAGTTCTATCCTTATAATGATGAACCTAAGCCCGAATATGAACCATAAATAAATAGCGAAAGCATCGTAATTACTGCTAATCCACCTACTAACCCTACCAGCCATAAAGGAATTCTACCTGTATTTGCCATAAAAAAAGCTCCTAGTATCTAAAAATTAATTAAAGAAATAACTTGAAAACAGTACTGCTAACACAAAAATTAATAAAAGTCCCCAGTAAAGAGACGTTCGATTTAACTCGACTGCTTGTTTATTTGGATTTGGACCTGTCATAAAAGATTACCTCGTAGATATAGTATATAGTAATTTATCGTTGAATGAATTGCATTGCTGTAATTCCACCTAAAAAGAATACTGTTGGAACTGCTAGTCCATGAACCGCTAACCAACGGAAAGTAAAAATTGGATACGCTACAGGTTGATTAATATTTTTTGCCATGATTTTTTCCTTTAAAAATTATAAACCTTTCGTTAAATCTTCTAACTCTTGTTTGGCACTGAATCGGTCATTCACAAGTGGAATTTGTTGACGATCTTGTGTAAAGTATTCATTTGGACGTGGTGTTCCAAATACATCATATGCTAAACCAGTACTCACAAATAACCATCCAGAAACAAAAAGTGATGGGATTGTAATACTATGGATAATCCAATAACGTACACTTGTAATAATATCTGAGAACGGACGTTCACCAGTAGATCCACCAGACATAATATATTCCTTTATAAAAAAGATTGTTGCTCAGTCAAAATTGGAATGGAAAGCGGGCAGGGGGAATCGAACCCCCATCATTAGCTTGGAAGGCTAAGGTTTTACCACTAAACTATGCCCGCATACTCTACGATAGTAGGAGTATATCAAGACTGCGGGCATAAAAGCAATCAATTCTTAAATGTTTTCTAATTTTAAATCCAGAAACTTCGCTAAACCAGCTGCTTCCTCTTCTAAATTTGAAATGGAAATGGGTTCCTGAACCGGCGTTAAAGGTATTTTACGGTCGTCTTTCAAACACAAATAAATACTTCGTGTTGGATTCAATCCTTCTGTAATTTTAATTCCAATAGATTTAATATTGGAGATTGGATAGGTTAAAAGAATTTCTCGATTTTTACCTGGAAATCCTTTTCGAACAATTTTTACAAGGTTTTCAATCTGATTATATTCATTATAACCACTTCCGATATCTAAAAGTACTGTGAATAGTATATACATACTAATTCCAAAACTTAAGGTACCATAAAACATCATTACTAAACCTTGAGGAATAAAAGCTAATTCGGTTGGATTGGCAAACGGTAATAAATTCATCTTCAGATAACTTGAAATCCCTGCTAATAAAAATCCTATTCCTCCGAAAAGTAAAAAGAACGACCAAAAATAATTACTAAAACGTCGTGATCCGATAATGTTATCTCGACGAATTTGGTTTGACATTGGATGTACTTTTTGAAATTAAATTAATTTAATAGATTTTAATCCTAAGAATAATCCCGAAGAAAGGGCAAAACAAAATCCGATCAGTAAAAAATAATCTATAGCAACTGTCATAAAAACCTTTTTTATTTGAATTAAAATGAAATTTATAAAAATTTTTCTGTATATTAATATATATTATATAGTAATCTATCTAAAAATTTTGGTTGGTAAAAATTTTCCTGTTATTTTTATCTTTCCTCTATTCCATGGAATTCAACAATTTTCTTATTAATTTCACTAATTTATAAATTAACTTTATGGCTAATTTTATTAAACCGTACAATGATGATCCATTTGTAGGTCATTTAGCAACTCCAATAACATCATCTGCTGTAACACGTGCCATTTTACAAAATTTACCAGCGTATCGATTTGGGTTAACACCGTTATTACGTGGTTTGGAAATTGGATTAGCGCACGGTTATTTTTTAATCGGTCCATTCGTCAAATTAGGTCCGTTACGAGATTCGGATATTGCACTATTTGCTGGTTTTCTATCGACAATTGGGTTAATTATTATCTTAACCTTAGGGTTAACGATTTATGGGGTTGCAACCTTTGGTCAAGAAAAATCAAACGTTTCTGAGAATGAGTTACAAACCAAAAAAGCCTGGGATCAATTTAAAGGTGGCTTTTTTGTGGGAGCCTGTGGAAGTGCCGGATTTGCCTTTATTTGTTTATCAAGTATTCCAACCTTTACAATTAGTTAATTCGTTGGAATTGTAAAATTGTAAGACCAGTTAGTTTATCTGGTTTTACATATAAAATAATTTTATTCAATTGGAACATAAGTTTGTATGAACACATCACCTATTAATTTACAAGAAGAGTATGCTAAAACTGAAATTGCAAAACTCTTAAATCTTCTGGATGAAGAATTGGTTGGATTAGCACCTGTAAAATCTCGGATTCGTGAAATTGCGGCTTTGCTATTAATTGATAAATTAAGACGAAATTTAGGAATTACATCAGCCAACCCAGGATTACATATGTCCTTCACGGGGAGTCCAGGGACTGGAAAAACAACGGTTGGATTAAAAATGGCAGACATTTTATATCAATTAGGCTATATTAAAAAGGGTCATTTATTAACCGTAACGCGTGACGATTTAGTGGGTCAATATATCGGTCATACAGCTCCGAAAACAAAAGAAGTTCTAAAGAAAGCAATGGGGGGAGTTTTATTTATTGATGAAGCTTATTATTTATATAAACCGGATAATGAACGAGACTATGGTGCCGAATCCATTGAGATTTTATTACAAGTAATGGAAAATCAACGTGATGAATTAGTGGTTATTTTAGCTGGCTATAAAGAACCGATGGATAAATTTTATGAGTCGAATCCAGGCTTATCTTCGAGGATTGCCAATCATATTGATTTTCCAGATTATAGTGTCCAAGAATTACTGCAAATTGCGAAAATTATGTTAGATGATCAACAATATCAGCTAACACCACAAGCGGAAATTGCTCTCGGTCAATATATTCAAAAACGAAAAGAAAAACCATTATTTGCAAATGCGAGAAGCATCAAAAACGCTCTCGATCGAGCTCGAATGCGGCAAGCAAATCGAATTTTCGATAGTCGCGGTCAAGTATTAACAAAAAAAGAATTAGTCAATTTGGAAGCCGAAGATATTTTAAAAAGTAGTGTATTTAATGATTAAAAAAGTTTAAATCTATGAGTTTACTTATTATTGGAGGAACGGGGACGTTAGGCCGCCAAATTGTTTTACAAGCTTTGACGAAAGGTTATCCAGTCCGATGCATGGTTCGGAATTTCCGAAAGGCAAATTTTTTAAAAGAATGGGGAGTGGAACTCGTTTATGGAGATTTACTGCGTCCTGAAACACTTCCACCCTGTTTGAAAGGAATTACAGCAGTAATTGATGCTTCGACAAGCCGTCCGAATGAGCTTGACTCGTTAAAAAAAGTGGATTGGGATGGCAAATTATGTTTAGTAGAAGCCGCGAAAGCTGCTAACATTCAACGATTTATATTTTTTTCCGCTCAAAATGTGGAACAATTTGAAACTATTCCATTAATGAAATTAAAATATGGAATGGAGAAAAAATTACAAGAATCGCAAATTCCATATACGATTTTTCGATTAACGGGATTTTACCAAGGATTAATTGAGCAATATGCCATTCCAATTTTAGAAAATTTACCGATTTGGGTCACAAATGAAAATACCTATA
>Ga0209985_10003698_pt1 | contig 12837 bp, 10 predicted proteins | sample NOAtaG_FD_187305 | JGI IMG/M metagenome (GOLD analysis project Ga0209985, IMG submission 187305) | Freshwater lake microbial communities from Lake Erie, under a cyanobacterial bloom - NOAA_Erie_Diel6S_1000h metaG (SPAdes) (version 2) | ecosystem: Environmental > Aquatic > Freshwater > Lake ...
AAAGCCGCCAGAGGTGAAGCTTCCCGAAGGACGTTCGCTTCCTTCGGAAAGCCGCCAGAGGTGAAGCTTCCCGAAGGACGTTCAGAAACAAGTTGCTTCCTTCGGGAACCTCTGGCGCTTCCTTCGGTAAGGGCGTCCTTCCCGCCAGAGGTGAAGCTTTCCGAAGGAAGCGCCAGAGGTGAAGCTTCCCGAAGGAAGCCGAAGGACGCGCTTTTTTCAAAACAAGTTCGCTTCCTTCGGAAAGCCGCCACCCCGCCAGAGGTGAAGCTTTCCGAAGGAAGCCAAAGGAACAAGTTCGCTTCCTTCGGAAATCCGCCACCCCGCCAGAGGTGAAGCTTCCCGAAGGAAGCCGCCAGAGGTTAAGCTTCTTTCAGAAAGCCGAAGGAAGCGAAGGACGCCCTTCCTTCGGGAGGAAGCCGAAGGACGGAAACAAGTTCATCAAGCCGAAGGACGCGCTTTTTTCAAAACAAGTTGGCTTCCTTCGGCTTCCTTCGGAAAGCCGCCAGAGGTGAAGCTTCCCGAAGGAAGCCGAAGGACGGAAACAAGTTCATCAAGCCGAAGGACGCGCTTTTTTCAAAACAAGTTGGCTTCCTTCGGCTTCCTTCGGAAAGCCGCCAGAGGTGAAGCTTCCCGAAGGACGTTCAGAAAAAAGTTGCTTCCTTCGGGAACCTCTGGCGCTTTCTGAAAGAAGCTCGGAGAGAGAGCACGCATTGACCTTAGGCTGCGCGATCCTTTGGGTCGTAGATGATGGTGATGGCAATCTACGATCAAGTGTACTACAGAATAAAAGAATAGAAATACTTCACATGCAAACCAGCTGACCACTGCTGCATCAAACATCGTGACCTACTTAAACCTTCACGGCGTACTAAATGATTACACATACTAAGTATGCAAATACGTTGTATAATCCTAACCTTTGGTTGGCCTGTTGCACTAGCTACTATCTGTCCTTTTGCGAACAGAAGCTGATTCTTTCCGTTAACAAAAACCGGATCTTGCTGTCGTAGTTTTGTCCAAAAATTATGAGTGACACCACTAAAACCCCACCTTTCTTCAGATGGGTGTGCACGTCCTTGGGTAGTACTCACCGAGTAACCCGCTAGGTTTGGTTTTATCTTTGCCCTAAGGTCATAACCATGAGCCACACAAGCCTTGATCATCGCAGCAGTTGAACCAAGGATCTGCGTACCTTCCGAACCCCCGCAGGGGAGCATCACCCTAGCAGCTAACGCCATTGGTTGGTTGTGCGCTATCAAGCTCTCCATGAACCCACGCATTGTTGAGCAAGGCACGCACACCCAATTTGACGTACCACTTGATACGCGCGGACTGTTAAACGAGTCACCTGCGCAGCACGGGCGTACGTCGCCGAAGGAAGGCGTGTAGCAATATCTGCGACTCTCTAGTATAGACTGATTCAAGTTTGAGGGCTTAGACCTGTAAGCATGCACACGCATGGCCGAGATGCGTGGCAAGACTAGTTGAAAATTAACTTGATATTTCGTACCTTGAAAATGCTCACGTGAGCGTTTAAAAATATGACCAGACCTAATAACGGTAATAAACCCGTAATTAATGGTCCGAATTTTAGGCTGCTTAGGTACAACAGTCGGCCACCTAGTGAATGTACAGTTGCTCGTAGTGCGTCCAGGTCGTTCGTCAGTTGAATAATATGTGGGTACCGTTTCCTGTTGTTGTGCATCAGTCAACTCCATAGTCAGGAGTGCCGGCATATATTTCGGGGCAACGTTACCACAAACGTACGTCACTCCATAGGACGGCCTTAACCCATTACACCCCCGCAGCGAAGGTGTAGCCGACGTCATTTGGAAAGCGCGGCTGCTACACAACCGGCGGGCTATACTCACCCCTCCTTCGTCCCCCGAAGTCCTTCGGTAAAGCAGGTGTGTAGGTGACCATAACCCAAATGAACTATTGCAACTTTGTCTGAAAGACGGCGAGCTCTTATCCTTTGGGGAGCGAGCTAACGCTTTTTCCTCTGGCTGTGAGCTCCCACCGAACGCTCCACGTTCGACGAAATCGGAGTTTACGTTCATGTTTCCGAAGGACGGAGACGTAAATGAACTGATCATCATCGAAGATGATGGTGATCTTTGATCACCATCCACCACACAATCTTTTTCTGAAAAACGTCCCAAGTCTGGACGCATACCCGATATAGAGCCGACGCCTCTGTGTAAAACCCAATTATCCTGAACTTGCTCTGGTTGCCCGATGCATCCGGTATGCACTTCCTTCGAAAAGCTTGTAATTCGTCCGTCTTCCCTAGCAGCCGCGCGAGCGCTGCGGCTTCGCTGCGCTGACACCTGCGGGGGTGTTACCCCACCCTGACTCCTGCCTGTACCCTTTGCATCAACCCTATCTCCTGCATAAGTGGTCGTCGTCCTACCACCAGCTATGCTGGCGTGAATGCAACTCATTGATTGCCTAGCTCTAAAACAAGACATGGAAAGCTCGCACCAGCATCTACGATGATGGTCAGCTCTAAAACAAGACATGGTGAGCTCGCCGTCTTGAAGAGCACTAGCGTGCGTAGCTCGCTCCCCAAAAGATAAGAGCTCGCCGTCTTGAAGAGCACTAGCGTGCGTAAATTCAACACACCTGTTCATACACATACCACCTCGCATACCTTCGTAAGGGTATGCACCTTTCCGAAGAGCGCAGGGCGTACCCTTGTGGCGCTCTACGCTGTACCCTAAGGCTTGGTAGTCGTGTATTCGGACCTTACCCAATAACTCACTTGCGGATTTCCTTTGAACCCGTATGTCCTTGGCAATGCCCTCCCCGGGCTCCGTACGTGGAAGTGAGCACTCTTGCTTAGGTACCACTTCACAATAACCAGTTCCATTATTAAATTGAACACGTATAACTGAGGTGGGTACCACGCCACTTGTCTTTGGCGTGGGTGTGCACACACTATCTTGTTTTAATCTACAATTCTTGACCTTCAGCGTAGCTGAAGGTTTACCATCAACACAATAATCTGACCATTGTCCACATCCGCGGGGACCCGCCAATCTTGGGCGTTTTGAGCTGGTTGGCTCATTGAACTCCACACCTGTACACACACATATTGGTTGTGGGTCATACCCGTGGCGCGGGTGCGAACTCGGAGAGTTACCACAAACACTAGGCCCCGACAGTGTGCCTAACCTATTCAATGTACGTGCATTCAATCTAACATCTACACACTCGACCGTTGCAGGTGGAATTGGCGTACTCTCCGATATAGCGATCGTCGATCGCCCATCAACCGTGTTTATAGTTGGTTCACTTGCCCGCACCGCATAAAACGTACTTACCCTAGCTTCAGTACACACACCGCCTTCCTTTGAGGCGTGTGTGCCCCCCTCCGCGAGAGGAGTTAATCTGCCGAGGTTCCGATCGCGTTCTTTTTGGCGAATACCTTCTGAAACCGAAGCCTCCGTCGTCATTGAGAGAGTAAACTCCCCTTCCGTACGTATTCCATTCCGTAAAAGGATTTTTTTTTGGTGATCTTGGATCAAACTCGGCTTTGCCTCGAAACCCCCACGAACTCCCGTCCCGTTGGTGGGCGTACGCGCCCCTACTGGTTCCGAACGACGGAGATTGTCGAAGCGTGCACGTCTCTGAAAGAAGGCCGTTGTGTTATAATCCGGTGCAACCGGACAACCCTTGCTTAAACTAGTCAATGCCGGCGCACGTCCTTCCGGAATGGTCGGGCTTCGATATACGGATCCGATATAACCCCTCCCGTGCGGACGTTCTACCATAACTTGATATTTACGGTACCGAAAACTGCGAGGCCTCTCCATTTGAGTGCTACACTCTACGTTGATTCTTTGATCTAACAATCCTATTAATTTATCAACTTGACCTACTAATACCTTTTGGTGCGATTCGATTTTTAAATGCAATTTAGCCACATTACACATTCTTGTACTGCCGTTCGCTCGGTAAACGCAACTTGAACAAGGCTTTGCTCGCTCTCAGAGCTCGCAGTCTTGAATATCACTAGCGTGCGTAGCTCGCTCCCCAAAGGATAAGAGCTCGCACTCCCGTTGGGAGCCCGTAGGGATCCCGTAGTGAGCCCGTAGTGTGCCCGTAGTGTGCCCGTAGGGATCCCGTAGGGGGCCCGTAGGGATCCCCTTGGGAGCCCGTAGGGGGTGGTTCAGTTAGTTCACGACGTGCGTCCGTTAGAGTCACTGCGTGCTCTGCGGTGCCCCGAAGGAAGCGCAGACGTGAACGTCACACCCCCTTCGGGGGTGTGTACTTGGTACGCACGCTAGTGCTCTTCAAAACTGCGAGCTCTTATCCTTTGGGGAGCGAGCTTCGCACGCTAGTGCTCTTCAAGACTGCGAGCTCGCCATGTCTTTTTATCGAGCTGACCATCATCGTAGATGATGGTGCGAGCTTGCCATGTCGTAAAGTTCACCTTAAGTGATGCTTGAATTGATCTTATATCACCAGCATTCGCACTTCACTACAACATCATCGTAGCTGATGATCTTCAGAAAGAAACATGTTGATAACGCTAGCGTACTGTGATTACGCTCGCGAAGCAGAGCTTAGCAGATACATTAGACTTGACGCATTCTTTTATAAAGCTACACACCCAGAATCAAGTAGCTCTTCAAGTGACTAGTACACTTGATCGTAGATTGCCAAAACCATCATCTACGAAAACCATCATCTACGATGAGGGTCACTGCTTGCTCTCGTGCCGAGCTTCTTCCCTTCCTTCGGGAGGACGCACGTCCCCCGCCAGAGGTGAAGCTTCCCGAAGGAAGCGAAGGACGCCGCCACCCCGCCAGAGGTGAAGCTTCCCGAAGGAAGCGAAGGACGCCCTTCCTTCGGGAGGAAGCCGAAGGACGGAAACAAGTTCAGATAGCCGAAGGACGCGCTTTTTTAAAAATAAGTTCGCTTCCTTCGGAAAGCGCGTCTCCCGAAGGACGCGCTTTCTGAAAGAAGCTTCACCTCTGGCGGGGGACGTGCTTCCTTCGGGAAGCTTCACCTCTGGCGGGCTTCTTCCCTTCCTTCGGGAGGACGCACGTCCTTCGGGAAGCGAGCTTCCTTCGGGTAGCGAGCTTTCCGAAGGAAGCCGCCAGAGGTGAAGCTTTCTGAAAGAAGTTCGCTTCCTTCGGAAAGCCGCCACCCCGCCAGAGGTGAAGCTTTCCGAAGGATGCCGAGCTTCTTTCAGAAAGCCGAAGGACGGAAACAAGTTCGCTTCCTTCGGAAAGCCGCCAGAGGTGAAGCTTTCCGAAGGAAGCCGAAGGACGCGCTTTTTTCAAAACAAGTTCGCTTCCTTCGGAAAGCCGCCAGAGGTGAAGCTTTCCGAAGGAAGCCGAAGGACGCGCTTTTTTCAAAACAAGTTCGCTTCCTTCGGAAAGCCGCCACCCCGCCTGAGGTGAAGCTTCCCGAAGGAAGCGAAGGACGCCCTTCCTTCGGGAGGAAGCCGAAGGACGGAAACAAGTTCGCTTCCTTCGGAAAGCCGCCAGAGGTGAAGCTTCCCGAAGGACGTTCGCTTCCTTCGGAAAGCCGCCACCCCGCCAGAGGTGAAGCTTCCCGAAGGAAGCCGAAGGACGGAAACAAGTTCGCTTCCTTCGGCTTCCTTCGGAAAGCCGCCAGAGGTGAAGCTTCCCGAAGGACGTTCAGAAAGCCGCCAGAGGTGAAGCTTCTTTCAGAAAGCCGAGCTTCTTTCAGAAAGCCGCCAGAGGTGAAGCTTTCTGAAAGAAGTTCAGAAAGCCGCCAGAGGTGAAGCTTTCTGAAAGAAGTTCAGAAAGCCGCCAGAGGTGAAGCTTTCTGAAAGAAGTTCAGAAAGCCGAAGGAAGCCTAAGGAAGCCGAGCTTCTTTCAGAAAGCTGCCAGAGGTGAAGCTTTCTGAAAGAAGTTCAGAAAGCCGCCAGAGGTGAAGCTTTCTGAAAGAAGTTCAGAAAGCCGAGCTTCTTTCAGAAAGCCGCCAGAGGTGAAGCTTCTTTCAGAAAGCCGCCACCCCGCCAGAGGTGAAGCTTTCCGAAGGATGCCGAGCTTCTTTCAGAAAGCCGAAGGACGGAAACAAGTTCGCTTCCTTCGTAAAGCCGCCATAGGTGAAGCTTCCCGAAGGACGCGCTTTTTTCAAAACCAGTTCGCTTCCTTCGGAAAGCCGCCACCCCGCCAGAGGTGAAGCTTTCCGAAGGACGCCGAGCTTCTTTCAGAAAGCCGCCAGAGGTGAAGCTTCCCGAAGGACGTTCAGAAAGCCGAAGGACGTGCTTTTTTCAAAACAAGTTCGCTTCCTTCGGCTTCCTTCGGCTTCCTTCGGCTTCCTTCGGAAAGCCGCCAGAGGTGAAGCTTCCCGAAGGACGTTCAGCAAGCCGCCAGAGGTGAAGCTTCTTTCAGAAACAAGTTCGCTTCCTGCCAGAGGTGAAGCTTGATGAAAGAAGCTCCGGGAACGTGAACTTGTTTCCGTCCTTCGGAAAGCTTCACCTCTGGCGGGAAGGGCGTCCTTCTGCTTCCTTTGGGAAGGCGCAACTGCCATGGAATACCTCCGTTCCCCTATGCCCCCCTCCGTCCCCTGTGGGGGACGGCGGGGGACGGAATGCGCAGCAACTAGTTGTAAGGTTACGCATATCCTTCCTCCGTATTACCGAGAGCGAGAAAGCGGATTTACCTCTCGGCTTGTTGATCTTATGCTTATTGATGGTGATCTAAGCTCACCATGAAGAGTGCTGCGCGGTCCTTTGGAAAGCAGATCGACGATCTGCTTTCCAAAGGATGGCGAACCTACTACCTTCGGAGTGCAACGCGGACGTTCACGTCCGTCCTACGGAAACCTCTCCTTTGGTAACCTCTGGGCGCGTTCCAAAGGTCCCAAAGGCAAGGCTGCTGCACACACCCTGCTTGTGTGTACACCCCTGCCGTGGCAGGGTCCCGCCGTGACTGCGTTTTTCATAGCACCCGTAGAGGCTACATCGTACTGACCTGCATAGTAGCTGACCTGCTTCTCAAATCTACAGCGATGTAGTTAACGAATTGAAGGCTGGTCCCCTTAGGAAACCTAAGGTTTACTTACAGTCACTGCCTGCTTTCTTACGTCCTTCGGGGGACTGCGTTTTATTCTGAAAGAGCGGATTCATCTTCGTGCTTCGCGGAACGGCAGTTCACGAAGTTTAGGATGGTCGCCTTAGGTGACCCTCGGGTACACTTGATCGTAGATTGCCATCACCATCATCTACGAGGAGGGTCACTGCGTGCTTTCTGATAGACGGCCGTCCCCTTGCGTTTTGCAGAGAGCGGGTTGACTCCAACGGACGCACGTTGTGAACTAACCTCTGGGCGTGTTGATCTTATACTGCGCGATCCTTTGGAAAGCAGATCGACGATCTGCTTTCCAAAGGATCGCGCAACATAAGGTCAAGGCTTGCTGACCATCATCGTATATGATGGTGATGGTGAGCTTTGATCACCCTCCACGCGGACATACGTCCGTTGGAGTACGTCGTTACGCAGGAAGCGGATCAACTGGGTAGGCGAAGCGCCCATAGGATAGGCCTTTTTTCATCAAACCCAGAGGTTTGCTTCACCTCTGACCGTCCGTCCTTCGGAAAGACATGGCGAGCTCGCACTCCCGTAGGGAGCCCGTAGGGAGCCCGTAGGGAGCCCGTATGGAGCCCGTATGGAGCCCGTAGGGATCCCGTAGGGAGCCCGTATGGAGCCCGTATGGAGCCCGTATGGAGCCCGTAGGGATCCCGTATGGAGCCCGTATGGAGCCCGTAGGGAGCCCGTATGGAGCCCGTATGGAGCCCGTATGGAGCCCGTATGGAGCCCGTATGGAGCCCGTATGGAGCCCGTATGGAGCCCGTATGGAGCCCGTAGGGGGTGGTTCACTTTCATTCGTGCCCCTCCGTTCCACGCGGGGGACGGACGTCTTTCAGAGGGAAGCGCACGTCGTCCCGAAGGAAGAGAGTGCGTCCGTTGTAGTCTACCCGCTCTCTCTTTCCGAAGGAAGCGCCAGAGGTGAAGCTTCTTCCAGAAAGCGCCTGAGGTTCAACTTTTTTCTGAAAGAAGCTTAACCTCTGGCGGCTTCCTTCGGAAAACTTCACCTCTGGCGGCTTTCTGGAAGAAGCTGAACTTATTTCGCTTCCTTCGGGAATCTCGGCTTGATGAACTTGTTTCGCTTCCTTCGGGAAGCTTCACCTCTGGCGGCTTCCTTCGGGAAGACGGAGTAAGGATAGGCCTTGTTTCAGAAAGCACGCGCGTACTTAGGCCCACCTTTGTAAAGCGGGAAGGAGATGAGGCTCCAAAAGACAGAGACGCCCTTCTTTATGAAAGACCCACTTACCTTTCCGCGGGGGACGGCCGAAAAAACGCGTGCTGCTGCACCACACCTTATGCTTGTTGATGGTGATCTTGGATCACCATCAACAAGCAGCAGCGCTGGCGCTGCTGAAAGAACTACGCGTATCCTTTCTGAAACAAGTCCGTCTTGCATTGAGCGGGCGTCTTGAAGATCTTGAAGAAACCTCTGGGCTTGATGAAAGAAGGCCGTGCTGGTGCTCCGCACCTTATGCTTGTTGATCTTATGCTTCTTGATGGTGATCTTCGATCACCATCAAGAGTGCTGCGCGGTCCTTTGGAAAGCAGATCGACGATGATAGTCAAAGAGAGCTACACCGTCTTTCCGAAGGAAGAGCGTGCTGGTGCGCCGCACCTTATGCTCCTTGATGGTATGGTGATCTTCGATCACCATCAAGTACCCCAGAGGTACACCCGCGCTCTCTTTCCGAAGGAAGCGCCAGAGGTGAAGCTTTCCGAAGGAAGCCGCCAGAGGTGAAGCTATCTGAAAGAAGTTCAGAAAGCCGCCAGAGGTGAAGCTTCCCGAAGGACGTTCAGAAAGCCGCCAGAGGTGAAGCTTCCCGAAGGACGTTCATCAAGCCGCCAGAGGTGAAGCTTCCCGAAGGACGTTCATCAAGCCGCCAGAGGTGAAGCTTCCCGAAGGACGTTCATCAAGCCGCCAGAGGTGAAGCTTCCCGAAGGAAGCCGAAGGACGCGCTTTTTTCAAAACAAGTTCGCTTCCTTCGGAAAGCCGCCAGAGGTGAAGCTTCCCGAAGGACGTTCAGCAAGCCGCCAGAGGTGAAGCTTCCCGAAGGACGTTCGCTTCCTTCGGAAAGCCGCCAGAGGTGAAGCTTCCCGAAGGACGTTCAGAAAGCGCGTCCTTCGGGGGACGTGCGTCCTTTGGAAGAAGTACAGAAAGCGAACTTGTTCCTTCGGGAAACTCGGCTTTCTGTAAGAAGCTGAACTTGTTGCAGAATGCTCGCTTCCTTCGGAAAGACGGACTTGGTTCAGAAAGGATTCGATAGAACGGCTAACCTGTGGTGGGGATTGGCAAAGCCAATCCCCTACCTCTGGTAACCTCTTGAATGGTGATCTAGGATCACCATCATGGATGCGCTTCCTTCGAATAACGGAGGTATTCCTTGGCAGTTGCGTCTTGAACGCATTGACCTTATGCTGCGCGATCCTTTGTAAAGCAGATCGTATATGATGGTGATGGCAATCTACGATCAAGTGTACTACGCCGACGTATACGTCAGCCGGCCAGGTCAACCCCTACAAAGCGCACGTAGTATGCATACGTCCGTACTTGGTAAACCCGCCGGACTTATGAACCACACCAGAGGTTCGGCGTCCTCCCTCCGTTCCCCGCTTTCCGAAGGAAGCGCACTTGGTTCATCAAGCACGGGCTTCTTCCCTTCCTTCGGGAAGGGCGTCCTTCGGCTTCCTTCGGGAGCCTCTGGGGCCTTTATTGGCCTTTGGCGAGCGGACTGCCGGAAGTTGCATGAAAGGACGGGCTCTGTAAAACGCAGGTTTACTGAGTGAACCACAATGGTAATAATGATCCCCTCGTTTACCTGATACCGGTGTCCGTAGAAAGGTGTTACTTTCTGTACGTATAGCAGAATACCCTATGCACCATAGCATCACCCCCCCGTAGCTCTTGTCGATTCCCTAAAAATGTAAGCACCGGACATACGCTACGCTGCGTAACTAATCCTACTCCACCCCCTTCGGGGGAACCACATCCCGCGTGATTATACAACGTATTTGCATACGTAGTATGTGTACACGTACGATGTACGTAAGTACTTGGTACAAGGAAACAAGCGCGTGCTTTCTGAAAGAAGACCGTCTTTTGTAAAAAAAGGGCAACGTCTTTACTTGCAGAGGCTACAGCGCGGCTGCTTCTCTTAGCTGACACTGCGGGAGTGTAAATCCACCGTAGGTTAGCCGCGATTTCCCTAGGTTTATAAAGGCCCCACTTATGCATAAGCTCGGCTTCGCGCCAGAGGTGAAGCTACGCGAGCGTAAGGAGAGTCCAACCATAACGGATGCACCCCCAATTATACAACGTATTTGCTTCTTTCAAGTGCGGCTCCGCCGACGTAGTATGTGTACCCCCAATTGCGGTGCATTCTTCATCTAAACTGAGGTATACGCACGCAGAAATGGCGTGCGTACGTACATGGATAGACTTGATGCCACTTCATCCCGTTCGGGCGGGCTGTTCCTTAAGTGAACGCGCATGCACTGCTCCAGATTACCCAAAGGTAAGGCGATCAAGATCACCTCTCCAAAGGACGGGCGCAGTCTCTTCAGCTGCCGTCCTTTGGTAAGTTCACATCGTTCTCTGCAAGACGAGCGTGAACGCAAGCAGGTCGTACATGAGGCTCTTATGCGAGCCCGCTCCCCAGGATGTGGCCGCCACACCGAGTGTGCGTGGCTCCACTGTGTAAAAATTGTGCCTTCAGAGGGACTTGAACCCTCACACTCTTAGAGCAATAGATTCTAAATCTACCGTGTCTCCCAATTCCACCACGAAGGCTCATATACTCCAACGAACGCACTCGGAAACTGCCCCTCCGTTCCTCTTCAAGACGTACGTTCCCCGAAGGAAGCGGGCTTGATGAAACAAGTTCGCTTCCTTCCCGCCAGAGGTGAAGCTTCCCGAAGGAATAAGTTCAGAAAGCGCAACCCTGATGGTGATTGCAGATCACCATTTCCCTCTTCAAGACGTCTGTTCCCCTCCGCCCCTCTGAAAGACTGAAAGACGTACGTCCTTCGGGGGACGTACGTCTTTCAGTCTTTCAGAGAGACGGAGGGGAACGGAGGATGGTTACGCGTGGATGGTGATCAAAGATCACCATCAAGTGTACTACAAACACAGATATGCCTATTGGCCAACCTCCCCAACACCCCCACAGGGTGTCTGGGGGCCGTGCACACACACAACCAGCTTGCAGACGTTGGCTGCGTGGTGCTAGTTATGAGCTTGTTGATGGTGATTGAAGCTCACCATCAAGAAGGCTAGCGCTCCGCTTACCTTTGGTCTCCTTCCTCCGTCTATTCATCTGCCGTCCCTTGGAAAGCTGGTGGTAGATGATGCTCTTCTGCGAGCGGAAACTTTGACCCTATTTGTATATGAAGGTGATCTTCGATCCCCATGCTGGAGTTGCCTTCCTTATCCAACGTATTTGCATACGTTGTATGTGTAGTAAGCTAGGCTTCGCGCCAGAGCTGAAGCTACGCAAGCGTAACGACGCGGACGTGTACGTCAGTCCTGCGGATAACGAGGGGGCTTGCCGTTATTCTGAACATCTTGTACTATTATGTTCAGGTAGGGAGGCTCGTCTGGTTACGCTCGCGTAGCTTCAGCTCTGGCGCGAAGCATAGCTTACCAAAGGTGTCCATCTTACGACCTTTGACATCATTCCGTCCTTATGAACCGAAGGTCATCCTTTGGAGACCAAGTAGATGCCCACCTTAACTAAAGGGTTACAAACGACGCCTCTTCTCCTGAAGGTCAGGCGTCTTTCAGAAGGACGCGTAACCTCTGGCAACCTCTGGCAACCTCTGGCAACCTCTGGCAATCTCTGGAGCGTTTTCTGAACCCTACAGTAGGGTACCTTACTCGATGATTATGTGTAGTCTACGGAGCTTTGATCCAGGTATCACCTCCCCAACTGACGATCACGTGATTACGCTCGCGTAGCTTCACCTCTGGCGCGAAGCAGAGCTTAACTGACACCAACGGACGCACTCTCTTTCCGAAGGAAGCGAAAGAATTTCACGTCCTTCGGGAAGCGAACTTGTTCCCTTCCTTCGAGAGGACGCACGTCCTTCGGAAAAACGCGCGTAGCACTCCGAAGGAAGTAGCATCGCCTTCCTTTGTAAAGCATATCGTCGATCTGCTTTCCACAGGACCGCGCAGCACTCTTCATGGTGATCGAAGATCACCATCAACAAGCATAACAAGCCCTGAGGTAAACCCGCTTTATCGCTCTCTGACAGACGTACTTGTTTCAGAAAGGATACGCGTAACCTTACACCGTACCCCGAAGGACGTACGTCTATCATAGGGACGGTGGTGTACGCGCTTCCCGAAGGAAGCCGAAGGACGCACGACCTACGGCTTCCTTCGGGAAGCGGGGAACGTACGTCTTGAACGGAGGTATTTCAAGGCAGTTGCGTCTTTCCGAGCTTCTTTCAGAAAGCCGCCAGAGGTGAAGCTTCCCGAAGGACGTTCAGAAAGAAGAAGGACGCCCTTCCCGAAGGAAGGTAAGAAGCTAGGCTTGATGAACTTGTTTCGCTTCCTTCGGGAAGCTTCACCTCTGGCGGCTTGATGAACTTGTTCCTTGGGCTTGATGAACTTGTTTTTAAAAAAGCACTTCCTTCGGCGTCCTTCGGCGTCCTCCCGAAGGAAGGGCGTCCTCCCGAAGGAAGGGCGTCCTCCCGAAGGAAGGGCGTCCTCCCGAAGGAAGGGCGTCCTCCCGAAGGAAGGGCGTCCTCCCGAAGGAAGGGC
>Ga0209985_10003702_pt1 | contig 12806 bp, 11 predicted proteins | sample NOAtaG_FD_187305 | JGI IMG/M metagenome (GOLD analysis project Ga0209985, IMG submission 187305) | Freshwater lake microbial communities from Lake Erie, under a cyanobacterial bloom - NOAA_Erie_Diel6S_1000h metaG (SPAdes) (version 2) | ecosystem: Environmental > Aquatic > Freshwater > Lake ...
TCAGCACGCTCTGGGCCCCTGGCACATCAACAACGTCAACGGCTACCACTCCCGGCTGAAGAACTGGCTGCGACGTTTCAACGGCGTGGCCTCGTCCTATCTGAAGCATTACCTCGGCTGGTTCCGCACCCTCGACCTCTCCCGAGCCCCGGCGCTCACCCCGCCGGCGATGCTGGCGCTGGCCGTCGGGGTCTGAGGGCATCAACACTCAACGCGAATAGCGCCTTCACTTGTTGTAGGCCGTCTCGCCGTGCGAGGCCACGTCCAGGCCCTCGCGTTCCTCGTCCTCGGCCACGCGCAGGCCGATCGTCATGTCGACGATCTTGTAGGCGATGAAGGCAACCACGCCGGAGATGATCACCGTGTAGATGACGCCCTGGGCCTGCACCCACAGCTGCGAGCCGATGCCGACGAACACGCCGCACTTGTTCTCGACGTAGTCGCAGGCGCCCAGCCCGCCCAGGCTGGGGCTGGCGAACACGCCGGTCAGCAGCGCGCCCAGGATGCCGCCGACGCCGTGGACGCCGAACACGTCCAGCGAGTCGTCCGCGCCGAGCAGCCGCTTCAGGCCGTTGACGCCCCACAGGCAGACCACGCCGGCGATCAGGCCGATCACCAGGGCTCCGCCCACGCCGACGAAGCCGCAGGCCGGCGTGATCGCCACCAGGCCGCCGACCGCGCCCGAGGCCGCGCCGAGCATCGACGCCTTGCCCTTCATCAGCGCCTCGCCGGCGCTCCAGGACAGCGTCGCTGCCGCGGTGGCCACCACCGTGTTGATGAAGGCGAGCGAGGCGATGCCGTTGGCCTCGAGGTTGGAGCCGGCGTTGAAGCCGAACCAGCCCACCCACAGCAGCGACGCGCCGATCATCGTCAGCGGCAGGCTGTGGGGCGCCATCGCCTCCTTGCCGTAGCCGACCCGCTTGCCCACCAGGTAGGCGCCCACCAGGCCGGCGATCGCGGCGTTGATGTGCACCACGGTGCCGCCGGCGAAGTCCAGCGCGCCCTTGGCCCACAGCGCGCCGGCATTGGCCGTCACCGCCTCGAGGCTCTTGGCGTCGGTGATCGCGTCGGGGCCGTCCCAGTACCACACCATGTGCGCCACGGGGATGTAGGCGAACGTGAACCACAGCACCGCGAAAAGCAAGACGGCCGAGAACTTCATGCGCTCGGCGAATGCACCCACGATCAGCGCCGTCGTGATCGCGGCGAAGGTGCCCTGGAAGGCGACGAAAGTCAGCTCGGGGATCACGACGCCCTTGCTGAAGGTCGCCGCCACGGAGTCCGGCGTGATGCCCTTCAGGAAGATCTTGTCGAGCGAGCCGAAGTACGGGTTGCCCGCCGTGAACGCCAGCGAGTAGCCGTAGACGACCCACAGCACGCTGATCAGCGCGAACACGACGAACACCTGCATCAGCACAGACAGGATGTTCTTGCTGCGCACCAGGCCACCGTAGAACAGTGCCAGGCCCGGGATCGTCATCAGGATGACGAGGGCGGTGGCCACCGTCATGAACGCGGTGTCACCCTTGTTCGGGGTCGGGGCCGCGGCCGCGGGAGCGGCGGTTGCCGGGGCGGCGGGGGCGGCGGCGGCCGGGGCCGAGGCCGCCGGCGCGCTGGCCGTCGCCTCGGCCGCGCTGGCCGCGGGGGCCGGGCTCTGCGCGGATGCGCCTGCGGCGAAGCCGAGCAGGCTCAGCCCGAGCGCGAGGATGGTGATGAGCTTCTTCATGGTCTGCTCTCTTGGGGGGAAGGTGTCTTGGCCTTGTGTCGGACCGGTGGGTCGGGCGCGCTACAGCGCGTCCTTGCCGGTCTCGCCGGTGCGGATGCGCACCACCTGCTCGAGGGCGGTGACGAAGATCTTCCCGTCGCCGATCTTGCCGGTGCGGGCCGAGGCCTCGATGGCCTCGATGACGCGTTCGACGATCGCGTCATCGACCGCCGCCTCGATCTTCACCTTGGGCAGGAAGTCGACCACGTACTCCGCGCCGCGGTACAGCTCCGTGTGCCCCTTCTGGCGCCCGAAGCCCTTGACTTCGGTCACCGTGATGCCCTGCACCCCGATGCCGCTCAGGGCCTCGCGCACTTCGTCGAGCTTGAAGGGCTTGACGATGGCGGTCACCATCTTCATGAATCTCTCCGTGGGAAGTCCAGAAGGTTGTGCTCGGCAGACGGCCCGCCTTCGGCTCGGGCGGTTTCATTGCCGGCGGTGGGGTGATTGCAGCTTCCGTGCCACCGCAGGCGCGCCGCCATGGGGCGCGCAGACCACACCCGGCGCGGCCGCAATGCACTTCATTGGTGAATGGGACTCTAACGCACCAATCAGGTGCGATGCTCGGGACGCTCTGCGCTGGCCGCGCGCTCCGCTTCTGCGCCGGCGGCCTGATCCGACCCTTGCGGGGGCCCCTCCTGGGTGACCGGCCCGCCGGCGGGACCGCCGAACAATGGCAGCCATGTCGCTCGCCGTCGTCCGCAGCCGTGCCCTCGACGGCTTCGATGCCCCCGAGGTGCTGGTGGAGGTGCAGCTGGCCAACGGGCTGCCGAGCTTCACGCTGGTCGGGCTGGCCGACACCGAGGTCAAGGAGGCGCGCGAGCGCGTGCGCGCGGCGCTGCTGCACGGCGGGTTCGGGTTCCCGCACAACCGCCGCATCACCGTCAACCTGGCCCCGGCCGACCTGCCCAAGGACAGCGGCCGCTTCGACCTGCCGATCGCCCTCGGGGTGCTGGCCGCGGGCGGGGCGCTGGACCCAGCGCGGCTCGCGCGCTGCGAGTTCGCCGGCGAGCTTTCGCTGGCCGGCGAGCTTCGCCCGGTGCGCGGCGCGCTGGCGCTGGCGCTGGCGGCGCGCCGCGGCGCCAGCGGCCGCGAACTGGTGCTGCCGCGCGCCAGCGCCTCGGCCGCCGCCGCGGTGCCCGGCCTGGTCGTGCGCGGCGCCAGCTCGCTCGCCGAAGTGGTGGCGGCGCTGCAGCCGGGCGAGGCCGTGACGGAACTGGCGCGCGCCGTCGAGCCCGCCCGCGCCGCCGCGGCCGCCGCCGCGCCGGACCTGCGCGATGTGCGCGGGCAGTCGGGTGCCAAGCGGGCGCTCGAGATCGCAGCGGCCGGTGCGCACGGCCTGCTGATGATCGGTCCGCCGGGCACCGGCAAGTCGATGCTCGCCACCCGGCTGCCGGCGCTGCTGCCACCGATGGAGGAGGACGAGGCGCTCGAGAGCGCGGCGCTGATCGGCCTGGCGGCCGCCACGCCGACCTTCGGCCAGCGGCCGCTGCGCACCCCGCACCACACGGCCAGCGCGGTCGCGCTGGTGGGCGGGGGATCGCCGCCGCGGCCCGGCGAGATCTCGCTCGCGCATGGCGGCGTGCTGTTCCTCGACGAGACACCCGAGTTCCCGCGCAGCGCGCTCGAGGCCCTGCGCGAGCCGCTCGAGACCGGCCGCATCACCATCTCGCGCGCCGCCCGTCAGGCCTCGTTCCCGGCGCGGTTCCAGTTCGTCGGGGCGATGAACCCCTGCCCGTGCGGCTGGCACGGCGCCCGGCACGCCGGGCCGGGCTGCCGCTGCACGCCCGAGCAGGTCGCGCGCTACCGCGGGCGGCTGTCGGGCCCGCTGCTCGATCGCATCGACCTGCAGGTCGAGGTGCTGGCGGCGTCGCCCGACGATCTGCTGGGTGCGCCGGCCGACGAGCCCAGCGCGACGGTGGCGGCCCGCGTCGCCGCCGCGCGGGCGCGGCAGCAGCGCCGCCAGGGCCGGCCCAACGGCTGGCTCGATGCCGCCGCCCTCGACGCGCGGCTGCTGCTGGCGCCGGCGGCCGCCGGGTTCCTGGCCCGCGCGGCGTCGCGGCTGGCGTGGTCAGGACGCCGCGTGCACCGGGCGTTGAAGGTCGCGCTGACGATCGCCGACCTGGCGGCCGCCGACCGCGTGGAAGTCGACCACGTCGCCGAGGCGGTGCAGTGGCAGCGCGCGCTCGCGCCGTGACCGGCAGCGCGCCGCCGGCGCCGCGGCACCGCGTCAGATCGCCACCGGGTCGACGTCGACGGCCCAGCGCAGCACGCCGCGGTGCCGCGCGCGCAGCGCATGCAGCCCCGGCAGCCACGCCGACAGCAGCGCGCGCAGTGCCACGCGCGAGCGGCTCTCGAGCAGCATCTGCACGCGCTCGACGTCGGCCACGCGCGAGACCGGCGGCGGCACCGGCGCGTACACCGTCACGCCGGTCGCCGCAGCATCGATCTGCGCTGCCGCCTCGCGCAGGAAGGCGGTGGCCGTCGCGGCATCGCGCGCCTCGGCGCGCACCAGCGCCAGGCTCGAGAACGGCGGCAGGCCGGCCTGCTCGCGCTCGGCCAGCTGCGCCATCGCGAAGCTCTCGTAGTCGTGCGCCTTCAGCGCCCGGTACAGCGCATGGCCCGGGTGCCAGGTCTGCACCCACATCTCGCTCGCCTCGGCGCGCGCCGCGTCGCGCCCGGCGCGGCCGGCGGCCTGCATCAGCAGCGCGAACAGGCGCTCGGGGGCCCGGAAGTCGCTGCTGAACAGCGCGGCGTCGGGGTTCACCGCCGCCACCAGCGTGACGCGCCGGAAATCGTGCCCCTTGGCCAGGATCTGGGTGCCCACCATCACGTCGACCTCGCCGTCGTGCACGGCGGCCAGGTGCTGCTCGAGCTTGCCGGCGCCGCGCGTGCTGTCGGCGTCGATGCGGGCCACGCGGGCGCCGGGCAGCAGCAGGCCCAGCTGCTCCTCGAGCTTCTCGGTGCCGCGGCCGATCGGCGCGATGTCGAGGTTGCCGCAGTCGGGGCAGGCCCGCGGCACGCGCTCGGCCAGGCCGCAGTGGTGGCAGCGCAGCGTGCGGTCGCTCTTGTGGAACACGCGCCAGGCGCTGCAGTGCGGGCAGCCGCTCTTCCAGCCGCAGGCGCCGCAGTGCAGCACCGGCGCGTAGCCGCGGCGGTTCAGCAGCACCAGGCTCTGCTCGCCGCGCTCGATGCGCAGGCGCAGCGCGTCGGCGAGCGCAGGCGCCAGCACGAGGTCGGCGCCCGGCGCGCGCGGCAGGCTGCTCATGTCGACGACCCGCACGCGCGGCAGCGCCCCGCCACCCACGCGCAGCGCGAGCAGCAGCCGACCGTAGCGGCCCTCGCGCACGCGCTGCCAGGTCTCCAGCGACGGCGTGGCCGAGCCCAGCAGCACCGGTACGCCGAGCTGCCGGGCGCGCCAGACGGCCAGATCGCGCGCCGAGTAGCGCGCGCCCTCCTGCTGCTTGAACGAGGGGTCGTGCTCCTCGTCGACGATCACCAGCCCGAGGCGCGGCAGCGGCGTGAACACCGCGAGCCGCGTTCCCAGCACCAGGTCGGCCAGCCCCAGATGCGCGAGCAGCCAGTGCTGCAGCCGCTGCGCCGGCGTCAGGGCGCTGTGCAGGCTGACCAGCCGCCGCCCCGGAAAGCGCGCAGCGAACCTCGCCTCCAGCTGCGGGGTCAGGTTGATCTCCGGCACCAGCACCAGCACCTGCCGGCCGCGCTGCAGCGCCGCGGCCGCGGCGCGCAGGTAGACCTCGGTCTTGCCGCTGCCGGTCACGCCGTGCAGCAGCTGCGGGCGCGGCGCACTGCCCGCCGCCGCCTGCATCACGGCGTCGATCGCCTCCAGCGCGGCCTGCTGTTCGGCCGTCAGCGCGGGCAGCGCCGGGGCCGCGGCAGCGCCGCCCGCGGCGGCCTCGCGCTGCACGCGCTGCCGCAGCCGGGCCAGCCTCCGCCCGAGCATGACGTCGTCGAGCTTGCGCAGCTCCGGAGGCAGTACCGAGAGCGCCAGCTCGCCGGTGCCGCGCTGGTAGTAGCCGGCGGAAAAGGCCACCAGCGCGCGCCACTCGGCATCCAGCGGCGGCAGCGAGGCCAGCGGCGCGGCGACGGCGCGCAGGTCGTGCTCCGGCAGGTCCGGCGCCGCGCCGGGCGCCCGCGCATCCGGCTCCCAGACGATGCCGGGCACCTTCCGCCGCCCAAGCGGCACTTGCAGCAACGTGCCGGGCGCAAGTGGCTGCTCGCTCGTGTAGTCGAGCAGGCCGCCGACGGCGCTGTGGCGTGGCGTCTCGACGGCCACCGACAGACGATGCGCCACGCTCACACCGGCCCAGATGGCGGCGCTGCAGTCATGCAACGCTTCACCTGAGAAATCGCGCGCAACTGATTGATGCAAAACACATTTCCGGGGCGTCCCGCAAAACTGTGGATAACTATGTGGGCAGGCTGCGTCTTCAAGCCGCAAGTGCTTGATTTTCCAAGCGGCTTGTCATCGATCTGTCTTGGACGGCAAGACATCGATGTCAATAAAATCAATTACTTGGAGCTATTCCAGTGAATCTGCCCGGTACGGCGAAGAGGCAGGGGCGGCTGTTACATCGCAACACCGCCGTTGGGGATAAGTCAAGCCCTTAGCGCTCACTCACGGCAACGACGCCACAGCCTCGCGACCCTGCTGTGAACCCCTTCTTGGGCGGCGCGCAGCGTTGCGCGGCCGGCGGCCTCAGCCACGCCGCATGCGCCGCGAGTGAGCGTGCACTGCCTCGACCAGGGCCGAGACGTGCTCCGGCGGCGTGTACTGGCTGATGCCGTGGCCGAGGTTGAACACGTGCCCGCCCCAACGCCCGTCGGCGCGCTGCGGCGGGCCGAACGCGTCGAGCACGGCGACGGCTTCGCGCGCCACGGCTTCGGGCGGCGCGAACAGCACGTTGGGGTCGAGATTGCCCTGCAGCGCGACGCGATCGTCGACCAGCGTGCGGGCGCGGCCGAGGCCCATCGTCCAGTCCAGGCCCACGACGTCGGCGCCGCAGGCGGCGATCTGCTCGAGCCACAGGCCGCCGCCCTTGGTGAAGACGATGACCGGCACCGGCCGGCCCTCGGCCTCGCGCCGCAGCGCCGCCACCACGCGCCGCGTGTACTCCAGGCTGAAGGCCTGGAACGCGCCGTCGGCAAGCACGCCGCCCCAGCTGTCGAACACCATCACGGCCTGGGCACCGGCGTCGATCTGCGCGTTCAGGTAGGCGGCGACCGCCTGCGCGTTGACGTCGAGGATGCGGTGCATCAGGTCGGGCCGCGCGTACAGCATCGACTTGACGAGCCGGTAGTCGTCGCTGCCGGCGCCCTCGACCATGTAGCACGCGAGCGTCCAGGGGCTGCCCGAGAAGCCGATCAGCGGCACCCGGCCGACCGTGCGGCCCTGGGCGTCGGTCGTCCGCAGCGCCTTGCGGATCGACGCGACGGCGTCGAACACGTAGCGCAGCCGGTCCATGTCGGGCACCGCGAGCGCGGCCACCGCGGCCTCGTCGCGCACCGGCCTGGCGAAGCGCGGGCCCTCGCCCGCGGCGAAGCTCAGGCCCAGGCCCATCGCGTCGGGCACGGTCAGGATGTCGGAGAACAGGATCGCGGCATCGAGCGCATAGCGCTCCAGCGGCTGCAGCGTCACCTCGGTGGCGAACTGCGGGTTGGTCGCCAGGCCCATGAAGCTCCCGGCGCGCCCGCGCGTGGCGTTGTACTCGGGCAGGTAGCGCCCGGCCTGCCGCATCAGCCACAGCGGCGTGTACTCCGTGGGCTGGCGCAGGCAGGCGCGCAGGAAGGTGTCGTTGGCAAGGGCGGCGGACGCGTCGGGCATGCGGGCGATTATCGGTGCGCGCTGCTCCCTTCCGGCAGCGGGCCGGTGCCCTGAAGCCAGTCGTGCAGCAGCGCCGGCGCGTCGGCCTCGGGCTGGGCCGCCCGCCACAGCAGCTCCGGCGGCGCCACCCGGGTGCCGGCAGGGGCCGTGCGCAGCGCGCGCGCCAGCTGAACCACCACCCGCGCCAGCACGACGGAGCGCAGCGGCTGCTCGCGCTGCGGCACCATCCAGCGCAGTTGCGACAGCCACCAGGCGGCGAAGCGCTGCAGCGGCGCGCGCGGCATCGCGGCCGCCAGCGCGTCCTGCGCCGCCCGCACGAAGACGACCTGCTCGAAGCCGAGCGCGGCGACGGCCTGCTCGTCGTGCGTCGCGAAGCCGGCCTTCAGGGCGCCCGGCAGCAGCGCCGGCGAGTGCGGCAGCACCAGCAGCAGCCGGCGCACGCCGGCGGCGTGCAGGGCGCGCGCCAGGGCCGGCAGCTGCAGGGGGTCGGGACGCACGAACGCGTCGTCGCGGCCGTTGGCGTGCCGCTCGCGCTCGAAGACCACGAAGGCAAGCGTGGCGCCGGCGGCGTCCCCGCGCGCGAGCGTGGCCTCGGACAGCGGCACCATGCCGCGCACCGTGGACGCGAGCGGCCCGCGCACCAGCGCTGCCACGCGACCGAAGCCGCCGGCAGCCAGCGCCTCGGCCAGCAGCGCCGAGCCGAGCGTGCCGCCGCCTCCGGCCAGCAACGCCATGTCGGGCACCGCGGCCGCCGGGGCGGGCCGGTGGTGCGCGCCGCGCAGCGCCTGGGCCAGGGGATCGGGCGTCATCTTGAAGCCTGATTGTCCCGCCCCGATCTCCCCTGACAGCGCTACGATCCGCGCGCCTTCCAGGCCCAAGGAGAACTCCACGATGTCCACGTCCCCGCTGCAACGCCTGGCCGCGCTCGGCATGCTGGCGCTGACGCTCGCGCTCGGCGGCTGCGGCTACAACGACTTCCAGCGCCTGGACGAGCAGACCAAGGCCGCCTGGAGCGAGGTGCTGAACCAGTACCAGCGCCGTGCCGACCTGATCCCCAACATCGTCAACACCGTCAAGGGCGAGGCCGGCTTCGAGCAGGAGACGCTGACCAAGGTGGTGGAGGCGCGCGCCAAGGCCACCTCGATCCAGGTCACGCCCGAGACACTCTCCAACCCCGAGGCCTTCAACCGCTTCCAGCAGGCGCAGGGCGAGCTGTCGAGTGCGCTGTCGCGCCTGCTCGTCGTCAGCGAGAACTACCCCAACCTGAAGGCCAACCAGGGCTTCCAGGACCTGCGCGTGCAGCTCGAGGGCACCGAGAACCGCATCACCGTGGCGCGCAACCGCTACATCAAGGCCGTGCAGGACTACAACGTGCTCGCGCGCCAGTTCCCCACGAACCTGACCGCGATGGTCTTCGGCTACGCCGTCAAGCCGACGTTCACGGTGCAGGACGAGGCGAGGATCAGCGCGCCGCCGACGGTGGACTTCGGCAAGCCCGCCCCCGCCGCGGCACCGGCCGCCGCGGCGTCGAAGTGAGCCCGGGGCGCTGAACATCCCGCCAACGGCCGCGCCGAGGGCCGCGCCGATGCGCACCTGGCTGCTTGCGCTGCTCGCGGCGCTGCTGGTCCTGCCGGGTCCGCCGGCGCGCGCGCAGGGCGTGCTGCCCGTGCCGGCGCTGACCGCGCGCGTCATCGACCAGACCGGCACGCTGGCCGAGCCGCAGCGCGCCGCGCTCGAGGCCAAGCTGGCCGCCTTCGAGGCCCGCTCGGGCCCGCAGATCGTGCTGCTGCTGGTGGCCAGCACGCAGCCCGAGGACATCGCCGCCTACGCGCAGCGCGTGGCCGACAGCTGGAAGATCGGCCGCCGCGAGGTGGGCGATGGCGTGCTCGTCGTCGTCGCCAAGAACGACCGGCGCGTGCGCATCGAAGTGGCCAAGGCGCTCGAAGGCGCCATCCCCGACCTGGCGGCGCGGCAGATCATCGACAGCGCGATCCGCCCCGCCTTCAGGGCCGACGACTACGCCGGCGGGCTGAACGCGGCGGTCGACGCCCTCGTCCAGCGCATCGGCGGCGAAGGCCTGCCCGCGCCGGGGGCCGCCAGCGCGCGCGACGCACCCGGGACCGGCATCGCGCTGGAAGAGCTTGCGATCTTCTTCTTCCTCGCCGTGCCCATCATGGGCGCGGTGCTCACGGGCCTGTTCGGCCGCAAGTTCGGCTCGCTGCTGACCTCCGGCGCGGCCGGCGGCGTCGGCTGGTGGTTCACGCACAGCGTCGCGCTCGGCGTCGCGGCCGGCGTCGTGGCGCTCGTCCTGGTGGGCATCCTCGGCATCGGCTCGGCGGTGCGCCGCGCCGGCGGGCGCGGCCGCGGCCTGCCTCACGCAGGGGGCTGGGGGGGCGGCTGGAGCAGCGGGGGTGGCGGCTGGAGCAGCGGCGGCGGCGGGGGCTTCAGCTCCGGCGGCGGCGGCGACTTCGGCGGCGGCGGCGCCTCGGGCGACTGGTGAACCTCGCACGGGAGCCGAACATGGACCACCGCACCAACCGCTGGATCCGGCTGCTGCGCCACCGCTGGCTCGACGAGACCGACGCCGCGCGCGCGCTCGACGCCGCCGCGCTGAAGCGCCTGGAAGACCGGGTCGCGGCCAGCGAGCGCGGGCACCGCGGGGAGATCCGCGTGTGCGTCGAGACCGGGCTGCCGCTGTCGTACCTGTGGCGCCGCGCCAGCGCGCGCGAACGGGCGGTGACGATGTTCGGCAAGCTGCGCGTGTGGGACACCGAGCACGACAGCGGCGTGCTGATCTACCTGCTGCTGGCCGAGCGCGCGATCGAGATCGTCGCCGACCGCGGCCTGAACCGCCACGTGCAGCCGGCACAGTGGCAGGCCCTGATCGGCACGATGCGCGAGGCCTTCCGCGCCGGCCGCTTCGAGCAGGGGCTGGCGCAGGCGATCGACGCGGTCGATACGCTGCTGGCGCAGCACTTCCCGCTCGACGGCGGCGACGCCGCGGACGGCGCGCCCAATCCGAACGAATTGCCCGACCGGCCCCACGTTCGCTGAGCGCCGGCCCGCCCGCCGCCGCGCCGGTCGACGTACGCCCGATCCGCAGTCGCCTCAGATCGGCCGCAGCTTGCCGCGGAAGCTCTCGACCAGCGGCGGATGGCCCAGGGGCGGGAACTCCACCAGCGCCTCGGGCACCTTGTGCTCGGGGATCGCGTCGAGCAGATGGCGGATCAGCGCCAGGCGGCCGCGGCGCTGGTCGTTGAAGTCCACCAGCGTCCACGGCGCGTGCCGGGTGTGCGTGGCCTCCAGCATCTTCTCGCGCGCAGCCGTGTACTCGGCGTACTTCTCGCGCGCCTTCAGGTCGATCGGGCTCAGCTTCCAGCGCTTGAGCGGGTCGGCCCGGCGCTCGGCGAAGCGCTCCTCCTGCTGCGCCTGGTCGACCGTGAGCCAGTACTTCAGCAGCAGGATGCCGTCGTCGACCAGCAGCCGCTCGAACACCGGCGCCTGCGCGAGGAACAGGCGCGTCTCCTCCTCGGTGCAGAAGCCCATCACGCGCTCGACGCCGGCGCGGTTGTACCAGCTGCGGTCGAACAGCACGATCTCGCCGCCGGCCGGCAGGTGCGCGACGTGGCGCTGGAAGTACCACTGCGTCTTCTCGCGCTCTCCCGGCTTGGGCAGCGCGACGACACGGCACTGGCGCGGGTTCAGGCAGTCGGCGATGGCGCTGATGACGCCGCCCTTGCCGGCCGTGTCGCGGCCCTCGATCACGACGACGAGGCGCTTGCCGGTGTGCTGCAGCCAGCGCGCGACGTCGTTGAGCTCGAGTTCGAGCGGCGCGAGCCTCTCGTAGTACTCGGCCTTGCCGAGTCGTCCGGGCCCGGTCCCGGACTTCCCCGCGGACTGCGCCCGGTCGTGGGAGCCGCCCTTGCCCGGCTTGTCCGCCTTGTCCTTCTTCGCCATGTCCGTCACCCTGGTGCGCCGAAGGCGTCAGCGTAGCGCAGCACGCGGCCCCGGGGCCGCTCACCCGCTCAGATCCGCATCACGATGCGGCCGTCGATCGAGCCGTCGAGCATGCGCGCGAAGATCGTGTTCACCTCGTCGAGGCTGCCGAGGCTGTAGTGCGCGGCCACCTTGCCCTCGGCGGCGAAGGCGAGTGCCTCCTCGAGGTCCTTGCGCGTGCCGACGATCGAGCCGCGCACGGTCTTGGCGTTGAGCACGACGTCGAAGATCGGCAGGTCGAAGTCGCCCGGCGGCAGGCCCACGAGCGACATCGTGCCGCGTTTGCGCAGCATGCCCAGGCCCTGGGCGAACGCCGGGCGCGACACCGCCGTGACGAGCACGCCATGCGCGCCGCGCAGCTCACGCTGCACCTCGGCCACCGGGTCCTGGCGGGCGGCGTCGATCGTCATGTCGGCCCCGAGCCTGCGCGCCAGCTCCAGCTTGGGCTCGGCGATGTCGACGGCGATGACGTGGAAGCCCATCGCCTTGGCGTACTGCACCGCCATGTGGCCGAGCCCGCCGATGCCGCTGACAGCGACCCAGTCGCCGGGCTTGCAGTCGAGCACCTTCAGGCCCTTGTACACCGTGACGCCGGCGCACAGCACCGGCGCGGCCGGGGCGAAGTCGAGCCCGTCGGGGATGCGGCCCACGTAGCCGGGGTCGGCCAGCGCGTACTCCGCGTAGCCGCCGTTGACGGTGTAGCCCGTCATCTGCTGCGAGTCGCACAGCGTCTCCCAGCCGGTGAGGCAATGCTCGCAGTGCCCGCAGGCGGTGTGCAGCCAGGGCACGCCCACCCGGTCGCCCTCCTTCTGCCGGCTGACGCCGCGGCCGAGGGCGGCGACGAAGCCCACGCCCTCGTGGCCCGGGATGAACGGCAGGGGCGGCTTGACCGGCCAGTCGCCGTGGGCGGCGTGGATATCGGTGTGGCAGACGCCACTGGCCACGATCTTCACCAGCACCTGGCCGGGCGGCACCTCGGGCACCGGCACTTCCTCGATGCTGAGCGGCGCGCCGTAGGCGCGCACCACGGCGGCTTTCATCACTTGCGGCATGGCGGACCTCCTGGCGTCGGCTGCCCCGACGCTACCGCAGGCTGGCCGAGCCGTCGATCGGGCGCTGGCGGCGCCGCCAGGGAAGCGGGGCGCCGACGGCGCAGCCAAGCGAGAAGGGCGCCGACGGCGCAGCCAAGCGAGAAGGGCGCCG
>Ga0209985_10003710_pt1 | contig 12794 bp, 7 predicted proteins | sample NOAtaG_FD_187305 | JGI IMG/M metagenome (GOLD analysis project Ga0209985, IMG submission 187305) | Freshwater lake microbial communities from Lake Erie, under a cyanobacterial bloom - NOAA_Erie_Diel6S_1000h metaG (SPAdes) (version 2) | ecosystem: Environmental > Aquatic > Freshwater > Lake ...
GGTAAGGACGGTAAGAACGGCGTCGATGGCAAGCAAGGTCCCGCCGGACTTCCTGGCAAGGACGGTAAGAACGGCGTCGATGGCAAAGCAGGTCCCGCCGGACCAGCCGGTAAGAACGGCATCGATGGCAAAGCAGGTCCCGCTGGACTCCCTGGCAAAGACGGCAAGAACGGCGTCGATGGCAAAGCAGGTCCCGCTGGACTCCCTGGCAAAGACGGCAAGAACGGCATCGATGGCAAAGCAGGTCCCGCTGGACTCCCTGGCAAAGACGGCAAGAACGGCGTCGATGGCAAAGCAGGTCCCGCTGGACTCCCTGGCAAAGACGGCAAGAACGGCGTCGATGGCAAAGCAGGTCCCGCCGGACCAGCCGGTAAGAACGGCATCGATGGCAAAGCAGGTCCCGCTGGCCTCCCTGGCAAGGACGGCAAGAATGGCGTCGATGGCAAGCAAGGTCCCGCCGGACTCGCGGGTAAGGACGGCAAGAACGGCGTCGATGGCAAAGCAGGTCCTGCTGGACCAGCCGGTAAGAACGGCGTCGATGGCAAAGCAGGTCCTGCTGGACCAGCCGGTAAGAACGGCGTCGATGGCAAGCAAGGTCCCGCCGGACTCGCGGGTAAGGACGGCAAGAATGGCGTCGATGGCAAAGCAGGTCCCGCTGGCCCAGCCGGCAAAGACGGCAAGAACGGCGTCGATGGCAAAGCAGGTCCTGCTGGCCTCCCTGGCAAAGACGGTAAGAACGGCGTCGATGGCAAAGCAGGTCCCGCTGGCCCAGCCGGCAAGGACGGCAAGAATGGCGTCGATGGCAAAGCAGGTCCCGCCGGACTTCCTGGCAAGGACGGTAAGAACGGCGTCGATGGCAAAGCAGGTCCCGCTGGCCCAGCCGGCAAGGACGGCAAGAATGGCGTCGATGGCAAAGCTGGTCCTGCTGGACCGAAGGGAGATCGGGGACCATCTGGATCCGATCTGCGCACAGGAGCCCGCGACATCACAGCAATGCTTGAGTTGCCTGAGGGGGCAAGGCTCGACAATGCGACACTTCGACGCGTCGGGGACACCGTTGAGTTGTCTCTTGCCGGACTTCGGAGCAAGAAGAGGATCGATGCGGTCATCGGTAAAGTGCCTGCTGGGTTTCGCCCCTCGAATCACCAGAGTCTTTGCACAACGGACACCAATTTCGAGCAGGTGCTTGTGAGTGTCGATGCTGATGCAAAAGCAGCAATTAAGGCCACTCAAGCCAAACAGGCTAGTGGGATAGTCGCGACGTCGACTGCCCTAACTTGGTTGACCGAGGACGAGTGGCCAACCAAGTTGCCGGGTAAGGAATGGCGTCGCAAAGGCTTCTAAAGAGCTTTGGCCAGATCAATCAATGGTTCAAGGAAACGAGTTGCAGATGAAAAGGGGCTTGGTCCCTTTTTCCTGCAACTCGTAAAACCTCAATAAAGGCTACTCACTAAAGTCCAATAGAGGGTAACTGCCACGAACCGTAAATGGGATCCAACTCCCACACTGCACCTAGTTGTTAACTAATCAATGGACAGAACACACCTCCCCCCTACGGGCTTGGCTTGCTCTTCCTTCCGTGTATTCCGTGTGGTCCGTGGTTCCCCAGGCTGTTTCTTCCGTGTATTCCGTGTGGTCCGTGGTTCCCCAGGCTGTTTCTTCCGTGGTTCGACTTAGGCGATCAGAGGAAACAGCACGTTGCCGTGCACGTCGGTCAAGCGATAATCGCGACCTTGGAAACGGTAGGTCAGTTTCGTATGGTCGAAACCCATCAGGTACATCCAGGTGGCTTGAAGATCATGGACATGGACGGGGTTTTCAATCACCGAGAACCCGAGTTCGTCGGTCTGACCATATTCTGTGCCACCTTTGACACCGCCTCCTGCCATCCACATCGAGAAGCAATCGGGATAGTGGTCACGGCCGAGTTGAGCGCCGTTTGCCGTGCGTCCTTCTCGGAACGGCGTTCGTCCGAATTCTCCCCCCCAAATGATGAGCGTCTCGTCCAAGAGTCCACGTTGTTTTAGATCGCCAATCAATGCCGCGACGGGTTTGTCCATCGTTTCGCATTTTTTGGTCAAGCCATCGCGAATATCTTCGCTGGGTCCAGTGCCATGAAAATCCCAACCCCAGTCAAAAAGCTGTACGTACCTTACACCCGACTCAACGAGCCGACGGGCAAGCAAGCAATTGTTGGCCAAGCTGGAAGCTCCGGGTTTGGCTCCATAGGCCTCCAAGGTCTCGGCGCTCTCCTTGGTGATATCCATGACTTCCGGAACGCTGGTTTGCATTCGATAAGCCAATTCGTATTGGGAGATCCGGGTCATGGTCTCGGGATGCCCAAACTCTTTGGCTTGCAACGCATTGAGTTCACCTAGCGTATCCAGGCTTTTGCGGCGCAATTGGCGGTCGATGCCGGGTGGATCCGAGACATACAGTACCGGCTCACCCTGGGAGCGGCACTGAACGCCTTGATAGACGCTGGGCAGAAAACCGCTTCCGAAGGAACTCTTTCCACCGTTGGGTTGCACACCGCTGCTGATGAGGACTACGAAAGCCGGGAGGTTTTCGTTTTCGCTTCCCAAGCCGTAGGTCAACCAAGACCCAAACGAGGGTCGTCCGCTGCGGGGCGAGCCGGTGTAGATCAGCAATTCGGCTGGAGCGTGGTTGAACTGCTCGGTGTGCATGCTGTGGATGATGCACATCTCATCGGCATACTTTTTGAGGTTCGGCAAACAGTCCGAAAGCTGCAATCCGCTTTGCCCGCACTTTTCAAATTGGTGCCTAGTCCCAAGCAATTTGGGGGTTCCGCTTGTGAACGCAAACTCCTTGCCTTGGATAAACGAAGCGGGTGCTTCCTGGCCATCCATCTCGATCAACTTAGGCTTGTAGTCATACAGATCCAAATTCGGCGGCGAGCCAGTCATGTGCAGATAGATCACACGCTTGGCCTTCCTCGGAAAATGGGCTACTTTGGGAGCTAGGGGATTATCGGCGGCTTGGGATCGATGGCCGGTTTGCAAGTCGGCCAACGCCACAGCGCCTAGGCTCAATCCTGCATTGGCCAGGAAGTTTCTTCGAGTGCGGTTGAGCAAGTGCTCTTGGACGGGTTTTTCCATCGTTGTACCTGTCGTTTTTCCGTTAGGGAGTCATCAAGAACTCATCGAGATTCATCAGCACGTTACCGATGAGAACCCAGCTTGCGAGTTCCTGCGGAGAGAGTTGCTCAGGAATTTTACCGATCGGTTCGGTCGCTAGTTTCATCGCTTGGTCGGCACGATCCTTGAGGTCCTCGCGAGAGGCTTGCAGCAGCTTGAGCATGCTCTGAATCTCAGCGTCACTGGGTTTTCGTGTCAGCACAAGCTGGAACATTCGACTGAGTCTGGATGTATCGTCGGGAGCTTGGTCGGCTTCGTGGAGCAAAACTCTGCGAGCAAGACCTTGGGCCGCTTCGATGTAGACTGGGTCGTTGAGCGTGACGAGGGCTTGGAGCGGGGTGTTGGTCCGGTCCCTTTTCAAGACACAGACCTCGCGGCTAGGGGCGTCAAAGGTGGCCATGGACGGGTAAGGATTGCTGCGGCGCCATTGCGTGTAGATCGCGCGGCGAAAACGGTCCTCGCCTGTGCTGGTATCCCAGTCGGTCCTGGAGCCAAAAGCGGCAGATAGTCCCATGCTCGGCTGGGGAGGACGGGTCGGAGATCCGAAGAATTTTTTCGACAACAGGTCGGCAGAAGCCAACGCCATGTCCCGAACTTGCTCGGCTGCGACTCGGAACCTTGGACCTCGTGCGACGTGAATATTCTCCGGATCGGACTCAAAGTCCTCGGGGCTGACGCTCGAGGATTGCCGATAAGCGTTCGAGAGGACGATGCTGCGAATCAGCTCTTTTTGATCCCAACGGCTACCTAGAAACTCCAACGCAAGGTGATCGAGCAATTCAGGGTAAACCGGTAGATCGCCTTGGGAGCCGAACTCCTCGCTGGTCCTGACGATACCGACTCCAAAGAGGTATTCCCAGGTTCGATTCACAAGCACGCGAGCCGTAAGCGGATTGCGGTCTGAGACAAGCCATCGCGCGAACTTCAATCGATCGATGGTGTGTCCGTCGGATTGCGAGGCGACAGGTTCGTAGCCAAAGATTCTCGGCACCCCGGGGTAAACCTCGTCCCCGGTGACCTTGTAATTGCCTCGGATCTGGATCTTGGTCGACCTGTGCTTGTCCTTGGCCAACTCTCGCAGGATCGGAACAGTGGTGATCGGCTTGAGGCCGCCCAAGGCCTGGCGGGTGGTTGCCAACTGTGCGCGAAGCGCTGAGCGTTCGGGAGCTATTTGACGAACATAGTACCGATGGAGCGATTCACGTTGTGCGTCGGTACGATTCTCTGAACGCACAATCTGAAGAATCTCCTTGGGAGTTTGAAGCACGTCGTTCAAATGCGGATCGTCGGTCAGTGCGACTCGGAAGTTCGAGAGAATCAGTCGTTTGTAAGGGGAATCGAATCCCAATTGGAGGCGAAGTATCCATGGAGCACGGATCGAATCGGCATCGATTTGCGGGGTCTGGTCTGCCTTCCCGGCAACTTGCAACGAGTGCGGCCTATCGATCGATCCGCCGACGGCCCATCCGGTTTTCGGATCGCTGTCGATGGTATGCGATGCGGGTAATCCACTTTGCTCGTGATCGGCTTGAGCAAATTTTGCGTTCCAAGCGACTTGTTGTTGTAGGTTCAGATGATGCTCTGCGGCACCCTGTTCGAGGCGACCTTGCCATACCTCCTTGCGATTGTCATCGAGCAACCGCACGATAGCTCCAGAAAGGCGGGTAGCTAACCCGTTGTCGGTTCGATTGAAAAGGACCAATCGATCGACCGGGAGGGTTGCATTGAGGTCGAGTTCCCACCAAGGTGAATCGCTGGTGTTGGTATGAGTGATCGAATTATCTTCCCATTTACCGGAAGTATTCCCATCGATTGCTCGAGCCGCTGCACCGCCGAGGATCTCTGAGCTTTGGCTCGCTTTGCCAGAGCCTGCGAGATTTTGCTGGCCATCGAAAACTTGGACCTCTGCGAGCGAGAGTATCTTTTCTTTGCCAGGAAGATCGATGCGAATGAAACGTCCCTTGGCCTGTTGGCGGGGTACTTGGTAGAGCGACCCGGAAAGCTGGGTCAAGACAAAGTTGCCGTCCCCGTGGCTCGATCCGCCCCCGGGTAAAGCTGGATCCGGAACCGATTCGATCCGAACGCCGCTTAAGTTTTGCGGCCCCCAGCCTTCTGGCAAGGCCACCTCTAAATCGAGTCGATCGTTGTCCGCCTTGGAGTCAAGCTTCACAAGCCCACTCTCGAGTACTTGGATCGCGTTTCCGGATTGGGCTGTGGCCGTCTTCGGGACTGTCGGCTTCCATTCCGAAGCGATCCGCAATCGGGATTCCCATTCGATTTGAGAGTTTGCAAGGGACGCATCGGGCGCATCGAGTTGGGCTTCAAGTTTGAGTATTTGCGACTCAAGATCCGCGCGTTCTTCGCGTTGCGAGGGAGAGTACCAAGCGTACGTGGGGGATTCATCCCCGCGATCGGCATCTTCGGTTTGGTTGAAGATCGAGAAGACCTCGAAATACTCTTTCTGGGATATCGGATCGTATTTGTGATTGTGGCACTGAGCACAACCCATCGTCACACCCATCCACACGGCCATCGTGGTGTTGACACGGTCGATAACCGCGACATTGCGAAACTCTTCGTCATTCGTTCCGCCTTCATTGTTCGTCAATGTATTGCGATGGAAGGCCGTGGCGACCCATTGATCGGGAGTCGGGGAGTCGAGCAGGTCCCCCGCGAGTTGCTCGATGGTGAATTGGTCGAAGGGCATGTTGGAATTGAAGGCACGGACGACCCAGTCGCGATAAGCCCAAATGGTTCGGGCAGGGTCATCCGCGTACCCCGCGGAGTCTGCGTAGCGGGCCAAATCCAACCAGCGGCGGCCCCAATGTTCGCCGTAGGCCGGTGTGGCCAAGAGCCGATCGACAAGCCGCTCGTAGGCCAACGCATCGGTGTCGTTGAGAAACGCATCGAGTTCGTCGAGTGTCGGGGGCAGTCCCGTCAGATCGAGCGTCAGGCGTCGAAGCAGGGTGGTCCGATCGGCTTGTCCAGAGGGTACGAGTCCTTTCTCGAGGAGTTTAGCAAGAAGATGACGGTCGATGGGGTTGGCTGCCCAAGCCTGCAGGTCCGCCTTTTGATTTGGAGCCAAGTCTGCACCCGTGCTGTGGTTGCTGTGCTTGCTGAAAGATGGATTGCCTGAGTCGAGGTCTTTGAGGCTAGGGGTCGGTCGCGGAGTGATCTGCTCGTAGGACCAGTGCTTGTTATAAGCCGCTCCGGATTCGATCCAGCGGGTGAGCAACTCGGTCTCTTTGTCGGTGAGCCGTTCGGCAAAGCGAGGAGGGGGCATGCGGACTTGATCGTCGCTCGAGAGGATCCGTTGGAGGATCTCCGAATCGCCCGGCGAGCCCGGCGCGATCGCTTTTTTGCCCGAATCGGCCGCCGATGTGGCCGCTTCGAAAGAGTCGAGCCTTAGGCCTGATTCGACCGTTTGCTCGTCGGGCCCATGGCAAGCAAAACATCGGTTCGAGAGGATGGGACGGATCTGCGTGTTGAAGTCGATCTTCGAGTCGCTGTTGTTCGTCTGAGCACATGCAGCGGTGGGGCTAACCGCGACGAATAGGGTTGCCCAGGCCAAGCAACCGACCCAGACGAGCCATTTGGCCCAGGCCAATGATCCGGCATCGATGCGGGACGTCAAACGCGTTCTTGCAAGCGGGAAAAGCCTATTCATGGCAATCTTTTCTTCGCGGGGGGCATTGCGGGGGAGGGATGAATCGGAGGCCTAAGCGGTCCGGCTCAGTACCTGCATTTTATTCGGAATGGTATCCGGCGTCAGTGTTGCTTTTTCTAAAAGAAGGACCTCCTCCGGGCAAAACTATGAAAATCCGGGCAAAACGATGAAAATAACGGGAAAGTTGCCAATTCGAACCGCCGATTTCCCGACCGAACCGAATCGGGTAAGATTGCGTAAAGACAACAGGTCAGCCTTGGGGTTGACGGCATCCTTTTCAAATCGTCTTGAGCTTCCATGGCAACCCAAGAATCCTCTTTTTCTCCTGAGTCCGATGAAGCAGCCGATAGCGAGGCCTTTTCGGGCCTGTCCCTCCTGGGGCTAGTCTCCTCGCTGGTAGGAATTTTGTCGGTCCAGTACGTGCACCTGATGCCGCTTGCGATCGTCGGAACAGTTCTTGGGATGTTTGTCCTACTGTTTGCAAAAAAGTGGGGTCTGAGCCGATTATCGAAAGTCTTTGCATTCTTGGCCGTTGCCATCGGTGCGACCTTTGCCTCTTGGGGAACATCTAAAAGCTACTTGCACAGCAATTATGAGCTTTCACAAGCCCGCAAAGTCGCAGAGTTGTACTTGAACTCCCTATCGAAGGGAGATCTCGACAGCGTCTACTACTTGGTAGGGTTTCAATTCGAGGGGGATCGTCGCCAGAGCGAGGATGCGCGTGAGTCCGATCTCGATAAAGCCAAGAAGCGTCTTGCGGCTGATTCAGCCCACGTCGCGATCCAAAAGCGGCGAGAGCCAGCCAAATGGACCTTTGTATCGCTCGACGGAGAAGCCATGGGTTCGGTGGGTTATTCCTACAAGCTCAAGTATCGCGACGATGGGCAGACCAACCCTCCGACATACTTCGTCTACGCCAGGAAAGATGTCCAGGAGCGCTTCGCTACCAAGGAAGAAATACATTGGTACGTCGACACCGTCGAAGCGGTCAAGTAGCGATCTAGTCACCTGCGGATTTTCTGATGCCCAGTTCGCTGATCAGCTTGGGTGCGAACCTTGGCAACACACTCGAAACCATGAGAGCCGCCTCAAGGCTCCTAAAGGAAACCTTCGTCGCCTCGGAGATTCGCCTCAGTTCGATACTCAAGACTCCTCCGGTGGGCGGACCGAGCGGCCAGGGGGATTTCCTCAACGCGATCGCAAGGATCGACCATTCGCTCAACGTGTGGGAGGTCTGGGAGCGGATCAAAAAAATCGAGACCGAACTCGGACGCCAGCGATTCCGACGTTGGGAATCGAGGCGCATCGACATCGATCTTATCCTCCACGACCAAGACTTGGTCTGGACACCTCACTTGAAAGTCCCCCATCCTCGCATGAGCATGCGGACATTCGTCATGCGACCTGCATGCCAAGTCGCAAGCGATTGGATCGACCCGGTCACTCAATGGAGTATCCGGGAGTTGACCGAGCGTCTCAATTCGCCCAGTGAGCCTCGAATCGCAGTCGCCTGTAGCACCGAGTCACTGCAAAGCCAGCTTCAATCTGCACTCGAGCGACAAGGCCTCTGGCCGTCTCGTTCGATACGCGTCGAAACCAAGAAACAGCCCTCGGATTGGTGGCAAGTCTGGTCCGAGGCCGACTTGCACATCGCTTGCATCGACGTTCCGGATCCGGACAACGTCCAGTGGGAGGACTACGCTTTGCCGTGGGCTCTTGCCATGGGGATTGCTAAACCTACAGCGATGATCGAAACGCATCAGGGAACCGTACCGAAAGAAAAACATGGGTTACGGTATCTACTGCCTGGTAGCGACATCGACTGGATCTGCCATGAGATCCAAGCTGCACGATTGGCGTTGCGGTGTCCGGTCGAAGACTCCGGTGAGTCGTGGACCCATTGAGCAGGGACGAGGATTTCAAGAACCAAACCCATCGGATGAAACCATGAGCCAACACGAACAACAAAAAACCCCTGATCGACTTCCAGGAATAGACCTTTTTCGGATCGACGGCCAATTGGCCGTGGTCACCGGTGCGAGCCGGGGGCTCGGCTGGGCCATGGCCTGTGGACTGGCAAGTGCCGGGGCGAACATACTTTTGGTCAGTCGCAATCAACGAGAGCTCGATCAACGAGTCGAAGAAATCTCCGAGAGTTATGGCACCAAAGCCTGGGGATATGCGGCCGATGTGAGTTCCGAGAAAGCCGTTTCGGCACTCAGAGACTATTGCTTGGCAACCGCCGGCGTTCCATCTATCCTGATCAATAACGCCGGGATCAACATTCGCGGTCCGATCGATGAATTGGATTTTGAACAGTTCAAGCAGGTGCTAAGCACGAATGTCGAGGCTCCCTGGCTCGTGACAAGAGCCTTCATCGAGACGATGAAACAAAAGCGCTACGGCAGGATCATTCATATCGCTAGCACCTTGGGCCTCGTGGGACTTGCCAATCGGACCCCCTACACGGCCAGCAAAGGAGCCGTCGTCCAATTGACCCGCGCGATGGCCTTGGAGTTTGCTCCATGGAACATCACTTGCAATGCGATATGCCCAGGCCCTTTTTTGACCGAAATGAACCAAGGAGTAGCCGAACAAACCGATGTCAAAAACAATATTGTCGGGGCAACGGTGATGGGTCGCTGGGGAGAGCTCAGCGAGATTCAGGGTGCCGCGATCTACTTGGCCAGTTCCGCCAGCAGTTTTACCACCGGCAGCATGCTCGTCGTCGACGGCGGATGGACAGCAAGGTAATTGCGGTATCGCCCGGATAGACCGATTCATTGCATTTAGAAATTCCGTAAGCTAGACTCAAGCGGCCTCTTTCCCACGCTACGATTTAAACCATCATTAGCTCTACCCGGGGAGTTTGGAGAACGACGCTTCATGTCGGACCATCGCTTCGAACCTGACGGCTCAAAGCCCCAATTCAACCAGACGTGGTATTCCGCGGCAACCTCCACGATTCGCCCCAAAGATCTCCTCTCGGGTCTGATCGTCTTTCTTGTTGCATTGCCTTTGTGCCTAGGGATCGCACTTGCCTCAGGTGCACCGTTGTTTTCCGGTATCCTATCGGGAATCATCGGGGGAGTCGTCGTTGGGCTTCTAAGTGGCTCGAAGACCAGCGTCAGCGGTCCTGCTGCCGGACTTACGGCAATCGTCTCTGCGCAAATCGCGAATCTCGGGTCCTTTGAAACATTCTTGTTCGCTGTATTAATCGCCGGAGCGTTCCAGGTCCTTCTGGGAATTCTCAAGGCCGGATCGCTCTCCGCCTATTTTCCAACGAGCGTGATCCAAGGACTCCTTGCGGCCATCGGTGTGATTCTCATCCTAAAGCAACTTCCTCATTTGCTCGGCCATGACAGCGATCCGGAAGGGGAGATGAACTTTGCGCAACCCGACCATGAGAACACCTTTACCGAAATCGGCAAGCTTTTCTCTGGAGAAATTCACCAAGGAGCCATCGTCGTAGGCCTGCTGTCGCTTGGCCTGCTTCTGGGCTCAGATCGAATCAAATCCCTGAAAAAAATGCCTGTCCCAGTCCCTTTAATTGTCGTTCTCTTCGGGATCGCAATGAAGTTTCTCATGGACCTTGTAGGGGGAAATTGGGCCATCGAGGAATCCCATCTGGTTCAAGTCCCCATCGTCGCAAATCTATCGCAGCTCCAGGATTACATTCGATCCCCCGATTGGTCCCAATGGACCAATTCCAAAGTCTACATCGCCGGAGGAATCATCTGCATCGTAGCCACCTTGGAAACGCTTCTGAATCTCGAAGCCGTCGACAAGCTCGATCCTCAGCAACGCGTCTCACCCTCGAACCGCGAATTGATAGCTCAAGGAACCGGCAACATGCTCTGCGGTCTTGCAGGGGGCCTGCCCATTACCTCGGTGATCGTCCGCTCCTCGGTCAATATCAATGCGGGAGCCTCTACTAAACTATCGGCCATCTTTCACGGTCTGCTGCTTGCCGTCTGCGTCCTTGCCATACCGCATTGGCTCAATGAAATCCCACTTGCAGCTTTGGCTGCCATCCTGCTTCACACCGGATTGAAGCTGGTCAACCCAAAGCTCATCGCCCGCATGTGGAAAGATGGCGTCTATCAGTTCATCCCCTTCTTGGCAACGCTTGTGAGCATTGTCCTGAGCGACCTGATCCTCGGCGTGACTCTGGGGCTTGTTATCAGTATCGCATTCATCCTCTTGAGCAATATGCGACGGCCAGTGACCATCATCGAGGAGAAACGTTTCGGAGAAAAAATCAAACACGTACAGTTGGGAAACCAAGTCAGTTTTCTGAATCGAGCAAGCCTCCAAAAAATGTTCGATTCGACCCCGGTCGGCTCCCATCTAGTGCTCGATGCGACCGACTCGAATTTCATCGATCCAGACATCCTGTCCATGCTTCGTGAGTTCAAGGAGACCACCGGTCCGACCCGAAACATCAAAGTCAGCATGGTAGGATTCCAAAAGAGAATGGGAATATCGGATTCCATTCTCTACGCGGAGTACTCGACCAAAGAAATCCAGGAGAAGCTCTCACCCAACGAAGTGCTCGATATACTTCTGGCAGGCAACGAGCGTTTTCGATCCGGAGAGCGTCTTGCCCGCGACCTTCACCACCAAATCGGCCAATCCGCCCAGAACCAATTCCCACTGGCGATCATTCTAGGCTGCATCGATTCCCGGGCACCGGCGGAAATCGTCTTCGACGTTGGCCTAGGCGAAGTCTTCAGCACACGCATCGCCGGCAACGTCGTCCGCTCCAAAGTCCTCGGTAGCCTCGAATACGCCTGCGTCGTCGCAGGTGCCAAAGTCATCTTAGTCATGGGACACACCCGTTGCGGTGCGGTCGCATCGGCCGTCCAACTCGCCACCCAAAAAGAACAGACCTGCACCATCCCCGGTTGCGAACATCTCGATCTGATCATCGAGGCCATCCAGGCGAGTGTTCGCAACGAGGACATCAACCTCTGGGATCGTAAATCCGAGCCCGAACGGCAAAAAATCATCGATACCGTCGCGAGGCGCAATGCCGTTGAGTCCGTCCGGAGAATTTACTCCGATAGTCCATCGCTCAGGCATCTTGCAGACACAGGCAAAATCGCGATTGTCGCTGCGATGTATAACCTCGAATCCGGGGAACTCGAAATCCTCTCGCGGGTCGGACTATCGGCTTGAATCCCGCCGCCGAATACTCAAGCCCAGCCTTTTGACTCTGAAATCATCTTGCGAAAGCAACCCTTTTGGAGATTGCTTTCGAGCCATCTCTAGTGCATAATCTCCTCAGGTTTTCTGGTTTTTTTGCACCTTAGATCCCGAAAAATCTGGCTGTCTTCCCCTCGCAACCCAACCTCCTGAGTCGCGAACCACTCGGCCTCTGACTCCGTTTCCCTGAGGGCCATTTGGCTGCCTTGTCCGACTTCACAAAACGCTATTCGGTATCCCCCCAAGACGGAATGTCCCCTTGGTGCCGCATGACGGGCCAAGGCTTGGCGTTGATCGCCAAGCTTGTCAGCGGCTTCTCGGTCCGCTGGATCGGGGCCGAACCCGATACCTGCCAACGCGTTTACTTTGCCAATCACACCAGCCACCTCGATGCAGTCGTTCTCTGGGCTGCACTCCCGGGAAGCCTTCGCCAACTGACCCGCCCAGTGGCCGCTGAAGACTATTGGGGACAAACCCCCTTTCGCAGGTTTCTTGCCCAATCCTTCAACGCGATCCTCATCGACCGAAAACAAATCAAGGTCCATCAAAGCCCCATCGAACTGATGCTTCGTGAAATAGGGAACACCTACTCCCTGATCGTCTTTCCAGAAGGAAGCCGGGCGATCGACGGCGAGATGGGTGAATTCAAAAGCGGTCTGTACTACCTAGCCAAAAAAAGACCCGATCTCGAACTCGTCCCAGTCTACATGGACAACATGAACCGAATCCTCCCAAGAGGCGAGTTCATGCCCGTTCCATTG
>Ga0209985_10003714_pt1 | contig 12780 bp, 8 predicted proteins | sample NOAtaG_FD_187305 | JGI IMG/M metagenome (GOLD analysis project Ga0209985, IMG submission 187305) | Freshwater lake microbial communities from Lake Erie, under a cyanobacterial bloom - NOAA_Erie_Diel6S_1000h metaG (SPAdes) (version 2) | ecosystem: Environmental > Aquatic > Freshwater > Lake ...
ACCCGCCCCATCCACAAACCCAGCCAACCATCGGCCCGTTCCCGACCGTTCAGTACCGAAACCGACACCTTGGTCGCCTACATTCATCCATCAATCCGGATAAATGGATGAAAAGTATACCCTGTTCACGGAGACCCTGCCACATCCCCCAGATTCACGCGCTGCACACCTCATTGCCGCGCTTTGGCAGGTTGGGCAAGCGCCCGGTCGATCGCGGCCTCCAGCACCTCCGCCAAGATTCGCTGTCCCGGCCCGGACGGGTGGGCGTCGTCCCGCAGGATTGGGGGGGTGTCGGCGTAGTGCTTCTGAAAGACCTGCGACGACTCGATGACCTCCACGCCCAGCTCCTTCAGCCGCTGCGTGATCTTCGCGTGTCCGATCAGCGGTCGGCCTTCAACCTCGGTCCTTCGCAAGTGCATGACGACCACCAACGGGACTTTTTCCTCGCGCAGACGCGTGACCAATGCGGACAGGGAATCCAGCGAGCGGTTGCCGCGCTCCGTCGGCGGGTTCGTGTCATCCTCCGCGGGGCCGGATGGACCGACGAGCTTCTCGATCGCACGTGGCAGGTAGTTCTGCAACGCTTCCTGCAAGGCCAGGATCGGTCGCGTGGTGGGTTGATCGGCCGTCAGGGGGGCGAACGTCGGTTCATCGCCGTAGTCGATGGAGTTCAGCACAAGTACCGCGGCGTCGGCGTCGAAAGCACCGAACTTCTCCAGGTAGCCAAGCACGTTCCGCGGGCCCCAGGAGCCTTGCGAAATGTTCAGTACCCGCGTGGGACGCCCGAACTTCTGCGAGAGTTTCGGTTCGAGCAGCGTGGTGGCGAGTTCGCTGTTGGAGGTGGGGGAGCCGCCGTTGACGATGCTATCGCCCAGGATCAGGAATCGCAGCTCGCGTGGGTCGGTTTTCTTCGGTTCGATCTTGGCCGAACGCATGCTGGAGCGGTTATAGAAGATCTCGTGCCCGAAGCGGCGGTACGTCCCGGGCTTGACGGCGTACTCGAACTTGTCGTCGGTGAAGTAGATCGGGGGATCGCCCAGGCCCACGAATGCGCGCAAGATCAGTTCCGCCGCGATGGTCAGAAGCAGACCCAGAAGGGCCAGAATGACAAGAACCCGGCGCGTGCGCCGGGCTCTTGGTTTAATTTGAACATTCGAGGGCGCTTCCGATGCGTTGGGCACGGGCAGATCACCTCGTCCGGCGCACGCGGCGGGCCAAAGCGGACCGCCTGCATGGCACGGTGTGTTCGGAGCGCGTCCTTCGCCTGATCAGGCGGAGGGGGCTTCCTTCTTGGTTTCCTTCTTGGCGAAGTAGTTGCCCTGGAACTTCTTCTGGAACTTCTCGACTCGGCCGGCGGAGTCGACGAAGGCCTGCTTGCCCGTGAAGAACGGGTGCGAGCCGGACCAGACTTCCACGTGAATCTCGGGGACAGTGGCACCGACGGTCATGACGACCTGGCCGTTGTGATAGACCTTGCAGTCGTTGTAGTACTTGGGATGGGTCTTGGTCTTCATGGGGTCATCTCCGCAAAAATCTTGGGGGAGAGGATGATAGCGCCGACCCGAACAGAGGCAATGCCTTTTCGAGGTTCGCCCTCGGTGGCTTTGGTTGGTCTATGGTTGGGGTATGAACGGTCCTCGCGTCGTGGAATCGCCGATCGGTCGCATCCGCCTTGAAGCCACTTCGCGCGGGCTGACGGGGTTGCGGTTTGTCGACGGCGAAACGCCAGCGCCGGCGGCGGCGGAACCGGGTTGCGACGACGCGGCGCGGTCGGTGCTCGATCTGGCTGAGCGCGAGTTGCTTGCGTATTTCGTCGGTGCGTTGACGCGGTTCACGGTTCCCGTCGCGCCCGAGGGCACGGCCTTTCAACAGCGCGTCTGGCGTGCTTTGCAAACCATCAGATTCGGTGAGACGCGCAGCTACATCGAACTGGCGCGGCAGCTCGATCTGCCCGGCGGCTCGCGGGCGGTGGGGGGCGCGAACGGGGCGAATCCGATCCCGATTGTCATCCCGTGCCACCGCGTGGTCGCGGCGGACGGATCGCTCGGTGGCTTCAGCGCGGGGCTTGATCGCAAGCAGTGGTTGCTGGCGCACGAAGGCGCATGTGGCGACGAGGGTTTGTTGACGAGGTGTATCGAGCCGGTTGCGATCGGCCTCGAACGTTGCGCGGTCGGTCACGATCTGCTTCTGCTGCCGTTGGATGTCCTTCACCGCCAGCATGGAGATCCGAGCGTCGTCAATCTCCGCGGCGTTGCCGTAGGCACGGCCGGTGTGCGAGGTAGAAAGCGCGAGCTCGAATGTGAAGGCGGTTCTTAATCTGATTCCACTTCCGCACGAGCGGCCTTGTGGGCGGCGTAATCAGCGTTGAGTGGTTGAGGATGAACCGACGACCGCGGCGGAAGGTTGTGCTTGTGTTGAGGGCTCGGCACTCGCGCCGCGCTGCTCGGCCTCTCGGGTTTGCTTCATCGCTTTCTCGTGAAACTCCTGACGCTTGGGCCAGAGTTCGTCGGGCTTTGCACCGTCGGGGAGGCGCTCGGTCCAGGGTCGGATGATTTCCATGTTCTGGAAGCGGGCGCGGACGGCGGTGACGTGCCAATCGAACTCGTAGGTTCCCTGCCCGCGCATGAGCTCGCGGACCTCGAACGAGTCGGTGCCCTTTCGCACGACGGCGAGGCCCATCGAGTCCTCGGACTGCGGCGTGACCTGGACGGTGAGCCCGCGCGCGGAGGCGAGGTCGGTGAAGTGCTGCGGGAGTGTGACGATGGCGCGGCCGTCGACGAGCTGCGCGGTTCCGCGGACGTACATGGCTGCTTCGGGACCTTCGAGGCTGGCGTAGTAGATGTCGGTGGCCTGGTCGCGTGGGTTGGGCTCGACGAAATTTTTGACGTCGGCAAAGCTGGTGGTGGTGAACTGGTTGAAGTCGATGGAGACGCCGCCGGTCATCACTTGACTAAAACTAAGCACGCCCATGAGGGCACCCCCGCCTGTTCTGGAACCGGCGTACCAGATTTTATTGGTGGTGGAATCGACGGTGGTTCCGAAGATGGTCCCGTTGAAAGTACCGGAACCGGCGAAAACCGAGCTCTCAACGTCGAGCGCGGCCTGGGGCGAGGTGGTACCGATGCCGAGACGACCGGTGCGGGTGAGCGTCATCTTGGAATCGAACGACGAGGCGCCGGTCATGTTGCCGAACTGAATGCTGGCGGGACCGAAAGAGCTGGAGGTGTAGAGCGCGAGGATGCAGTTGGTGAGCTGGGTCATGCCGTAGCGGTCGTTGTCGGCGTAGTGGGACTCGATCATCCCGTTGAAGGTGCCGCCGGCGCCTTGGAAGCCGCTGCTGCGGATGGTGCCGTTGCTGAGGATTCGAAGGTTGCCGGCGACATCGAGCGGAGCGGCGGGGGTGGTGGTGGCGATGCCGACGTTGCCCGCGAACGAGTTGGTGAAGTTGCCGAAGGCGTTGGCAGCGTCGGTGCGTGCGGCGATGGCGGGGAGTCGAGCGGCGGGGAGAGTACCCGTGGAGAGGTTGGAGGCGTTCAGGCCTGTGAGCGAAGCGCCGGAGCCTGCGAAGGAGGAGGCGGTGATGGTGCCGGCGGCGAAGTTGCCCGAGGCATCGCGGAGGACGAGGGTGTTGGGCGTGTTGGTTGCGACGCCGGTGGTGCGGGCGTTGGGGATGGTGCCTGTGGAGAGGTTGGAGGCGTTCAGGCCTGTGAGCGAAGCGCCGGAACCGGCGAAGGAGGTGGCGGTGACGGCGTTGGCGGCGAAGTTGCCCGAGGCATCACGGAGGACGAGGGTGTTGGGCGTGTTGGTTGCGACGCCGGTGGTGCGGGCGTTGGGGAGCGTGCCAGCGGAGATGTTGGAGGCATCGAGACCCGTGAGCAACGCGCCGGAACCGACGAACGAGGAAGCGGTGACGGCGTTGGCGGCGAAGTTGCCCGATGCGTCGCGGAGAACGAGTGAACTGGGCGTGTTGGTTGCGACGCCGGTGGTGCGGGCGTTGGGGATGGTGCCTGTGGAGAGGTTGGAGGCGTTCAGGCCTGTGAGCGAAGCGCCGGAGCCTGCGAATGAGGAGGCGGTGATGGTGCCGGCGGCGAAGTTGCCCGAGAGATCGCGGAGGACGAGTGAGTTGGGGTCGTTGGTGGTTCTGGCGGTGGTGCGGGCGTTGGCGATGGTCCCCGAGGCGATGTTGGAGGCGTTCAGATTGGTGATGCTGCTGCCCGATCCGAGGAGCGTGTTGGCAGAGACCGTGACTGCGGTGAAGGTCGAGGGAACCTCGACGAAGCCGGAGGCGTAGACTCTCAATCGTGGCACGCCGGCGGTGATGAGATCGAGCCCTTCGAGATTTGTTCCTTGCGCCTGGTTGGAAGCGATGCCGACGCGGGCGACCTCGTTGCCGAAGAGCAGTGCGTGGTCGAGCGTTCCGGCATTGGCACCGGCACCGTCAACGCGGATGGAGGATTGAACGCTGAGGCCGCCGGTGCTTGGGCGGGGTGCGGAGCCGATGGCGACGGTGGAGAGCGACTGCAACGCCGGAGGCACGGTGGTGGCGCGGAATCGCAACGCCGTGCTGTGGTTAAAGCCTGCGCTGATGGCGACATAGACCTGATCACTCGGCAGCAGGGGAACGTTGAGTTGCCCGTTGCCGTTGAATCCGTAGGAGATGATCACACCGTCGGTGCGGAGTGCGAGGCTGTGGTTCCCACCTGCGGAGATGGCGGTGTAGGTCAGGGGCGGGTTGAACAAGGGGATGTCGAGCTGGCCCTGAGCGTTGCTTCCGAAGGCCGCAACGGTGCCGTCGCTGCGGAGTGCGAGGCTGTGGTTCCCACCTGCGGAGATGGCGGTGTAGGAGACCGTCGGAGGAAGCGCGGGGGCGGTGGTTTGCCCGTCCGTGTTGCTTCCGAACCCCACGATGACCCCGTCGCTGCGCAAAGCGAGGCTGTGGTTGAACCCGGCGGAAATCGCGGTGTAGGTCACGCCGGGCGGCAAGGCGGGGACGGTGATCCGATCGTCGAGGTTGCTTCCGAAGCCCACAACAATCCCGTCGCTGCGGAGTGCGAGGCTGTGCTGCTGACCGGCGGAGACCGCGGTGTACGTGACCCCGGGCGGGAGCGCCGGGACATTGAGCTGGCCGCTCACGTTCGCTCCGAAGGTCGCGATGGTGCCGTCGCTGCGGAGTGCGAGGCTGAAGGTATCGCCGGCGGCGACGGCGGTGTAGACCACACCGTTGGGGAGGGCCGGCGCGTTGAGCTCACCGTCATCGTTGGAGCCACAGCCCACGATTGTGCCGTCGCTGCGCAGGGCGAGTGTGTGGGTTCTCCCTGCGGAGATCTTGGTGTAGCTTTGACCGATGGGCAGCGCGGGAAGATTGGTCTGACCGAAGAAGTTGCTGCCCCAGGCCGAGGCGTCCTGAGTTGGGGGCACAGAGGGCAGGGAAGTCCATTGGCTGAGGACGCTTTCGATATCCGGCGCGACGCGGCTGCGCGTGAGGGTGCCGGGCTGAAGGTTGGCGCCGTCGAGGTTGAGCAGCCCCGCGCCGTTCCCGGAGAAGGCCCCGTTGAAGATGTTCAGCGAGTTGGAGAGGGTCAGTTGCCCGGTGAAGGTCTGATCGGAGTTGAGCCGTGCGACGTTGCCGGAAAGCCTCGCGTCGCTGAGCGTGCCGGTGAGATTGGCGGCGTTCTGATAGAAGGCGGGGTTTTGCCCGTTGAGTGTCAGCGCGTTGCCCGCGGTGGCAGCGACTGAGGCGCTGAGCGCGAAGGTCGCGTTGGGTGAGGCCGTGAGTTCCTGTCGCGGGGCCAGTGTCTCGAACCCGGTGGTGATGGTGCAGTCCGCGCCGGCGTCGGGGCGTACGTCGATCTCGAGGAAGCGTTTCTGCCCGGCAAAGACGTCGCCGAAGTCAAGGTTGACCACGAAGCGCCCGTTGGTGATGACCAGGTCGTTCCGGCAGATGTCGGAGCCGATCTGCGAACCGCCGCCGGCGGCGTCGTAAAGTCGGAAGCGCAGATCGAACGTTCCCGATGCCGGTTGACCGGAGGTTTGGAGTTCACCCTGATAGGTGAACGACGTCGTCATCGGTTGGGCAAAGACCGCGGCGGCGTGCGAGGCCAAAACAACACAGACGAACACGACGAGCGAGCGGAATGTCATGGAGCAACTCCCACGATTGTCTGAGCGAACGGTCGTCCACTTGACCGACGGACCTGATGCGTGAAGACAGGGCCGGTGCGAATGGAAACACGGCGCGAGAATGCGCCGGTGCCGGTTGCGCGAGATTACCAGTCGGCAGAAATCCGGTGCCTCTAAGGATGTTTGGAAAAGCGGCGGATGCCGCGATGGAGGCTGAAAACGCCGAAAACCAAGGGCAAACCCTTGGGGTCGTTACGATCAACTTTGGGCATCTTCTCGTGAGCGCGAAGGTCTGGGAGGACGACCGGCAGTTGAGGAAGGAGGGGGGGGTGGGGAGGAGCGAGGAAGGGAAGATGGGCGAAGCTCGTTTAGATCGTGCTCGGCGAGGCAACGGATGCGGCGGGCGGTTCGTCAGTGGGTGATGTTGGCATGGGGGTCGGTGGTACCGGTGGTGGAGGCGGCGGAGTTGCCGGCGACGGCGGCGGTGGCGACGGCGGAGCGGTCGACGATGGGGCCGTAGATGTTGTTGGCGGCGAAGTCCCAGTTGTTGACCTGGGCGCCGGCGGAGGAGTTGGCGATGATGAGGTTCCGAGTGCCGGTGACTTGCACGCCGAAGTCGGCGCCGGTGCAGGTGTTGCCTTCGATGCGGCAGTCGTTCCCGCTGACGGCGATATTCGCGAAGACGCCGCCGATGGCGTTGCTTCGGAAGGTGTTGTTTCGCACGCTCGCACCGGTGCCCGTGACGAGAGCTCCCTGGGCGGTGTTGTTGAACGCGGTGCTGTCGGTCAATAAGCACCCGGTTGTGATGGTGAATCCGGCGCCGGTGTTGTTACCGGCGACGCACGACTGAACGGTGACACCCGTTGAGACGGAGATACCCCCGCCGTTGTTGTCGTGAGCGGTGCAGAGAGAGATGAGTGAGGAGCCGCCGGCGCTGATGCCGACGCCGGCATTCTCGATCGACGAGCAGTTGAGCATGGTGGTGGCGGTTCCGACGATGAACCCGGGCCCGCCGTTGGTCCGAGCGACGGAGTTTTCGATCGAGCCGCCGATGCCGGCGGAGATACCAGAGGCGGCGTTGGAGCGCGCGGTACACCCGCGGATGACGGAACTCGAGGAACTGACGATGCCCGAGCCAGCGTTCTCGAGGACGGAACAGTCGATGATGCTCGCGGAATCGCCGGCGTTGATACCGATAGGGCCGTTGCTGCGGGCGATGATGTTCTCGACACGGCGGCCGGGGTCGAAGCCGGGGCCGTCGATGTTGATGCCGCTGCCCGGCCAACGAACGACGCGGCCGTTTCTGACAACGGTGTTGTCGAGAACGCCGTCGACGACGATCCCGCTGAGTGCGCCGACGATGTTCTGACCGTCAACGGTGAAGCCGTTGAGGTCGAGGGTGACGTCGTTTGCGGCGATCTCGATGCCGGACTTGCCCGTTTGGCCGATCACGTTGGCCGTGAGGTAGTACGACCCGGGCTGAGAGATTCTGAAGACCGAGTCGGCGTCGCCCGGGGTGTTGGTGGCGTTGATGGCGGTGCGCGGCTCAGGCCCGGGGGTGGAAGCCACCGGACCCGCGGGGGGCGAAAGCGGGCCGGCGAATGCGGTGGAAGCGATGCAGAGGGCGGAAAGTACGGCGAGCGGGTTGGTGCGCATTGGTGACTCCTCGTGGGGCGTGCGGAAATGACGCAGCGGAACGTGCGGGGCGAAACTCTCGAAATGAAGTTAGAAGGTGAAGTTGGCGTTGGGGTCGGTGTTACCGAGGCTCCCGGTGTAGGTGTTGCCGGTGATGGCGGCGGCGTTGTTGGTCGTGACGAAGATCGGCGCCACGGCGTTGTTGGCGGCGATATCCCAGTTGGTGATGTTGCCCGAGCAGGTGTTGCGGATGACGATGTTGCCGGTCCCGTCGATGTCGATGCCGCGGTCGTTATCGGTGCAGGTGTTGCCTTCGAGGCGGTTGTCGGCCCCGGTGACGAAGATGCCCGCGCCGTCACCGCCGTTGCCGTTGTTGTCGCAGGTGTTATTGAGGAACTGGCAGTCGCTTGTCGCGACGATCCCGCTGAGGATGTTCAACGCGGCCGTGCACGAGGAAATGGTTGAGCCATCGGCGCAAACGATGCCGATGGCACCGTTGGCTCGCGCTGAGCAGGCGAAAATGACCGAGCCGCTGGTTGCGGAGATGCCGTTGGTACCGTTGTCGTACGCGGTGCAGTGCGAAATGACCACGCCCGAGGTCGCTTGGAAACCGTTGGTGGTGTTGTTGTAGGCGGAGGAGTTCGAGACTTTGCTTCCGATGCCGACGGAGATGCCGTTGCTCGAGTTGTTCAAGGCAACGCAGTTGGTGAATGTACAACCGAAGAAGGCGATGATCCCGTTGCCGGTGTTGAACGAGGCGGTGCAGTCGGTGACGACCACCCCGTCCAGCCCGGAGATGCCGTTGGAGCCGTTGGAGCGGGCGGAGCAGTTGGAAACCACGGTGCTGGAGTTGACGGAGATCCCGTTGGCGGTGTTGACCGAGGCGGTGCAGGAGGAGACCGTGCACCCCACGCCGGTGGAGATGCCGTTGCCGGTGTTGTTGACGGCGGTGCAGTTGCGGACGATGCTGTAAACGCCGACGGAGAGCCCGCCGACGAGGTTGCCGCTGGCGCGGATGTTCTCGATCAGGGCGCCGGTGACGGGGGAGGTGCTCAGGTCGACGCCGCGGCCACCGAAGTTGCGTACGGAGCCGTTGCGGACGGTGATGTTGGTGAGTTGCAGCGCGGTGGTGCAGACGCCGTTGAAGTTGCCCATGCCGGGGGTGCCGACGAGATCGAAGCCGTTGAGGTCGATCGTGACGCCGGAGGCTTCGATCTCGATGGCGTGCTTGCCGAGCGTGCCGGTGATGTTGCCGGTGAGGTAGTAGGACCCGGGCAGGGTGATCTTGAAGATCGAGTCGGTGTCGCCAGGTGTGTTGGTCGCGTTGATGGCGGTGCGGGGCTCCGGCCCCGGGGTTGAAGCCACGGGCCCGGCGGGGGGCGTGAGCGGCCCGGCGCTCAGCACCGAGGCGAAGGCCAGTGGAACAAGCACGGCAAGGGCGGCGATGCATCGACGGCGGATGGTCATGGTGAAGTCCTTGCACATACAGTTGACGGGGTGAAACGAGCGAATGCAATAAAGACTCAGAACGTGAAGTTCGCGTTGGGGTCGGTCGAGCCGAGGGCAGCAGCAGCGGTGTTGCCGCTGACGGCGGCACCGGCGGGTGTGGCGACGATTGCTCCATAGGCGTTGCCGGCTGCGATCTGCCAGTTCACGGTGGTATTGCCCGACGCGAAGTTGCGGATGATCACGCTGCCGGCACCCTCGATGTTCAGGCCGCGGTCGTTGGCGGTGAGCGTGTTGCCTTCGATGCGGCAATCGATCGTCGATGAGAAGGTGCGAATGCCCGCGCCAATCCCGGCGCCAGCGCCGTTGCCCTGGCAGACGTTGTTCAGCGCGAGGCTGGCGCTGCCGAGGATGATGCCGTCGCCGACGTTGTTGACCGCGGTGCAGCCGATGATCGAGCTTCCACCATCGACGCTGAAGCCGGTACCCGAGTTGGTCGACGAGAGGCAGTCGCGAACGATTGAGCCGGTCGAGACGGAGATCCCGGTCACCGAGTTGGTCACCCGGCAATCGCGCACGATCGAGCGATTGCTTGCATGGATGCCGGTGGATCCCGAAGAGCGGACGACGCAGGATTCGATGAGCGAAGCGAACGCGAAGATGGACTCTGTGGCTGTGGAGTCGATGTTGCAGTGCCGGATGATGGAATGGTCGCCCACGTCGATCCCGCGACCGCTGATCGAGGCAATGCGGACGTTCTCGATGATGCTCTGCAGGCCGGCGCCGCTGCCGGTGTTGAGCGAGATGCACGCGAGCCCCCAGCCGGTGAGCGTTCCGTTCTTGATCGTCGTTCGCACCGCCGTAATCCCGGGCGCGTACGTGATGGCTGCGCGAGTGCTGGCGCCGGCTCGGAAGGTGAAGCCGTTGAGGTCAATGGTGACGTCATCCGCGGCGACATAGATGCCCCACTTATTGAGAGCGCCGACCTCGTCCCGCGTCAAGTAGTATGAGCCCGGGCTGTTGATGCGATACACAGAGTTGAGGTCGCCTGGCGTGTTGGTGGCGTTGATGGCGATGCGCGGCTCGACCTCGCTCAGCGGCTTGGCAGTTGGGGCCACCGGTCCGGCGGGGGGGGTGAGCGGGCCGGCGGTGAGCGGGCTTGCGGTGGCGATGATCGTGAGGGCGGAGAATGCGGCGACGAGGTGCTGGCGGGTCATGGGTGGGGTCCTTGGTGATGGGGATGGGAGTGCTGGGCAGAAGAGGTGGCTCAGTACGTGAAGTTCGCGTCCGGGTCGGTCGTTCCCAGCGCTGCGGCCGCAGTATTGCCGCTCACGGCGGCTCCAGCCGGCGTGGCCACAATGGCCCCGTAAGCGTTCCCTGCCACGATGCTCCAGTTGAGCGTGCAACCCTTTACTGTGTTGCGGATGATCACGTTGCCACCGGAGTCAACGAGCAGCCCACGATCGGCGTAGGTGACGTTGTTCCCCTCGATGCGGTTGGCCTGTCCCAGCACGCGGATGCCGCCCTGGTTGCCTGCGGCGGTCCCGTCACCGTTGCAGGTGTTGCCCGTCACGGTGGAAGAAAAGTTGACGCTGATCCCGTCGAGCGCGTTGTTGCGGGTTGTGCACCTGGTGATCTGGCACCCGTTGGCAGCGCCGATGCCGCGGGCTTCGTTATTGTTGACCGTACAGCTCGTAACGGTACTGCCGTCGAGGGCGGTAATGCCGTCGCCGGTGTTGCTGTACGCCGTGCAGTTGGAAACCGCGCAGCCACCGCTGACGGAGATACCGCCACCGGAGTTGTTGTACGCGGAGCAGTTCACGACGGTGCTTCCCAGACTTGTAGCGATTCCACTGACAGTGTTCGCATACGCCGAGCAGTACGATACAGCACTGCCGGGGCCGGTCACGATGCCGTTAATGCTGTTGTAGAACGTGATGCAGTTCAAGACGACGCAGTTGTCGGCGGTGCTGATGCCGCTCACGTCGTTGAAGGAGGCCGAGCAGTTAGAGACGATAGTCCCGAAGCCGGTGACCACACCGTTGCCCACGCTATTGACAACGTGGACGCCCTCGATGCGACAGTTGACCGCGTTCCAAGTCCCTAGATCAACGCCATCGTCGCCCCAGTTGCGGAACGAGCCGTTGAGCACCGTGATGCTGCCCAAAGCAGGAGTCGTGACACTGACGCCGTCGAAGTTCCCCATCGCGGTAAAGCCAGTGAGCGTAAAACCGCCGAGGTCGAGCGTGACGTTGCCGGCGGTGATCTCAATTCCGTGCTTGCCGACTACGCCGGTCACGTTGCCGGTGAGGTAGTACGAGCCGGGAACGGTGATCTTGAAGAGGCTGTCGGCGTCGCCCGGCGTGTTGGTCGCGTTGATGGCGATGCGGCTCTCGACCGCGGCGACCTTGTCAAAGACCTCCTGTGTCGTTTTGCCGGTGGGCGCAACCGGTCCGACTGGCGGGGTGAGCGGGCCGGCGGTGAGCGGGCCGGCGGTGGCGATCAGGGCCAGGGTGGCGAACGCTGCGATGAGGTGCTGGCGGGTCATCGGTGTGGTCCTTGGGTGTGGCTCTGCTCGCGGGGGGGGTGAAGTTCGTCTCGGGGCACGGCGGCTCAGTACGAGAAGTTGGCGTTGGGGTCGGTCGAGCCGGGGGCCACGCCGCCGGTGTTTCCCAGAATGGCCGCACCGGTAACGCCCTGGACGACGAGGCAGACGTTGCCTGCGACGACATCCCAGTTGGTGGTGTTGCCCGAGCAGGTGTTGCGGATGATGATGTTGCCGGCGAGGTCCACGTCGATGCCGCGGGCAGCGCCGGTGCATGAGTTGCCCTCGATGCGGTTGTCGTTGCCGATGGCGTGGATACCCGCGTTGGTGCCGCCGGTGTAGTTGTTGGTGCAGGTGTTGCCGCGGATGGTGCACTGGCTGCCGCACCTGATTCCGTCGAGGATGTTGTGCCGTACGGTGCAGTCGTTGACCGTGCTCCCGAAGTTCACGTCGATACCGCTTCCGGTGTTCGAATAGACCGTGCAGTGTGCGACCGTGCAGCCGCCATTCCCGAAGAATCCGAAGCACAAGATGCCGTTGTTGGCGTTGCCGAAGGCGGCGCAGTTAGAGACCGTGCAGCCATAGGCAGTATTGATGCCGTTCCCGGTGTTGTTCGATGCCGAGCAGTTCGAGACCGTGCAGCCGATTTCTACTCTAAGCCCGTCGGACGCGTTCTGAAATGCCGAGCAGTTTGAGACCGTGCAACCATCTCCTGTGCGGATACCTTCGGTCCCGTTCCAACTGGCAATGCACCCTTCTGCCTGCCCACCATTGCTCATCCGCAGGCCCCCAGCTCCGTTGTACGACGCTGTGCACCGCACGACCGAAGCGCCATCGCTCACGCGGATGCCGTCGAGCGTGTTGCTGTCGGCGTTGATGTCATGGATGCTGACGTTCCCCGCGCTGGCGGAGAGGTCGATGCCGCAGCCACGCCAGAGGCGGAGCGAACCGTTGCGGACGGTCAGGTTCGTCTGCCCGCTCAGCGTCAGGCGGATGCCGTCGAGTGAACCCGGCGCACCCACCATATCAAAGCC
>Ga0209985_10003716_pt1 | contig 12774 bp, 33 predicted proteins | sample NOAtaG_FD_187305 | JGI IMG/M metagenome (GOLD analysis project Ga0209985, IMG submission 187305) | Freshwater lake microbial communities from Lake Erie, under a cyanobacterial bloom - NOAA_Erie_Diel6S_1000h metaG (SPAdes) (version 2) | ecosystem: Environmental > Aquatic > Freshwater > Lake ...
TATTTATCAGTTTGCACCCAATCATCTCTAATTGATATTGTGCAGGATTATAATAAAACTCATCTAGTTTCTTCCTGCCACACATGGCTTTTACTTGCCAGTGCATATAATTTTCACCACGACCAAGGTGGAATCGTACTTCGTAGTGTGTTCGTTTCATGATCACAGTATATCTTATCGGCTAACGCTTGTCAATACTCCACAGTTTCATCATCATATTCATGGAAATTAAGGTCGTTAGCCAAATTATTTAGAGTTGCTTTAGCGTCACTAAAACAAACAGAACCAATATCAGAACCAAAATAATCCCACCCCGTAACTTCTTCGGTATTTTTGATAACTAATTGTAAATCTTCAATCTGTTGCTTGGTTAGGGTATCCTCAAGTCTACTCAGTGCTTCTTGTCTCATTCTAATAAGATTTTCTTCTTCTGTATTTCTATACCTATTCATTATCTTCTCCTTGGCTTAAGTATATCTTATCGACTAACTCTTGTCAAGACCTTTAAACTTTCGCTGACTACAGCCACACCAGCCAAATCCGAAGGATTAGGAAAAACAATGTCGGCTTCCGCCATACTCGACCTACATTTCAGATAGCCTTCTTTGATATCATTGTGGCTATCCCCGTCCATTGTTTCCCTAAGTATACTCTATAGATCGGCTGGGTCAATACCAATCTTTAAAAAATCTTTGGCACAGGATTCGCGGGGTCGGATTTGTCCTAAGTCCTTATCTTACAACACTTTACGTTGACCAAGGATAATCAGGAGGATAATCTTCGCTAGGTGGTTGTGGCTTTTCCTGTCCCTCATCTGGTTGCCACCACGGAGCATCCATTCTATCGACAATTCCAGCACATTCAAGAGAAAGTATCAAATGAGGAGAACATAAATCTTCTGGAACATATCGGTATTCACCATACCATACGCCGATAGGTTCTCCATAATAAAATATTTTCTGTCCATGCTTGGGTCGCTTTTCAAAAAAACTAATCCATTCCATTATTTTCCCCTCACAATAACCAAGCACTTAGTACCAGTATCATTATCAGTAAACTTCACACACTCATGAGGACCATAATACCAAGCATCATTCTTAGAAAAGTTGAACACAATCTCTTCGGTTTTGAGTTCGGTATCATTATATCCGCCCTCATAACCAAGAGTCAATACCCTCATATCGCCCGGATAACTTTTCAACTGCTCAATAAGTTCGTTAACGGTCATTACCAACCCTCCGGCATAGGAATATCACTAAGGCTCATATAATAAGGAACATCATTAATATCAACAATCTCCCTACTTTCATATTCAATAGCATAACTCCACGATGAACCATCCCAATATAGTTCGCTAGGCTGGCTATGATCAACAATAGCACACAGATAATGACCACTTTCAACAGGTTGTCCACTCTGCCACTTCATTTTTATGCCCTCTCTGCTATTTTCGTCCATTGTTCAATCAAATCTTTAACCATTATACCATGCTCAAACGCTAATGCAAATGCCTCATCCCTCATAGGCTTGCTCATCACAGCCATACGGCTATTCAAAACTTTTAAAATCTTAACGATGGCTTCTTCTTTAGTCATTATTTTTCTCCACAAACTTTAGTTTACCATCTACATATCGTAAATCAAGACCAAAAGCAGAAGCAATATCATCACTATAAACAAACTCACCATCCTTACTCTTAACAATGGTATGGCCGAGTTGAAAATGAGAACCACTATCAACGTCCACACGCTGAAGAGAGTTCAGAATCTTAACAATATCGCTAATAGTAAAGTTGTTGTTCATAATCGTATTCTACTATCTATTATCGGCTTGTCAATACCTATTATTTAGAAAAACAACTCAGCGGGATATTTACGATCCATCCCTATAACCCAATCAGTCTACCCTTTTACGGAACTGTGGAAACCGCCCACGCTCCTTTCGTTGTGAGTCATGACTTCACACACAGGGAGTGGCAGCGATTACTGGTTGTATGATGAGGGACACAATATAGCATGATTATCCGTCAGAGGCTATATTGGGATAAGTCCCCCTGTATTGTAATCAATCAACTAGATCGTACATAATGATCTATAGTCTAGTCAATACCAAAAGGTCAGGGACGGCTCATGTGCCGCTGCCAGCATCCCAAAGTTTCGCTATGGCTTTCCTAATGGTTTTGATTGATTGTATTGGCCGTGGTGAGGACGCCATCCCCCATAGATTAATCGACTCTCTAGTTCCTATGGCTGAACCCACGAATATGTAACGTAGTACGACAAGTTTAGCGACTCTTCTCTATCTTGTCACGGCTTAGTATGATATTATCTCCATCGCTCCACCGCTACGTTTTATTTATGTTGGCCGTGGTCTGGATGCAATCCCACATAGACTGGCACTACTATACAGCGTATAAGCCCGCTGTCAACCCCACCTCGCATAACGAACAGTAGGTTTATCGTAATGGCTTATCCTAATCTAGTCGCAGACATTGACCCACGAATGTTTGTATTGTTTGACCGATTCGTATAAGCGTTTCCTAGGACACCTATACGCTAGTTTTACGATTACTCGGCCCGAGATAATCAACAAGCATTTGCTTGACTCTCGTATTCTACACTCTAGTATCGGTTTGTCAACAGAGAAAAATAAGAAAAAATATTCTGTCATTTTGGCAGGTCGTGCGGCCCGGCTGCCATTTCGGCAGACCAGGAACCCCCTCAAAAGAGGAGGCTCGCAAGGCCGGTCTTGAAGACTACCCCACCCAGGAGTGGTCGCCTCACATCCGTAGTACGTTCAGCATAAAAGTTACGAATCTTACCATCAAAAGTTTGTGCGGTAACAAGATGCTTACTACGCTGAAACTCTGTATCATACTTACGATAACGACTACGACGATTCAATCGTGAGATATCATCCTCTGTCAATGTCTGCACGTTGACAACCCTAGCCATAAAACGCTCTGGAACATCAGTAACAGGCTGCAAATAACGGAAGTTATAAACACTCCCAATCTTTGCGTTAGTCAAATTATCACGAACACCACGATAAACATGAAACCAAGCAAAACCAAACATAGCAGCAGCAACACCAGCAAAAATCGAACCAAACAGAATCGTATCGTTCATAACAACCTTTCTTAGTTAGTTATCAAGTAATAGGCTTAGGATACCATGCTTATCGGCAATGTCAAGCGGCATCTTCAACAAAATCTTGAACCCAATCCGCATTGATAGCATCGCGGTCGATACCACTATCATTCCACGCAACATTGTCCGGGGTTTGATAACCAATAGGACCGCTCAAATCTTTCATACAATCCACAAACTCGTCGTAGGTTTCACACTGTCGTGCTAGATTATAAAGGCCCTCATCATTATTGATCCAAAGAACAACATTCCAAGTCTCATAATTCTTGAAGCCATTGTAGGTCATTTTCTTTTCCTCTGGGTTATGTTCTGATTCTACAGTAGAATATCGACTTGTCAAGAGAAAAAACTTGAAAAAATATCGTGTGCCATTTTGGCAGTTTTCGCGGCCCCGCTGCCGTTTTGGCAGATCGGGGTTCTTTTAGGCTTCTACCTCATCATCCTCAAAAAACTCACTAAGGTTATAATCTTCCCAAATACGCTTTGGAATCATATCCTTGCTATGGTACTCAGTATAATCTTCCTCTCCATCCTCAAAGATACCACAGAAAGCCATCCCAGGCTCAAAGTAGGTAGCCTCAACACTAAATCCAAGTTCGTGCAACTTTTCATACAATCCAATAGGAGGACTCCAAGCACTATCAAAACTCATAGTTGCTTCATTATCCACAATAGTAGGATGAAGCCCATGAACTTCTCCGTTATCACTACCAATATCCCACTTGGTTCCCCAATTTTCTACACACCACGTATACCAGTCTGCAAAAACTGTGCCATCTTCATTCTTTGGCACTGGCAGATAGTGTTCACAAGCCTTACCTTCCTTATAGGCATGGATAAACTCCATAACCTTAGAACGATTAGTATGGGAAATGGTCAACTTATTGAGGCACCAATTAGGCATAATGTTCTCCTTTGTGGCGATTCTACACTATAGATTATCGGTTGTCAAGGGGTTGTTCTTTGGCAACTTTATCTATCAGTTTTTGAATTGTGTCTTTATAATACTCATCAACCTGTTTGTCCTTTACAGTATACAATCCTGCAATAATTAGACAAACTTCTATTTCAGACAAAGAAATCAAAACATTAGAAGATCTAAGCATTTTATATTCTCGCTGACTACGCCCACGCCGCCCAAATCCGAAGGATTAGGAAAAACAGAATAGCCCCACGGAGGATCGAACTCCGATCTCCGGGATGAAAGCCCGGTATACTAGACCATTATACTATGGGGCCAAAATCCTTTCAACCCATACAAAATCACCATATTTTTGTTTAGCAAGAATCTGTGCTTCGTATTGTGAATTAGCAACAACCATACCTAAAAATGTATGACTGAATCTAAATACTTTCCAAGCGTATTGAGCACAACTATAGCAATTAGTGGTATTCATAAAACTTATTCTACTCTATAGTATCGGCTTGTCAAGCGATTTTCTATAAAAATAATGTCTGCCATTGTGGCAGTTTTCGCGGCCCGCCTGCCGTTTTGGCAGTTATGCGGGTTGTTATATTACTCAAAATCCACAAAAATAATCTGATTATATCCACGGGGTTTAATAGTCAAACCAACATCATAATCATAAGTATCGCTCTTAACACCGGTCATTCCGGCCAAACTCTTAGCCTTCCTCACAATATTACGTTGTGATGTACTCTTATGAATAGCAAACTCATAACGATTAGCCCAACTATAATTAGCCTCACCGCCAAAAGTATCAGTCTGCGTAACAACAACCTTCATCATCTTTTCCTTTTCTTGTGGAATATAAGCCCTAATCCAATCTTGCAAAGTCATTCCTGCCATCACTCACCCCCATAATAATCATCATACATAGGAGTATCACTATTATAATCTTCATCCATACCGAATCCGGCCGATGCTAGACCACTCTCATGATCCCCGTCCATACTATCATCATAATCATTATCATCATAATAATCGTCGATATCATCAAACTCGTCCTCATAATCATTCAATTCCATATCATCCTCATAAAAATCATTATATTCATCATACAGGGGATTAGGGTGACTCATGACTTTCTCCTTTTTAGTGAACATACCACAGAACACCATCACTGTCAATCATCGGCTCGGGATAAATCTGATCTACAACCTCATCCACAAGGCCCGTTACTTCGGCCCAATCCATAGGATGACAGTCAACACAATCAATCGGCTCGGCCATAGGCTCGATAGTACCCTCATCCGCGAGTTGAGCCAGAATCTTATTCACAACTTCAAAATCGTTGAGCATAACTTTTCTCCCTTGTGATGCTCTTGTTCTACCATACATTATCGGCTTGTCAAATGGAAAAAATGTAGCCTAAAAAAGATTTTTGCGGCACAAGATTTGCTGGTCTGCCATTTTGGCAGATCGTGCGGCCCGCCTGCCATTTCGGCAGATCGGGTTTTCCTATTCTACACATTTAGGGCAAACAAAATGACAACCTTTACAAGAAGCCATTTTAACAGATTCATTATTTTCATTTAATGAAGTATATACTACAATCTTTTCAGATAATTTATTTTCTGCCTCAGATACTGGCAGCGTATCTAAATAGTCTCCAAGAGGATATTGAGGATCATAACGATATTCAATAGTTAATTTCTGGCTAGGTTTAGAACATCCTGAAATAAAAAATGTTACAATGCACCCAAGAATAAAACAAAAGGTTAGCAAAATCTTATCATTCTTGGTCATTTAAATCTTCCTTTACTGGAAAAACAAGATCACAAACAAGATAACTACAAACAACACCAGCAATAAATCCCACACTTATACTGACCCAGTTAATATCGACCATCCATGGCCCCTTTCTTTAATTTATTCTCTAATAGCCTTACCAAACTTCTTTAAATCTTCGGCCCTAACTTGCTTTTGCCAATTTTCATTAGCCTCTTGTGCAATATCCAAAAGAGCCATAATAAAACCGCCAAGAATAATAGTAAAAAATCCGACCATAATTACTACTATCATGCTTGCACCACCATACCTTCCATAAAGGGATATTCCTTACCATTCAATTTAACATACCATTCGTACTTACGCTGGTAGACCCTAACTGGGCTATACTGGTTAATTCTATCCTTAGTGGTACTAGTTTGCCATCCCCCCGTTTGGAGGGTCACAGTATTATCGGGATGAATCTTCACCACATAAGTGCTATGAAGCAAAATCCCTACGCTTCCGTCGTGCAGGATTTCCGCATAAGTATTATTACCAATCTTTCGGCTATCCTTATTACGCTTGCCCCTAACCATCTTAACCGCTTCGGCGTGATTCATTTTTTTCTCCCTTGGATACTATTCTTATCGGTATTCTACACTCTAGACTTTACTTGTCAAGTCTTACAGAAACCACAGTAAAACCGACAGGATTACAATCAGTCAACTTATTCGCATCAATCTGGGCAGATTCCCTATCTCCATAGACTTTGCCCGGTTCAACCCCCGCACACTCGCAAGCAGGGCCACGATAAGCCCAAATAGATGATGCAGGATCAAAACTTCTCGATTTTTTCATAATGATAAACATGGCTTTTCCCCCTTATTTATTATATCGGTATTCTACAGGTCAAACCTTGAATGTCAACCAAAAAAAATAGTGGTGAAGTTTTCCCCTGTCATTTTGGCAGTCCGGGCGCGCCGCCTGCCATTTTGGCAGTTCCCCTACCGTAGTGGGGGTGGCGTTTTGTTCAGTCCTCCCCCCTAAAAGGGGAGATTTCCTCTCCGCTGGCATGGATCGCTTCGTACTGTGACCGCAAAGCCTCAACCCTCTCCCAACTGCCCGGCTTGCCCACCTTGAGAATCATATGGTCCTCACCCCCCTTATAGCGGGGATCGACCTTTTCGACCTTGACCTTGCCCATATTTCGCAAAGCCTTGCGATTGAACTTGAGAATCTTTTCACTACGAATCGGGCCGACTACCCCTTCCGCAAGGGTAGGTTGGTGGGGGATAGCGATACCAACAAAGCACATCCGGGCGGTACGCTTGGCTTCCTCAATGATAGCAAACTTAGCCATGACTTTTTCTCCAAAGGATACATGGATTCTATAGACCCTAGACTACAAATCAACCCCCACAACGAGGGGACTACCACCTATTCCTACGATCTTCCTCGCGGAGCATTTCTTCCTCTTCTCGCTGACGCCGCGTGACTGGCTGACCATACCCCATATTGTAAGCATCACGGGCCGCATCATATCCATCATCCGACCCGACTTCACAATGCTCTCCACAACGGGGGCAAATATCCTGAAACCTAACCACAGCACCACAGCAATCGCTAATCATTGTCAACTTCCTTTCTTTCTTTTCCATCATCATACATTTCATATCGACAATTGCAAGCGAAAAAAATTAGAGCAAAAAAATATTTTTGTGGCACAAGATTTGCTATGCCAATTTGGCAGAGAGTTTGGCACAAGATTTGCTGAGCCTGCCATTTTGGCAGTTTTCGCCCGCGATCTGCCATTTTGGCTGGCTGTCGCCATTTTCGCCAGCCGATAGGATCGGCTAGTACAAAAGAGGGGTTATCCCCCAAACTGGGGGTTCTGCCATTTTGGCAGTTCGCCCGCCCCGCCTGCCATTTTGGCAGTCTCCTTGCGGGATTGTTAATGTAATATTAACTTGTTCTTACATAAACTTCAGTATTAACAAGGTTATCATTAATAGTAACAAGCCAGTTATTACCGCTACCATCTTCTGGCCTAATACCATTTATAACACCACGAATATAAGATCCTTCGGGATGATGCAAGATAATAGCAACTCGGCCCCTATCCTGCATTTTCTTACAAAGCCACTCATAACTATAAACAGGAACTTTACTATTAACAACCATACCAGAAAGCGTACCCATGTTATATTTCCTTATGCAAAGAAAAAGAACGGAATGTAAATAAAAAGGTAAAAGGCCCAAAAGATTTGAAATGATAAGATACCTAAACCACTAATAACTTCAAAAGTACCAATATCGTCGGGGTGTTCACCCAATAAATTATAACAAATCCAATTCTTCATTTAATATAACCTTTACATTGTTAACATAACAGCAACGGCCAACGATTTACGATCATAACATCCGTATATACTATTACCGATTTTAATCGTCCAAAATCCCGGTTTATTAGGATGATTTACAACCTTCATGCAAAATCCTCCTCGCCTTGCATATCTTCGGGATAACTATCGTCGGCGTCGATCCATATATCTTCATATTCTGGCATATAATCTAACTCTAAATTATTATCATCGGGCATATGATTATAAGCCTCACAAGCCAGCATTGTATCGTTAATAATACGCTCAAAAGAATGATACATTGTAATATTACCTTTCTACTTAAACGGGTTGACCATTACAAATCGAGCAGGACCATCCGCCCGTAATATCATCCATATAAAAACTTTTGTAAGCATTGTCAGACTGCTTAATAATTACCAACATACGATCCCCGATAGACTTCACACTTTCCACCACACCCTTAAAGATTCTACCATCCTTCCGGGTGCCACGGAAACCATATCCAACGTAATCAGTAATTTTCATTTCTTATCCCTTTTATATATTCTATATCGGCTTTTGCAACTATAAAAAATAGACTATCGACCCTGGAGTGCCGGAAGTGGAAAATCGCTCCAAGCGTAATCGTAACATTCGTCAAGGTATACGCTAGCGTACTTACTACCATCCAACTTGACCACTACCATTTTACCCTTGACCGGGATATTCTTCACCGACTCGATTTGACCCACGAACACCTTATCGTCACGGTTCCGAATCGCGGAGAAATACATTCCAGCCACAGGACGAATCATCGTTTCCATCTTTCACTTCCTTTCTTTTCCTTGGTTATACATTACCTATCGGCAATTGCAAGCGGAAAAAATTAGAGGAAAAATTATTTTGTTTGGCACGATATTTGCTGATGCCATATTGGCAGATCGTTTGGCACAAGATTTGCTCTGCCTGCCATTTTGGCAGTCCGGGCGCGCCGCCTGCCATTTTGGCAGTTCCCCTACCGTAGTGGGGGTGGCGTTTTGTTTACCCCCTATATTTGGGGGGATAACTCCCCAGCCATACCATATGGTCCCTCCACTCCCTCGCGTGGGGGGTTCCGTGCTTCTTGCGAATGAGACGGAGTTGTGCCGCGAGCGTGCCCCTATAAATGGGGGAAGGATCGCGTTGAATCCACTCCCCGATCCACTTATTCGCGGGAACCGCTACCAAAAGTCTATGGTCAAAAACTTGCATGATTTTTCTTTCTATCCCCCCATAAGGGGGAGGTTTCAAAGTACCCCTCTAATTGCCGGTCTATGGTCAAACTTCAACCGGCCGAAAATCGTCCAGTTCCACAGTGGCACAATTTTCAAGGTATACTGTAGCGTAGTCCTTCCCTCCGTTGCTCCACCCTTCAAAAATCACCACCATGGTACCCTTTGCGGTTTCGCGGACTTTTTCGATCATGCCCTGAAACTTCCGGCCATCGTTCCGAATGACAAAGATATACATTCCGGCGGAGGGGAGCATTTTCATTTTCATATTCCTATTCTAAGGTTATCGTTCCGTTTCCACTATCCTACATTTTATATCGGCATTGTCAAACGAAAAAAAATCAACGAATTGTGATGAATCCGTTGTAGTGGGAAAAAACTAAGGTAAGGTTTCGACCGACATACTTATCGTTGATATACTTTTGAGCAGTAGACTTGAGATTATCGGTGGCACCGACACCTTGAATCACGTTTCCATTTTCGTCGATAACTTTCCATACTTTCTTTTGAACGATACGGGGCAGGCTACCGATAAAAGTATTCACGTTCATTTGTATTCTCCGTTTCTTTCTTTACCCTATGATACATTCTATATCGGCATTGTCAAACGGAAAAAATTAGACGTTCTCGATTGTTTCCAAAATGATTCTCCGTTGGGCTTCGTTCCGAACGATTGTGGAGTGTACCAAAATCGCCACGAGATTTTCGATGATTTTCGTTGTCATGATTTTTCTCCGTTTCCCCAAGGATACATTCTATATCGGCATTGTCAAACGGAAAAAATAGTGTGGTGAAAAGTTCACCGCTCGATTTTTGGCATGATTTTTGCTTGAAATATTCTAGGCTGTTTCCCCACGTTAGGGGGGTTTTTTCGTTTCCCTCTAATGGGGGATGATACCCCCAAAAACCGGCGGTGGTGAAAAAAAAATAAGCACCCTCTATAACAATTGGCCGTTTTCTTTTATGTTTGAAATAATTATGTTGTATCTAGATATTTAGTTCCAATGAATATAATGTCTCAAATCTTTTTCATACTTATGTACTAAATTTAAATTGCTATCTATTCCATAGATTATATATTTCATTGGTGTGTTGTCGCTATTACATAGTATATTAATACTATCATTATTAAAAATATGAGATCCACACATTTGAGAATAAATAATTTTTCTATGTAAACTAATTAAATCTAGCTTCACCAAACTAATTGCATCTATTTTTTTTATAAAAACTTCTTTATCAAATTCATTAATTTTGATTGGTATTATTTTTCTAAAACCATTGTTCCACTCTATTTCAGAATCATAACTCACTGGTGGCTCTACTCCATGAATAGCACTTTGCTGTATTCTACGATTTTTAAAATCAAATCCCCCATATTTTTCATAGTCCTGTATGGTTCTTTGATTCCCCAATCCATATATACCAAGATCTATACCATAGTCTTCTTCGCCTAGCAATTGTCGTATTCTTTTTTTACTTTCAATATCTCTTTCATTCCATGTTTTTTCTATTATTCCTTGTTCTTTATGAGCACTGTTATGATCGCCCCAATGCTTAATACTATTATTTCGTCCATAATAATGCCACACCAAATTAATATTAGGATGATATAAATCATAACCCATAGTAAAAGAACGCGCACTTAAAGCTATCTCATCTCCTGCAAAATATAAGTTTGGATCATAGATATATTCTTTACAATGTAAACCAGTAGTAAAAAAATAATGACCGCTAACAAATCGTGCTCTAATTGGTCTCTTAAGTTCTTCATCATTTGTTATTTGCATAGGATTAAACCATATAGTACCACTACTTTTAAAGTCTATTGGTAATATTTTGCATGGTTGATAGTTTAGAATCTCGTTTGTATTAGCATCATACGAAGCAGCATATGATGTTAGTAGTGGTTTTTGAGATATTGGTAATAGAGAACTATACATCTTAATTAATTCTTCATCCCAATTTTGAGCAAATCTATGATGACTATCTAACTGAAGAGTAAAATCTTCATTCTCATATAAACTTTGAGTTAAGCTTCTGGCCCATCCTAGACCTTTACTATTTTGCCAATCACAATCAATAATTCTAACATTTGATTGGTGAGCAAATTCGTCTATAGATTCTGTTTCATCTTTTTGCCACACTATTCCAAAAGTTAGTTGATGATTTTTGCTACTTTTATCAACTATATCTCTTAGTGTGGGTAATAATTCTCTATCTCTATAACTAGCTATTTGTATAAATATGCTACTCATAAAATAAAGTGGCCAAAGCTACCACTAATGATAGCTTTGACCAAAATATTGTTTAGTTATTAGTTGTGGCCTCAGTATTTTTACGTGGGCGACCTCGTTTTTTAGCTATGCCACTCTTTCGTCTTTGTCTGCGTACCATGCTTTGACTAACAATTTGACCAGTTATTTCTGTTAATTTAGCCGCAATATCTTTATCTAGCATTTCTTGATGATCTAGAATAAACTGAATATCTGTTTGGTTCCATTTTTTATATGTTTTGGTCATAATTTCACCATTATCCTTTGCTTAGTGTAAAAAGTAACTATAATATATTGTAAGCCATAATTTAAATAAGGCAAGGTGAAAAATGACTAATTCCAATAATTGTCCAATTTTTATAGATTCTACACTTAAGATAGTTGCTAGTGAGGATCTAAATATTCATCAAGATCTAGAGAATGAACAAGTAAATTTACCAATAGAAGAATTATTACATAATCAAGAACATGCGAAAAAAGAATGACATTTTTAAAAGAAAAAAAATCAAAGAAGAAGATTTTTTAAAAGTTCTAGACACTATTAGCAAAAAATTAATATATAAATTTAAATTTGGATATCATGATATAGAGGATATGAAGCAACAAGCTGCTATTTTTGCTCTAGAAGGTTTAGAAAATTACGATAATAGTCGCCCACTAGAGAATTTCTTGTGGACCCACGTACATAATCGTTTATTTAATTTTAAAAGAGACAAATATTTTCGCCCAGATAATGTTTGTGTTACCTGTCCCTTTTATGATCCTAAAAATCTGAAATCAGATAATCAGTGCGCCAAATTTAAAAATAAAAATGATTGTGATATTTATTCACAATGGCAAACCCGTAATCAAATTAAAAAAAATCTCATGCAACCCGTGCATATTGAAAATGATAATTCATCCTCACAAATATCTACAAATTTTACAAATTTATTATCCGACGTAGAAATTTTATCCTTAATAGAAAATAATCTATCAATTCAACATAGAGAAACATACTTAAGACTAAAGGGTGGAAGTAAAGTAAATAAGCAAGATTTGATCAAATTAAGGGACCATATT
>Ga0209985_10003718_pt1 | contig 12771 bp, 10 predicted proteins | sample NOAtaG_FD_187305 | JGI IMG/M metagenome (GOLD analysis project Ga0209985, IMG submission 187305) | Freshwater lake microbial communities from Lake Erie, under a cyanobacterial bloom - NOAA_Erie_Diel6S_1000h metaG (SPAdes) (version 2) | ecosystem: Environmental > Aquatic > Freshwater > Lake ...
GCCGAGGGCCAGCATGAGGTCCGACAGCTCCCGGTTCTGAAGCAGCTTGTCCGGTGTCGCCGAGGCGACGTTCAGGATCTTACCGCGGAGCGGCAGGATGGCCTGGGTCCGGCGATCCCGGGCCTGCTTGGCCGAGCCGCCGGCGCTGTCGCCCTCGACGATGAAGATCTCGGAGCCCTCGGCGGCCTGGGCGGAGCAGTCGGCGAGCTTGCCGGGGAGGCGCAGCTTGCGGGTGGCGGAGGCCCGGGCGACCTCCTTGTCGCGCCGCCGTTTGAGACGCTCCTCGGCGCGCAGGAGAACGAAGTCCAGGAGGGCCCTCGCCGACTTCGGCTGGGCGGCCAGCCAGTGATCGAAGGGATCGCGCAGGGCGGCTTCGACCAGCTTCTGGGCCTCGGCGGAGGACAGGCGCTCCTTGGTCTGGCCCTGGAACTCGGGGTTGGCGATAAAGACACTGACCAGACCGCCGGCCTGGGCGACCACATCCTCAGCCGTCAGCAGGCCCGCCCGCTTCTCGCCGACCAGCTCGGCATAGGCCTTGAGCCCGCGTGTCAGGGCGGCCCGGAAACCGGCCTCGTGGGTCCCGCCCTCGGGCGTGGGTACTGTGTTGCAGTAGGATTGGAGAAAGCCGTCCGCCTCACCGAAGCCGGCGCCTGTCCAGGCGACAGCCCATTCGACCTTGCCAGGGTCGCCCTTGCGCTCGAACCGGCCTGTGAAGGGCTCCGGCGTGAGGGTCTCAAGGCCGTTCACCCGCTCGGCGAGGTAGTCGGCGAGGCCGTTGGGGAACCGCAGGACGGCCTCGGCGGGGGTCTGGTCCTGGATCCGGGAAGCATCGCAGGTCCAGCGGATCTCGACGCCTCCGAACAGGTAGGCCTTGGAGCGCGCCATCCGGTAGAGGCGGGCCGGACGGAAGACGGCGGAGTCGCCGAAGATCACCGGATCGGGCCGGAAGGTAATGACCGTGCCATGCCGGCGGGTGGGTCCCAGCTTCTCAAGCGCGCTGACGGGCTTGCCCCGGCTGAAGGTCTGGCGCCACTCGAAACCGTCCTTGAAGGCGGTCACCTCCAGGTGCTCGGACAGGGCGTTGACCACGGAGACGCCGACCCCGTGCAGGCCGCCGGAGGTCTCATAGGCCTTGCCCGAGAATTTCCCGCCCGAATGCAGGACGGTCATGATGACCTCGAGGGCGGACTTGCCCGGATGCTTGGGATGCGGATCCACGGGAATGCCGCGGCCGTCGTCCCGGACCGTCAGAGCGCCGTCGGCGTCCAGACGCACCTCGATGACCCTGGCGTGACCGGCGACGGCCTCGTCCATGGCGTTGTCCAGGACCTCGGCGAAGAGATGGTGCAGGGCGCGCTCGTCCGTGCCGCCGATGTACATGCCCGGCCGCTTCCGGACGGGCTCCAGGCCCTCGAGGACCTCGATGTCCTTGGCGGAGTACCCCCCGCCTTTTGCGGCGGGCGTTGCAGGCGCCGGAGCCGGGATGGGCGCAGGGGCAGGTTCCGCGAGGCCGACCCGCCTCGGTTCGGGTTGCGGATCGTCGAAGAGCGAGGCTTGGGGAGTGGGCCCGGACATGTCCGACGTTTGCCGCGATTCGGCGTTGACCGCCGCGCACGGAAAAGGGCCGCCGGATCTCTCCGACGGCCCTCCTGCGTCAGCGACGGATCGCTGGCGTCAGCACTTGTAATACATGTCGAACTCGACCGGGTGCGGGTGCAGCTGGAGCCGCATCACCTCTTCCATCTTCAACTCGATGTAGGAGTCGATGAAGTCGTCGTCCATGACGCCGCCGGCCTTCAGGAAGGCCCGGTCCTTGTCGAGGCTCTCGAGAGCCTCGCGCAGCGAACCACAGACCTCGGGGACCTTCTTCTGCTCGCGGGGGGGCAGGTCGTAGAGGTTCTTGTCCTGCGGGCCGCCCGGATCGATCTGATTGATGATGCCGTCGAGGCCGGCCATCAGCAGGGCGGTGAAGGTCAGGTAGGGGTTGCCCATCGGGTCGGGGAAGCGGGCCTCGATCCGCTTACCCTTCGGGCTGTCGACGTGCGGGATGCGGATCGACGCCGAGCGGTTGCGGGCCGAGTAGGCCAGCTTCACCGGGGCTTCGTAGCCCGGCACCAGGCGCTTGTACGAGTTGGTGGTCGAGTTCGAGAAGGCGTTGATGGCCTTGGCGTGCTTGATGATGCCGCCGATGTACCAGAGGCACATCTGGGACAGACCTGCGTACTTGTCGCCGGCGAACAGCGGCTTGCCGGCGCCCCAGATCGACTGGTGCACGTGCATGCCAGAGCCGTTGTCGGCGAACATCGGCTTGGCCATGAAGGTCGCCGACTTGCCGTAGGCGGCGGCCACGTTGTGGATGACGTACTTGTAGAGCTGCATCCGGTCCGCCATCACCACGAGGGTGTCGAACTTCAGGCCAAGCTCATGCTGGGCGGGGGCCACTTCGTGGTGATGCTTCTCGGGCTTCATGCCCAGCTCACCCATCACCGCGAGCATTTCCCCGCGAATGTCCTGGCCGGAGTCCACCGGATTGACCGGGAAGTATCCGCCCTTGGGTCCGGGCCTGTGGCCGAGGTTGCCTTCGGGGTACTCCTTGGACGAGTTGATAGGCAGCTCCGATACGTCGAAGGAATACCCCGTATTGTGCGGCGCAGTCGACCAGCGCACGTCGTCGAAAATGAAGAACTCCGCCTCGGGGCCGAAGAAGGCGGTGTCGCCGATCCCGGCCGACTTCATGTAATTCAGGGCCGCCTTGGAAATGGAGCGGGGGTCCCGGTTGTACGGCAGGCCGGTGTCCGGGTTCAGGACGTCGCACATCAGCGCCATGGTGGTCTGCTGGTAGAACGGATCGATGATCGCCGTGTCGAGGTCCGGACGCAGCTTCATGTCGCTCTCGTTGATCGCCTTCCAGCCGGCGATGGAAGAGCCGTCGAACATGGTGCCGTCAGTCAGGAACTCCTCGTCCACCAGGTCGATGTCGAAGGTGACATGCTGCAGCTTGCCGCGGATGTCGGTGAAGCGGACGTCGACGTACTTGACGTCCTTTTCCTTGATCTGGTTCAGAATGTCCTTGGCCGTGGCCATGATGTTCCCCTTTGTGGTGAAATGTCCCGCCGCCTAGACAGCGGCGTCTCCCGTCTCGCCGGTCCGGATGCGCAGCACATCCAGGACCTCCGACACGAAGATTTTCCCGTCGCCGATCCGCCCCGTCCGGGCCGCCCCGACGATCGCCTCCAGCGCCGCCTCGAGCTGATCGTCCGGGATCACGACTTCGACCTTGATCTTGGGCAGGAAGTCCACGACGTACTCAGCCCCGCGATAGAGCTCGGTGTGTCCCTTCTGACGGCCATACCCCTTGGCCTCGATGACGGTCATGCCCTGGAGCCCCAGCTCCTGCAGGGCTTCCTTCACTTCGTCGAGCTTGAAGGGCTTGATGACCGCTTCGATTTTTTTCATCTGCCGGCTCCGGCCGGGCCGTGCGCCCGCTGTTTCCGGGCAGGTGAACGAGGCCGTCGACCCGTTCAAGGCCCGGCGCGCGGGACAGCGCGACCTCCTGCCGGAAAGTTCGGCGGGCGCCCGGAAATCAGGCGCCATCTGCCATAAAGATAGGCATTTGAACGGGCGTCCGGAATTCCGCTTGAGACGCGCCTTTCAGAGCCTAGGATCGTCCCCAGGCAGACGGGGAGACGCCGGGTGAGCGACGAAACGACACCGGTTCTGATCGGAGGCGGCCAGTTCACCTGGCGGGGCGATCCCGGCGCGTCGCCCTCTCCCACGCAATTGCTCAAGTTCGCGGCGGAACGCGCCGCCGCTGACGCCGGGCTGGGCGCAGACGTCCTGGCCCGTATCGACGGCCTCGCCATGATCAGCTTCGCCATAGATGCGCAAGGTGAGCGGCGTGTCATGCCGCATTCGACCAACCCGCCCGCGACCCTGGCCCGGCGGCTGGGCGCCCGGCCGGACTGGAGCGTCTACACCCGCGCCGGCGGCAACAGTTCGCAGTACGCCATCAACGTCGCGGCCCAGAGGATCTCGGAGGGTCGAAACCGCCAGGTCCTGGTGATCGGCGCCGAGTTCATGGGATCGGGCGTGAAGCGTCTGACCCGCGGTCTGGGATTCGAGGACTGGGACGACGCCGAGGACCTTCCGCCGCCGGAATGGATCGGCGATGGCCGGCCCGGCGTCAGCGCCTATGAGGCGGTCCACGGCATGGACCGGCCGATCAACATCTATCCCCTCTTCGAGAACGCCCTGCGCGCCCGGGACGGCCGGTCGATCCCGGACCACCAGAGGCGCCTCGGGGAGCTCTTCGCCCCCTTCACCCGGGTGGCGGCGGCCAACCCGGAAGCCTGGTTCCCCATCGAGCGGTCGGCGGAGGAACTGGTCACGGTGACGCCGGCCAACCGCATGATCGGCTTCCCCTATCCGAAGTTCGTGAACGCCATCATGGACGTCGACCAGTCCGCAGGGGTCCTGATCACCAGTCTGGCGCGGGCGCGGGAGCTGGGGGTGGCCGAGGACCGCATGGTCTTCCTGCACGGCTGCGCCGACGCCAACGACATCTGGAACCCTATCGACCGCCAGGACTTCCACTCCAGCCCGGCCATGCGCCTGACGGGTGAGCGCGCCCTGGGCATGGCGGGACTGTCGGTCTCGGACATCGCCGCCTTTGACCTCTATTCCTGCTTCCCCTCGGCGGTTCAGGTCGGGGCCGAGTCCCTGGGCCTGGCCCTGGACGATCCCCGGGGTTTCACGGTCACCGGGGGGCTGCCCTATGCCGGGGGTCCCGGAAACAACTACGCCATGCACGGGGTCGTGGTGATGATGCAGCGCCTGCGGGCGCAGCCCGGAAGCTTCGGCCTCTGCACGGCCAACGGCTGGTACCTGACCAAGCAGTCCACCGGCGTCTATTCCACGCGCCGCCCCTCCGCGCCCTTCCGGCGGGAGGATCCCGCGGTCCTGCAGGCGCAGATCGACGCCCTGCCGCGCCCCGCCGTCATCGAACGGCCGTCCGGGCTGGGCAGGGTGGAGACCTACACGGTGATTCATGACCGGGACGGCTTCCGGATGGGGATCATCGTCGCCCGGGACATGGCCGACCGCCGCTTCGCCGCCATCATTCCGGGGACCGAGACAGAGGCCCTGGCCTCCCTCGAGGCCCGGGAGGGCATAGGCCGCACCGGAACTGTCGCCCGCTCCGAGGACGACCGTCGCAACCTCTTCACCCTGGATTAGACCATGCAGCAGCTCTTCCTGATCCGCCACGGCAAGCCCGCCGCCGTCTGGGGCGAGGCCGACGAGGACCCGGGTCTGGATGACGCCGGCCGTGCCCAGGCTGAGGCCGCCCGGGACTTCCTCCTGTCCCTGCCTGATGAGCAACGACCCCTGCGGGTGGTCAGTTCACCGCTCCGGCGGTGTCGTGAGACGGCGGCGCCCACGGCCGAGGCCCTCGGTGTGGAGATCGAAATCGACCCGGGTGTCGGCGAGATTCCGACACCCAGCACGCTGACGGCCGAGGCGCGTCCCGCCTGGCTGCGGGAGGCCTTCCAGGGGCGGTGGGCGGATATCCGGGGCGACCTCGACTACGAGGACTGGAGACGCCGGGCGGCGGCTTCCCTTCTGACGCGGGGCAGGACTGCGGTCTTCAGCCACTATGTGGCGATCAATGCGGTCATGTCGCTCCTGGCCGGGGATGACCGGGTCCTGGTCTTCCGTCCGGATCACGCCTCCATCACCACCCTGGCCACCGACGGCGGCAGCCTCACCCTCGTGGAGGCCGGACGCGAGGCGTCGACCGGGGTCCTGTAGCCTGATGTCCCCCCGGCCCATCCTGACCGTGGCGGAGATGGCCCAGGCAGACCGGGACGCGGTCGCGCGCGGCGCCACTGTCAGCCAGCTCATGCAGAAAGCGGGCCGGGCGGTGGCGAGAGCTGTGGAGGCCCGCTTCGCCAAGCAACCTGTCCGTGTGATGTGCGGCCCCGGTGACAACGGCGGCGATGGATATGTCGCCGCCTGCGACCTGGCGGCCCGGGGATGGCCGGTCACCGTGGAAGCCCTGGCGTCGCCCGGGACCGACGCTTCCCGCGAGGCCCGGGCGCGCTGGACCGGTCCCATCGATCCCTGGGGGCGGGGCGGGGACGAGACCCTGGTGATCGACGCCCTGTTCGGCGCTGGCTTGAACCGTCCCCTGGACGCCGCTGTGATCCGGCGCCTGGAGCCCCTGGTCGCAGGGGCGCATCAGGTCGTGGCTGTCGATGTGCCGAGCGGCTTGTCGGGCGACACCGGTCGCCCCGTCGGCGCCTGGGCGCTGTCGGCCGTGCTGACCGTGACCTTCCAGGCGCGCAAGCCGGCTCATGTCCTGCTGCCCGGGCGCGAGCGATGCGGGGAGATCGTCGTCGCCGACATCGGTCTGGGCGAGGTGTCGTCCCGGCTGTTCGAAAACGACCCCGGCCTCTGGCTTGGCCGTTTCCCCTGGCCCTCCACAGAGGGGCACAAACACAGCCGGGGACGGCTGGGTGTGGTCAGTGGCGGGCCCTGGCGCACCGGTGCGGCGCGGCTGGCGGCCCGGGCGGGCCTGCGGGCCGGCGCGGGGCTTGTGACCCTGGTCTCCCCCCGGGACGCCCTCGCCGTCAACGCGGCCCACCTAGAGGCGGTCATGCTGGTCGCCGCGGATACCGACTATGAGATCGAGGATGTCTGTGCGGAGATGGACGCCGTGGTTGTCGGTCCCGCCGCCGGCGTCGATGACGCCACCCGGGACAAGGTGCTGGCCCTGGGCCGCACCGGCGCGGCCCTTGTGGTCGACGCCGACGCCATCACGGTCTTCCGCACCTCACCCGCGGACCTCTTCTCCCTTCTGGACCTCGACGACGTGCTGACACCGCATACAGGCGAGTTTGAGCGCCTCTTTCCCGGGCTGCTGGCGGCCTCGGACACCCGCATTGCTGCGGCCCGCGAGGGGGCCCGACGAGCCGGGGCGGTGGTCCTCCTCAAGGGCGGAGACACGGTGATCGCTCATCCCGACGGACGCGCCGCAGTGACGCTCAACGCCCCGCCCTGGCTGGCGACCGCAGGATCCGGCGATGTCCTCGCCGGCTTCATTGCGGGGCTTCTGGCCCAGGGAGTCTCCGGATTCGACGCTGCGTGCGCCGGCGCCTGGATCCACGCCGAGGCGGCGGAACGGTTCGGGCCCGGCCTGATTTCGGAAGACCTGCCGGACCTCGCACCTCAGGTGCTCTCCGACCTCTACGCCCGCCAGTAAAGGCTGGTGCCCCTGAGCGGAGTAAGCTCGAACCAAAACAGGGACTCGAACCTTCTCCCAAACGAGGACTGGAATAGCTTATTTGAGACATTGGCCAACTGGAATGAGATCCTTGAAGGGTTGGCCAAAGCACCCACCGGAAATCCAGCCAGCAATCTGTCGCAATCGAAAAAGCCGCGCCCCTCGCCGCCCGTTCGTCGTCGTCATAACAAGATGGGAGGTGCCGCATGAACGAGCGTGCATCTCTCCATCCGATTTTGCTTCGGGTCACATTCGAGGAGAAAGCTAATCTCGAAAAGGCAGCGGCAGGAATGTCGTTGTCGGCGTTCATTCGCTGGAAGCTGTTTGATCCATCATCGCCGCCACCGCATCGGCGCGGTGCGTTTCCGGTGAAGGATCATCGTGCGCTCGCGCAGCTACTCGCGATGCTCGGCCAATCGCGATTGGCGAACAACGTGAACCAGCTCGCAAAGGCGGCGAACACGGGCAGCCTTCCGGTCACTCCAGAGACCGAGGAAGCGCTGCTTACAGCAGTGGAGGAAGTCGCGCAGATGCGCGCGCTCGCCTGCTCCCACGGAGCCGGTCCAGCTTGGGGTCATGCCAAAAATCCGGCCGCGCCCAGCAATGCCGTGGTCGCTCCAAGATAGCTGGCGGGAAAGCGGTACCAAGGAATGCGCCCCTTCGCCGTTGCGACGAGGCTCACTCCTCCCACACCGGCGAAACACGCCGTGGCCACTATGATAACATCACGGTTCAACAGACCCAACACCACCGACAAAAATGAAAACGCAAGCAACAGCAACGCCACCGTTACGATGTGCCAGCACAGATAGTTCAACCATATAGTCGCTTTCGGCACATGGGCGTGCGCCGAACGGAGCGGCGGCACCGCAAACCGGGTTCCGACAAAAGTATGGACCGCGAAAGTGATGAAAGCCATAGCAGTGGCCGCTACCCAGAACCCGTTCATTGTTCCTCGCTCACATCCTGAACACCCCGAACCCCGGGCCATCGCCGCCCGGCGCATGCAAACACGCCGCCAGCGCCAGCCCCAGCACGTCGCGCGTCTGCGCCGGGTCGATCACGCCGTCGTCCCACAGGCGGGCGGTGGGGTAGTATGGACCGACATTTCCCAGATGGCCCCCAAGAGAAGGCCGATTGAGGGCAAGGTTGCCGTATGGGACGGCACTTAACAACCGGATTTTCGCGTGCCGGCACTTTCAGCCGCTCCTTGACGCTCCAATCTGGCAATAGGTCTGCTCGATCCGCGCAAAATGCGTGATTTGCACGGGAGATGGACGCAACTTGCCGGTCGGTGCCGATGCAGGGCTCAGAACTTGCGGTCAGCATGGGGTCGGTGCTCGACAACGCAGATCAGCGATGTTGGCAAGAATACGACGGAACAGGTCGCGTGGCACCGCAACCTCAGCCATCTGATGGTGCCCTCCGCCGGACTCGAACCGGCACGCCTTGCGGCACGGGAACCTAAATCCCGCGCGTCTACCAGTTTCGCCAGGAGGGCGGCGTGCGGTCGTCCTATGGCGGCGGGAGCTCGGAGACAAGCGGCAGCCTGGGTTCAATCCTTCTGGCGAACGATGCAGCGGAATCCCAGATGGCTCATCGAGCTGTCGATGGACTGGGCGTGGCGGGCGGCCGGGCGATAGCGGCGGCAGTAGGCCGGGGCGCACATGTGCGAGCCGCCCTTCAGGACCTTCCGCGGGATCCGGATGTCGGGGAGGGCGGGGTCGAAGCTGTCGGTCTCCCGGCCCCCGAGCGGGTTCTCCGTCACGCAGCAGGGGCTTTTCGGCTCCAGGCCCGGATTTTCGGCGTACCAGTCCGCCGTCCACTCCCAGACATTGCCGATCATGTCGAGGAGGCCATAGTCGTTCGCAGGAAAGCTGCCGACCGGTGAGGTCCAGCGGAAACCATCCTCGCAGGTGTTGGCGTGGGGGAAGGCGCCCTGGAAGGTGTTGGCCATGTGCCGCCCTCCAGGAGCCAGTTCGGTTCCCCAGGCGAACTCGGTTTCGGCGGGGCGTCCGCCCCATGCGGCGAACTCCCATTCCGCCTCGGTGGGCAGGGCCTTGCCGGCCCAGGTGGCGTAGGCGGCCGCATCATGCCAGGAGACATGGACCACGGGGTGGTCTTCCAGTCCCTGAAGGGAACTGTTCGGGCCCCGGGGACGGCGCCAGTTCGCCCCGAAGCTCCAGGTCCACCAGGCCGAGACATCGTTCAGCGGGACCGGCCCGTGCGGAGGCGTGAAGACCAGGGAAGCCGCCCGGAGCATCTTCGGGTCTGCACCGGGATAGTCCTCGGCTCTTGGCGCGATCTCCGCCGTCGTCACATGGCCCGTCTGGCGGACGAAAACATCGAATTGACGGTTCGTGACGGGCGTCAGGTCCATCCAGAACCCGTCGACCCGCACCGCTCTCGCCGGTCGCTCTTCAGGGTAATGGCGGTCCGATCCCATGGTGAAGACGCCGCCGGGCGCCCAGGCCATGCCGGGGAAGGGGGGCTCCCCGGGCGGCCGAACTGGTTCATCCGTCACCGATGCCTCCCGAAATCCTCGCCCGGGCCATCCGGGTCGGGGAAGGCGAGTTGATATCCGAGGCCGGTGCGCGCCGGGAGTCTCCATCCGTCCAGGCCTGCGCGAATTTCCGAGCGTCGGGAGCGGCGCGGGGCGGCTTTGCTCTTGGCCCGCGGCCGGTCGCATGACATAAGGTCGCCCCCTCGCCGCCGGCTTTCGGCGGCGCCCGTTTTTCCGGAAGAAGGCGGATCTGGCCTGCGCAGCGCGCGGAGGGTCCGGTGGCTTGAATGTCGATGCAGATCGTTGAGAAATCCGTTGAAGGTCTGAGCCGCGTGTATGGCGTGACCGTGCCTTCCGCTCTCCTGGCGGAGAAGGTCGAGGCCCGGATCGCCGAGATCACGCCCACCCTCAATCTCAAGGGTTTCCGCCCGGGGAAGGTCCCGGCCGGCCACGTCCGCAAGATGTTCGGGCGGTCCTTGATGAGCGAGGTGGTCGAGCAGACCATCACCGAGACCACCCAGAAGGTGCTGTCGGACAACAACCTCCGACCCGCTGGCGAGCCGGACCTGCGCCCCGAGGGCGACATTCAGCAGGTGGTCGAGGGCAAGGCGGACCTGTCCTATGAGATCGCTCTCGAGGTGATCCCCGAGTTCGAGCCCGTCGACTTCTCCGGTATCTCCCTGAAGCGCCCGGTCTACGAGCCGACCGACAAGGAGGTGGACGAAGCCGTCGCCGAGCTGGCGGAGTCCTCCAAGACCTACGAGCCCCGCAAGGGCAAGACCACCAAGGCCAAGGAGGGCGACCAGCTCCTGATCGATTTCGTCGGCCGCGTGGCCGGCGAGGTCTTCGAGGGCGGCTCCGCCGAGGACGCGACTTTGACCCTCGGGTCGGGCCAGTTCATCCCTGGCTTCGAGGCGCAACTGGTCGGCGCCAAGCCGGAGGACGAGGTGCTGGTCAAGGTAACTTTCCCGGCCGAGTACCAGGCCGCGCAACTGGCCGGGAAGGACGCCGAGTTCACCGTCACAGTGAAGGAAGTCCGCGCCCCCAAGGCCAGCAAGATCGACGATGAGCTCGCCCAGCGGCTGGGCATCGAGGATCTCGGAAAGCTGAAGGAGCTTCTGCGGTCGAACCTGCAGTCGCAGTTCTCCAGCGCCACGCGCTTCAAGCTGAAGCGCGCCTTGCTCGATATCCTGGACGAGAAGCACGACTTCCCGCTTCCGCCCCGTATGGTCGAAGCTGAGTTCTCGCAGATCTGGGAGCAGGTCCAGCAGGACAAGACGGCCGGCAACCTGCCCCCCGAGGACGCCGGCAAGACCGACGAGCAGCTCGAGGCCGAGTATCGCAAGATCGCTCAGCGGCGGGTGCGTCTGGGTCTCGTCCTCGCCGAGATCGGCCGGGTGAACAACGTCCAGGTGACCGAGCAGGAACTGGCCGAGGCCATGCGCGCCGAGGCGATGCGCTATGGTCAGCAGGCCCAGCAGATCTTTGACTTCCTCCGCCAGAACCCCTCCGCCCAGGCCCAGCTCCGGGCGCCGATCTTCGAGGAAAAGGTCGTCGACCTGATCGTCTCCAAGGCGAAGGTCGAGGATGAGAAGGTCTCCAAAGAGGAGCTTCTGAAGGAAGATGACATGCCGGAGACCTACAAGGCTTAAGCCGGAGTCAATCCGGGGCGCGGCCTTGCCATGCCCCTGTCGAAACGCGATATCGAAGGAGAGCGTCTCCGCGGAGGAGTCGCCGCTTCAGCCTGAAGGTGCACGCCAATGCCGGATATGGTGACGACCGCCCTCAACCTTGTCCCCATGGTGGTCGAGCAGACCAGCCGTGGAGAGCGCGCCTTCGACATCTTCTCCCGCCTCCTGAAGGAGCGGGTGATCTTCGTGTCCGGTCCCGTCGAGGACGGCATGGCCGCCCTGGTCTGCGCCCAGCTGCTCTACCTTGAGGCCGAGAACCCCAAGAAAGAGATCCAGATGTACATCAACTCGCCGGGCGGGGTGGTGTCGTCGGGCCTCGCGATCTACGACACCATGCAGTACATCCGCAGCCCGGTGGCCACCCTCTGCATGGGTTACGCCGCTTCCATGGGCTCGTTCCTTCTGGCCGCCGGAGCCCCCGGCCAGCGCATCAGCCTGCCGAATGCCCGGATCATGGTTCACCAACCCTCCGGCGGCTATTCGGGCAAGGCCTCGGACATCGAGCGGCACGCCGAGGACATCCTGAAGATCAAGCGGCGGCTCAACGAGATCTACGCCAAGCACACCGGCAGGACCTACGACGAGGTCGAGGAAAAGCTGGACGCCGATACCTTCATGACGCCCGAGGAGGCCCGCGACTGGGGCCTCGTCGATCACGTGCAGGAGAACCGCGGCGAGGACTGATCCGCGCGCTGCGGCCTCAGGGCTTTTCGCGGAATTCCCGATATCCCGCATGGGCGGCGATGGAGAGCATGTCTGCGTCTCCAGCGGTGTCTCCGTAGGCGGCCGCCAGGTGCAGGTCAGGGCCGAAAATCTCCCGCAGGCGCCGCGTCTTTTCAGGTCCCCGGCAGTTGGCGCCCTCGAGGTCGCCGGTGATCCGTCCGTCCGCGTCCACCGCCAGTCGCGTGCCCAGAAGGTGATCGGCGCCGAGGCCTCGGGCGAAGGGCGCCACGAGGATTTCCGGCGAGGCGGTGACAATGGCCAGGGTCGCCCCCCGGGCGCGCCAGTACCTCCAGGAGCGCAGGGCGTCGGGACGCAGGAGCCGCGTCGCCTGGGCCTCGGCGAACTCGCGCGCCAGGGCCTCCAGTTCGACTCGCGGCATGCCAGCCAGGAACCGTTTGACAGCCGCCGCCTTCATCCGCCCCCGGTCCCGGTCCGCCAGGTACCGGCCCGCCGCCGGCGCCAGGGCCGCGAGGCCCCTGGCCCAGTCCGCCGGGCCCGCCCGCCAGGCCAGGAAGGCGGTGAAGCTGTCCCGCACCGTCATGGTGCCGTCGAAGTCGAAGGCCACTACGCCG
>Ga0209985_10003719_pt1 | contig 12769 bp, 19 predicted proteins | sample NOAtaG_FD_187305 | JGI IMG/M metagenome (GOLD analysis project Ga0209985, IMG submission 187305) | Freshwater lake microbial communities from Lake Erie, under a cyanobacterial bloom - NOAA_Erie_Diel6S_1000h metaG (SPAdes) (version 2) | ecosystem: Environmental > Aquatic > Freshwater > Lake ...
ATGGGGTTGATTTCGTGGGGGGTCAAATTGACTAATTTCATCTTCGTTCTCGCTCTCCTTTGCTCGACATCGCTGCCGGCCCCCAATGATTAGCACATTGGCTATCACTGTGTCAACACCTGCAATGCTACAGCGCTGGCACAAATAACGCCAAAGCCAATTGGGATAAGGCCAAAGTCGCTATCAAAAAACTTTGCTGGCAGCGCTGGCAGCGCTGGCCATCGCGAGGCCATCGCTTGGGCCGAGCATACTGATAGCGTAGCGATAGCATACTGAGATTAGAGATAGCGCTGAGAGCGCTCAGCGATAGCCAAGCGCAAGCTGAGCCAAGCCATCGCTAGAGACAAAGCTTCTGCCATCGCTCAAGCCGTCGCAGAGACAAAGCTTCTGCCATTGCAAACGCCAATGCTCACGCCAATGCTAGAGACAAAGGTCCTGCCATTGCTCACGCCATCGCTCACGCCAATGCAAACGGGAGATTTGCCAAGGCACAGCAACGGCGATCGCAGCGCTCGAGCAAGGTCTCTCGATATCGAGATATCTAAGGCCATAGCAGTGGCAGACATATAGGGTTAACAGCGCATTAACAGGAGCCAAGCGGCGCGAGAGAAACGCGACAAACAAAGGGAAAGCGCTGCGAAAGCTGTGGCAAGAGCGGAGAAAAGCGCTGAGAAGCGCAGCGAAAAGCGCTGAGAGAGCGACGCTGGAGCAGCGCCAGGCGCAAAAGAGACACCCTACGCCGTCACTCCAACGCGCGCGGGGGCACAGTATATATAAGGTTTTGAGTTTGCGTTGCGTGAGCGTAGCGCTCGCAGAGAGTAGCAAGGGCAGAGCGAGGGCAGAGCAAGGCTACAGCGTGGGCCGAGCGTCGCGAGTAAGCGTTGGGCCGAGCATTGCCAGCCTGGGCCGAGCATTGCGAAAAGTAACACCCTACCCTTCGGGCCGAGCAATGCGATAGCCAGGCCGTTTGCTGCTAGGTAGTCAAGAAAAACATAGATACCAGTAGTATAGTTGTGTAATACTAGTAGTAGAGGAAGCGGTGAGCATGGCAAAGCGTGACAGTAAGACAACTAGGCTGAACAGGCCATTGACCACGGCGGAGATTCTTCAGATTCGCGATGGCGTGAACGGTGAGATGGCGGGGTATCAGAAAGTTGAGCCTGTTGATGCGCTCCTTCGAGAGAATGATTTCAACACGTTGCCACCGCGAGGGAAAGATGACCCATATGACCTGTTGACGCCTTCGACGGTCAAAGCGATGTGTGAGTTTATGGCGAACGACGTTTGTAGCTTAGAGGTAGCGGCGCAGAGCGTTGGCATTCCCGGTGACTTGGCGAGGGCTTGGCATCGGCAGGGTAACCAGGATTTAGCCAGAGGGATGACGACTCGCCTTGCCCACTTCAGCGTCTTTGTGAACCGTTGTGAGGGCGCTGTTCAGCGGGCCTATATCAAAGGGGTCAAAGAGAACCCATTGGGCTGGATGGGGCTCTCATGGCTTCTGGAGCGTATGTGGCCAGACCAGTTCACTCCCAACAAGTCGCAGTTCAAAGAGGCGCAGAACGCGTCGTTTGTGAGCGAGATTCACGCGATGCTCGAAGTAGCGCGAGAGTCAAAGCCAGCAGAGCTTCCCATCTATCGCGACGAGGACGTAATCGACGTGTAGCGAAGCGATAGCAATGCGAGCGCGTGTCAAAGTGTGGATGCCCCCTCATTGGGCAGAGAGCTTCCGTGAGCTGGTGCGTCCGATGAGTAGCATTGAGAAGCTTCGCGCTCGCAAAGCGATTCAAGAGAATTTGAGTGCAGAGAAGCCTAAAGAGTGGCGAGCGCCGCCAGCGACGTATCACTGGGAGCGACTTTTCTAGTCCGTCGCAAAGATTTAACATTCCCACTTTAGCTATATGGGGAAAGGCTTTTAATAGCATAGTAGGAATCTACCAGGTATGGATGTCTCTTGCGTAGATGAATTTTTTCTGGTTTCATTACTTCCATAACCTAGCATTACCATTGACATCGCCAAGTCATCGCTTTGACTGCTTGTTCGTTCCCCTCGTTGAATGCAAGAAGGCTTGAACTTGAAGCTTTGAACATCGCGACTGACATCGCTTAGACTTAGCTTTGTCATCGCTTTGCTCCTCTCTTCGATGCTAGGCCGTGATAAGCGTAAGCGTTACAGTGAAGCGTTGATGATAGCCTTGGCTTAGCTCACTACCGTTTAAGTATAACTATGCTCAACTGACGTTGAGCATAAGAAACCCCCTCCCTGTAGTCCCTCCCCCTTTTTTCGTCGAATCGGTTGACAGTGCAAACGACATCGCGTAGGATGGCGACGCAGCATCTTTCGAACTCGGAAATTCAAACGATGTCGGCAACGGCGCGCCGGAGACGGCGCGTCTCAAAATTTTTAACGAGGTGACTACCAATGGATTCCAATCAACTCACCCTAGGGCAAATCAAAGAACTCTCGAAGCTTATCGCTCCAGCGCCCGCCGCCAGCGATCCCGCTGAAGTAGAGCGCGACCTGGGTCCTCAAATCGTGGTGCTTCGCCACGGCTACGTTTACAAGGGTTATGCTTACATCAAGGACGGCTTCATTTACATTGACGACGCTTGGAACTTGCGTCGCTGGGCGACTACCAAGGGCATGCAGCAAATGGCTATCGAGGGCCCCCAGAAGGGCGCTAGCATCGACGGACCAACACCGGTCTATGCTCCACTTCACAGCCTTGTGCTGACCATTCCTGTCGACGAATCACTGTGGACTGCTTACCCGTCCAAGCGAAGCGCATAGCGATGCCGTCGCTCGTATTACCTGGCGTCGGCAACGGCGACGGCGACGGCTACGGCGACGGCTACGGCGACGGCTACGGCTACGGCGTCGGCGTCGGCGTCGGCAACGGCAACGGCAACGGCGGCTACGGCAACGGCGATGGCTACGGCTACGGCGACGGCGACGGCTACGGCGACGGCGACGGCGGCGGCTACAGCAATGAGTGAAGCGCAGCGCATAGAGATGCCGTCGCTCGTATTACCTGGCGTCGGCAACGGCAACGGCTACGGCTACGGCTACGGCAACGGCGACGGCGACGGCGACGGCTATGGCGACGGCTATGGCGACGGCGACGGCTACGGCAACGGCTTCGGCTTCAGCTACGGCGATGGCTACAGTGAGTGAAGCGAAGCGCATAGCGTTGCCGTCGCTCGTAGGGGTTCGGGATCGCCACGTTTACGGAGATGGCTTCAGTCCTGGCGATGGCTCTTTTGATGGTCGCGGCTACGGAAACGGAGGGGGTTATGAGTAACACTATATTCCGCGTCGCTATCGACCTTGGCCTTGAGTCTGCGATTACCATTGACGAATTTGATTGCGAATACACGTATTGGGGCGACGGATATGTTGGAGTCGGAAGTGGCGATGGGTTTGCTGGCGACAGTGGTAACGGCTACGGCTATGGCTCAGTCTGGGAGTTTGGCGATGGCATCGGAAACATCCACGGGGATGGCCCTTGCGCTTTATTGGCTCAAGGCGATTCGTCGGGCGACGGGGAGTCGCCAGAGTTATGAGTAGCGCAACGCGAATCGCATTGCTTGGTCTTTTTGGATACAGAGAGCATGATGGTGCTGACAGCGTTCTACACATCCACGGCTGCAGTGAATTTGGAGACTTTTGGGGCGATGGCTCTGGAGTTGATGATTGCACACTGCACTTCCTCTGCAGCGGATTTGGATACTCCAAGGAAGATGGGTGTGCTTGCAATGGAGCCAACGGCTACGGCCATGTGGCGGCCAATCGCTTTGGCGATGGGGGCTCGTTGGAGCTATGAGTAGCGCAATAGTGTTATTCGATACTCTAGCCACGGAGCCTGATGCCGTCTGCGGCTCTGGCGATGGGACTGGACTCAGCTACGCGCACCATCACTTCATTGGCGGCAACGGTATAGGGCAGGGGCTCCGCGCAGAGTGGGGGAGAGGCTATGGGCATTGCGATGGTAATGGGAGTAGCGAGGCGCTCCGTGATTAACTACGCTTGCGCATTGCTATTCTTCGACTACCTCGACCACCATTTGCAACTTCAGGGCTATGGATTTTCTCCTGAAGCCGACGAGTATGGAAACGGCAACGGCCAGGGCCAGGAAGGCTGCGTCATTGGCGACGGATGGGGCGAAGGCGATGGCGATACAGACGGCAATGGCTTGGGCCATGGCGGGTTTGAGATACTTGGCGGATACACAATCACAGTTCAAACAATGAAAGGCGGTAAATAACCATGCAACTAGTATCAATCTTCAAGGGCGGCCTCGCGTCGCTCATGGACGCGGCTGAGCAAGAGCTTGGCGGCGGCAAGGGTGAAGACAAGAAGAAGTGGGTCATGGCGCGACTTGGCGAGGTCTTGGACAACGCCAAGGTCGGCGGCTTGGCGAAGCAGCTCGCGTTGGCATTCGCAGCGATTCTCGTCGAAGTGCTCATGAAGCAACTCAAAGACGTGCTGGGAAAGCTCTAGGCGAAGTCAATGCCGAGCTTCGAGAGATTCGGGCTCGGTCGTTGGATGAGAAGATGCTAGCGCTGAGGGACAGTTTTGCTCTCAGCGCTACGCATTGGGAGGCAACGAAATCGCGTCGCGCTTACGTTGACCCATTGCCTTCGCTCAAAACGAAGATTCTTGACTTAGAGGTCTTGTGAGTTATCTCTTCCTTATGAAGACTGGCTCTGCCGAGCGTGGCGTTGGCTATGGCCAGGATAATGGCAATGGATACTCTTCCGATGACGCTTGTTGCTTCCCAGGCTCAGCGTCTGGAGGCGGAGCCGGTTTCCACATTGGCGGCGCCGGCTTCCTGTGTTACGCGGACGCCGACGGAATAAGCATAGCCGTCAAATAGCAACGCAAATAGCTGACATTGTGTCAGCATTGAGCAGTGCTACGAAACATCGGAGACTGCGAGACCTTTCACCACACCTGCTTCAGGCCTAGGGATAATCCATACCCTTGGCAACTCGAAGCGCTCAAAGGCCTAGAAGGCGTCATTTGCGCCGCTTACGACAAGCGCCTCCCCGTGAAGGCCGGCATCGAGCTAGTGCTCATCGCAGCGCGACAAGCAGGGAAGAACGAAGTCAACGCCAGGCTCGAAGCGCGGATGCTTTCGCTTTTCTCGAAACACCAAAGGCTGACCGAGATTGTCAAGTGTGCTCCTACGCGTCACCCTCAGCTTCTCATCTCAAAGAACCGTCTCAAAGAGGTTTGTGCTTCAGCGTTCTTCCGAGACATCGTCAAGCCTGAGTGGTCCGAATGGTATATTTGTAAGGCTGGCAACGCGAAGCTAATGCTTCTCAGCGCCGATGAAGGCGCTAACAGCGTTGGCCACACAGCGAGCTTATACTGCTCCGCTGACGAATCGCAAGACATCAGCCCTGAGAAGTATGAGAAAGACTTCCGGCCGATGACCACTAGCACCGGCGCGCCGCACCTGTTCAGTGGAACTGAATGGAGCGAAGACAGCCTGCTGCATCAAGCGAGGCTTCGCGCGGAGGAGCAGCAACGCAAGCTCGGGATTCGACTCGTTTACGTTTACCCTTGGTGGCGCGTCGCTGAGTATAACGAGGCTTACGGCGCCCAAGTCCAAGCGCTCATCGAGCGCATGACCGATAAGCATCCCCTTATTCTCTCGCAATACTGTTGCCAAATCATTTCGCAGAGCGGCAATATGTTTGATGCTGCTGACATTGGCAACGCGCTTGGTATGTATTCGCGACGCGAGGGCGCTGAGTTTGGACGTGTCTACGTTGCTGGCGTTGACTTTTGCGCTGCTCGTGACCAGGACGAGCACGAAATTAGCAAGAGCGAACTAGCGAGGAAGAAGCGTGACTCCACCGTCGCCACTGTCGCTGAGTGCACATTCCAACACAATCCTTATGACAACTCCAAGATGCCTGTCATGCGAATCGTTGACCATCTTTGCATGGCCGGCCAAGACCCCATGGTGACCATCAATAGGCTCGACGACTTCCTGTTTAAGAAATGGAATTGCGCGAGCGTTGTTCTCGACGCGAATGGCGTTGGCGATGGCCCTTCCGAGATGATACGCCTGCGTCATCCGCGTCAATGCAAAAGCTTCATCACCGGCTATGCTTCAAAGAGCAACATGGGTCACGAGTTGATCGGTATGCTCAAGTCTGGCCGAATGCAAATGTATCGCGACGACGGTAGCGAGGACTTTAGGCAGTGGATGCTCCAGTTCAAGGAGTGTAGGCGCTTTGAGACTCGCGGCGACGGAATGATGAAGTGGGGCGCTCCGACAACGAAGCTCCACGGAGAAGACGTTCACGACGACTATGTTTTGTCTGCTGGATACTGCTACCAGGCCGCTGAGAGATTCCTATCAATGAATCATGACCCGAACTCTATAAAGGCCGAAGGGCTCTATAACGATGAACAATTTCGCTAAAGCCCGCGTTCCTAGCAAGGAGCGCGAAGAGAAAATCATCAACAAGTTCACCGAGCACCTTCGGCAGAGCGACCTTGCACGCCAGTCTGTAGTAGATATGGCGTTGCGAGCGCATCGCCAATACTGCTGCATCGACGACCGCCCCAACAAAACTGGCGGCGAGAAGAAGAAGAGCGCTTACCTCATCAACGTCTTCGACCCGCATTTTTTCGCCACGACTACGAGCAGCGTCGCAGCGATGACAAGCGCAGTGCTCGGCAGCGAGAGATTCGTTGGTACAGCGCCGCGAGGCGCAACGCCAAGCTACATCTCCGACTACTTCGAAGCCGCCATCGACTACCACTGGAAAGAGAATCCTCAAGCTCGTACGAGCATCGTTCACACCATCCTGAGCAGCGTCATCTATGGAACAGCCTTTGGCGTTTGTTTTTGGAACACGGAGCATCGCAAAGTCCCTAGTATCATCAAGAAGTCCGAGACCATCTCGATGCCATTCATCGACGTGAACGGGCAAATGCGACGCCAAGACATCGTGAACGAAACCCAAGAGTATGGCGTTGAGTTGAAGAAGGTCAAAGACTCTCCCTGGTATCGCCACCTAGACTTCTTCTCTTGCTTTCCTGATTGCGACGTGGAAACGGTTCGAGAGGGACGCTTTTTCATCTATCGGGAACGCCGGCCGCTGAGCTATATCAAGGCAAAGGGCGCTGGTCGTCAATGGTCTCGCCGCGCAGTGCGCGAGATTATCGCTGACCCCGGCCGCTACGAGCAAAGCATGATCATCGGAAATTACGATGTCATGGGCAATCGCATTGGCTATGGCGACGAGATTCGCGATGAGCAAGACCCGCTGCTCGACGTTTTCGAATATTACGTCCCAGACGGCCGTTACACCATAGTGGGTGGTCGGAAGATTGTTGCCTACACCGAGGGGCACATCGGCGGCTACTATCCCATTGTCCATATCAAGAACCATCCAGTGCCAGGCGAGTTCTGGGGCATGAGTTCTTATCAAATCGTTGAGAGCGGCTTGGTGGCGTTGCAGAATATGCACAGCGCGCAGGTAACTGAATCGGTTCTCAACGCCTTCCCGCCGCTGGTCGTTTCTGACCCGAGCGTGAACCTCACTGAATTCACCTACCGCCCAGGCGCCATCATCCGCACCAACAGCATGGACTCCAACGCTGTGCGCCAGCTCAACATGAACCCGACCGGCATACAGGTTTCTCAGGCCCTCAGCGCCGATTTGCGCTCTCGCATTGATGTAGCGCTGGGAAGTAGCGACGTTTCACGGGGAACGCTTCCTACGCGCAACCAGAGCGCTACAGCGGTCATGCAAAGCTCGCAGAACAACCAGCTTCGCCAAGGCCCTCTCGTCGTCTCTCTCGAAGACGACCTTGTTCGCCAAATCGGCGAAAACTTCCGAGACCTCATCCTCTGCTGTCAGAGCGACGACTTGACGTTGCGGATTAAGGGCGGTAGCGAGGTCATCACGATGAAGGCAGAGCTTCTCAGCAGTGACATTGACCTGGCCATCGTTCCCGTTACGGGAGCGCAGCGCGCGAACGAGGTAGCCGTCAAGCGACTCATTGACGTTGCGACGCTGGCTGCGAACTACGCAGTGCCAGTGGATGTCAAGGAGATTATCAAGATCGTTCTCGACGCTACTGTCCCGCAATACTCGGCTCGCGTTATTCTGGACGAAGAGAAAGCGTTGCAACAAGCGATGCAGCAGCGCTTACTCAACGAGACTTCAGGGCGCCTGGCGCCGCAAGACAACATGGCCGAAGGCGCTCCGCCGGCCACTGGCGAGACCGGCGACGACAGCGCTGTCACCGAGATGAGCCGTGAAATGGGTCAGGATATGGCCTAGTGCAAATCAACGAAGTCTTTCAATGTCGTAGCGAAGAGGAGGGAAAGCTTCGCTACGACCTTCTACAGGTTTACGCAAACAATCAGTGGATGGCAGAGCTATTTGCTATTGAATGTGAACACGCTGCAATCGCTGCCTCTAAGGTTCCTATTGGCGACCAAATGGGCTATGCTTACCAGCGAGGCGTGAGCGACGCTTTTCGTCGCATTGTCGATGCAATTCAATGCGCGAGTTCTCAGCTACAGTCAATCCATCAAGCTTTGGATGGTGAATGATGGAAGACGCAGCAACAATTTTGAATGAAGTCTTCGGCGATAACGGCGAGAACTTCGGGATGGTGTTCGATGAATCAGCCCCGGCCGAACAAGGTGGAAGCGAAACCGTTGGAGATAGTGACGGAGATTCCGCCGGAGATAATGGCGGCGATAACAGCGACGCAGGCGAACAAGAGAAGTCTGAGGATTCGCAAGGAGACGCTGCGCCTGACTTATCGAACGACGCTCTCGGAGAGGCTATCCGTAAGCTCCATGCGTTAGAGAACGAACTCAAGGACACGAAGGCTAAGGCTAGCCAGTATGAACTGGAAGCTTCTCGCCCTCGCTTCGTTCCTTTCGACAAGTTGCCCGAAGACGCGCAAGAAGCCATTGCTGCAGAAGCCGAGCGATTCGGAATCACTCCAGAACAGCTCACTTATGATATCTTCAGAAAAGTTGAAGCTGACCACTTCAGCGGCCGCAACCAAGCCCAGCGGGTGCCAGAGCAGTCCTCCGCCGTAGAGACGGCAAACGCAGAGATTGAGGATGTTTTCGCTTCTCACCCCTTGCGCTCGCGGTTTGAGCATAGCGAAGTCGCAGCGAAGCTTCTCGAGATGGGCTGGGACAACAACGCCAAACTCGCTGCGACCGATGTCAACACATACCGGCGCAATGCTGTTAAACTAATCAACGAAGCGTTCCACCAACTTGAGGCCGCCAGCGCGAACAAGCAGCGCGCTCTCAATGCGAAGCAGGCTGCCAAGCAGTCCACGCAAAGCGAAGCAGCGCGAAGCAGCGCTCCCTCAACGCCACGCTCCCCAAGCCCCGCCAACTTCGCCGACGAAGTTTACAATGCGATGCTCTCTAATTCGATGAGCGTCAGCGAGCAACTCCGCCGCACTACGAAGAAGTAAGCCAAAGTTGTAGCTAGCGCAAAGCTAGCGCATCTCCCTCACACACCAACACACAAGGAGACCACCTCACTATGCCTCCAGCAATCCTTGGAGTGCACAGCACTGGCAATGGTCCTTCGCTAAGCAACAAGATCGACATGAGCAAGCTCTACTTGTTAGAGCCCGAAGCCTCGCCGTTGGTCACGTTGACTCAGCGACTGAACAAAGTCAGAACTGTCACCAATCCTCAATACCATACCCAGGCCTTGCGTCCGCTGGCCCAGGAAACCACTTCGCAAGCTTATTTGGTTGGCGCAACGACCATCGTTGTGACCGACTCGACCATTTTCAACGTGGGCGACACTCTTCAGAACCAGCGCACGTTTGAGAACATGCTCATCACCGCCATCAACTACGGAACCCACACCCTCACCGTTACTCGCGCTGCCGGCACCACTGCCGCCGCCGCTGGCAACTTGAACGACATCCTGGTTCGTATTGGTCAGGCGTCGGCTGAGGGTGCTGGTATGCCGGAGTCCAATCTGGCGAGCGAAGAGCACATCTTCAACTACACCCAGATCTTCCGTGAGAGCTTCAAGATCAATGGAACTTTCATGGCCACCGACACCTACACCGGCGACAAGCTCAAGTTGAAAGCCGCGCAGGTAGCTCGCAAAATCAAGGGCGACATGGAAATGGCGTTCTTGTATGGCGAGCGTTGGATTACCGGCGCGACTACTTCGGCACCGCGACGCAAGACCGCTGGTCTTCGCGCTCACATTGTCACCAACAGTTACAACCCCGCCGGCACGATGACTGAGGCTCAGTTCCTCCAGAACTTCATTGCCCCGGTGTTCCGCGTTGGCAACAACCCTGAGCGCGTTCTGTTGTGCGGCGAAACCATCCTGCGCTGCTTGCATAACTATGCAACTAGCAAGATGAACATCTTCCAGGAAGATAACACCTTGGGCTTCAAGTGCATGCGCTACATCAGCCCTTACGGTGACCTGCTGGTTGTTCGTCATCCGTTGATGCGCAACGCTCGCAATAGCCAGACCGCGTTTGCCATTGACCCCAACAACATCAGCCGCGTTGTCCTGAAGGGACGCGACTTGGGCATGCAACCCGACCGCCAGGCGAACGACATCGACGGCTACCAAGCCGAGATGCTCGCTGAGTGCGGCTTGGAAGTCGCCCTTGAGGAAACTCACGGCATTCTCGACGGTGTGACCGGCCCAGCCTAGTCAAACCAAACCGAAGCCCAGCTTCTAAAATAGATTCAGCTTCACCGCTGAATCTATTTTTTTGGAGTTCAACCTATGAGTAAAGAAGAGAAGCCGAAGAGCGAAGAGAAGGCAAAGGCCTCTCGGGTATACTCAGACGTTCTAGACGTTATCAAGAACCCGCACCACGCTGCCGCGTTGAAGTTGCTGACAGAGAACCCGCCTCAACCGGGAGAAAATGTCTACCTCTCACCGCGCGTCTCTATCGTTGGCGATGGCCTTCGCTTTGAGCCTATCCTCATTGTTGACCAAGGCTTAGGGCGTAACATCGGCGGCATCTTCCGCACCTCTGACGCCAACGAAATCGCGTTGCTCGAGCGTCTCTGCGCGGAGTATTCTGGCAACTACCTGAAAGTGGCCGGCGAATAAGCGATGCGACCGAACGACGCTAGAGCGATGGTTCGCGACTTGCTTGGCCTTGATCAGGGCTACGCTCGATTGACGGATTCGGATATCGACAACTACTTAGACGAGGCGTTTGTCCTTATGTCTACAGAGCTTGTCCTGCCTCGCCTTAGCGTCGAATTCGCCCTGCCTGTCACCGCTGGCCAGTCGATGCTTGAGCTTGACTCTAGTGTCTTGCGAATTCTCGACGTTACTATCAACGACAACTCGCTTGACGCTACGAGCTTGCAACGGACCGTCGTTGAGTCGCCTTACTGGCGCACTGAGAACGGTGAACCTCGCCAGTATTGGGAGACCCCCGCGAGTGCGTCGGGAAGGATGCAGATTCGCATTCACCCGCCTGCGCAGAGCAGCGGAACGGTCTACGTCAACGCCGTTGTAACGCCGCAGCGAGTCGCTGCTTACGATGACATGGAAATTTACCATTGGCCACCGCTGGCGCGCTACGCCGCTTGCTATTACGCTGCTTGGCGCAGCGCTGGCAGGGCGAGCGAGATCGTTCCGGCCGACGCGCGTCAATCTTGGTTTGAGACATATCAGCGTTATACCAATATCCTCGACAGTAGCGCCGCTGTAAAGAGCGCTCAGAAGGTCGAAATCGAACGAGCGAAAGAGCCAGTCTAATGACCGTCAAAGAATTCATCGAAGACTCCCACGACACCATCGGCGCGCTTGGCGCTGTCAAGCAGTTAAGCTATGAGCAAATCCTGCGCGAATACTACAAAGTTGCGGTGAGCGTTGCTGAAGAGTTGGACTTGCCAAGCTTGAGGACGACCACCAAGTTGTCCCTCATCGCTGGCGAGCAGAACTACTTGCTGCCGGTCAACATGCTCCAACTCATCAAGGTCATTGACTGCTCAACGCTACTAGCGCCGCGAACGCTGACGATGGAGCCCGGCGAGGATGCTCGGTTCAGGCGCGCTGGCGATGAGCCTTGCTACACCGTTGAGGGCGTTGCTGTATCAGGGAGTGACATCGGCCGACAAAGCTTAGTCTACTTCCCGGCGCCGACCGAAGACGCTACTGACGCGCTGCTCGTTATTTACAAGCGACGCCCGCTGCGCTTGACGGAGTATGCCAGCCAGAGCGATGAGATTCGCGAGTTCCCCGACTCTATAGTTCACGCAATGTCAGCAGAGCTTGCGTTTCGCTGGCTCATTCGTCCTGGCGTTGGAACTCCTGGCAAGGATTATTCTGGCCTTCATACTCACTTCATGGTGGAGCTGGAGCGCGCCAAGCGGGTTCACAATGAGCAGTTTCAGCGCCCAATGCATATCGACCGCGAAGCGGGCTGGTGGTAAGCGATGATAGCGAACGGCCTCATAACGACGAGAATCGGGAGCGCTGGCTTTGCGATTCACCCGGACTCTCGAGAGGTTGCTTCGTGGATTCAGAACTTGACGCGGCGACAGGATGGCTCTTGGGTGCCGCGATTTGGGATGCGTCTTATTCGCGCGTTCCCGCAGCGTATAGCGATGCTCCACGCGACGCATCAGGGGACGACGAATAAACACGTCATCTACGTCCTGGCGCAGAACTCGCTTCTTTACAGCGGCGCCATCACTGAGATAGGCACGGCCGCTGGCATCAACATGACGGCCTCTATTCCGTTGGCAAACTGGAA
>Ga0209985_10003727_pt1 | contig 12750 bp, 8 predicted proteins | sample NOAtaG_FD_187305 | JGI IMG/M metagenome (GOLD analysis project Ga0209985, IMG submission 187305) | Freshwater lake microbial communities from Lake Erie, under a cyanobacterial bloom - NOAA_Erie_Diel6S_1000h metaG (SPAdes) (version 2) | ecosystem: Environmental > Aquatic > Freshwater > Lake ...
CGTGGTCGCGGCCATCCTCCCGGGCCTCTTCTCAAACCTCTCGACCGGGCTTGCCCTGCCCGCCTTCCGTCCCCACGCCCCGGATCTGGAGTTCCTGGCTGCGACCTCTCCGGTGATCCTGGTCCACCTCGCCTTCGGGCTCCTGGCCCTGCTGGTCGGCGCCATACTGATGACCGGCCGCAAGGGGGCCCGGATGCACCGGATCCTCGGGTGGGGCTGGGTGGTCGCCGTCGGGATCGTGGCCTCCACCTCCCTGTTCATCAAGACTCTGAACCCGGGTCATTTCTCCCTCATCCATCTTCTCAGCGGATATGTGATCATCGCTCTGCCCCTGGCCGTGGCCGCCGCCCGCCGGCATGATGTGGAACGCCATCGCCGCTACATGACTGGCCTCTTCATCGGCGGCTTCGCGGTCAATCTGATCTTCGTTCTTCTTCCGGGGCGCTTCTTCTGGAACCTCTTCCTGGGTTGACCCGGATCGTCCGGGACCTCTCTGCGTCTGCAGGAGGATCGCACGGCGGTTGCCTCAATTCCGGGGGGCGCCTATAAACCGGCCACTCGCCAATCGGGCGAGCCTGCAGAACAGCGTTTCTGGGCCTCATGAACATCCACGAACATCAAGCCAAGGCCGTCCTGTCCGAGTTCGGCGTGGCGGTCCCGCGCGGGTTTCCCGCCTTTTCCGTCGACGAGGCCGTCAAGGCCGCCGAGCAGCTGGGCGGCCCGGTCTATGTGGTGAAGTCCCAGATCCACGCCGGCGGTCGCGGCAAGGGCCGCTTCGAGGGCCTGGGCCCCGACGCCAAGGGCGGCGTCCGGGTGGTCAAGAGCGTCGATGACGTCCGCGCCAACGCCCAGGAAATGCTCGGCCGGGTCCTGGTGACCCACCAGACCGGTCCCAAGGGCAAGCAGGTCAACCGCCTCTACATCGAAGAAGGCGCGGCCATCGCCAGGGAATTCTACCTCTCGCTCCTGGTGGACCGCGAGACGAGCCGGGTGTCGGTGGTGGCCTCCACCGAGGGCGGGATGGACATCGAGACCGTGGCCCACGACACGCCGGAAAAGATCATCACCTTCGGGATCGACCCAGCGACCGGCGTCTGGCCCTTCCACGGGCGCGCCCTGTCCAAGGCTCTGGGCCTCAGCGGCGACCTCGCCAAGCAGGCGGCCAAGCTTCTGGGTCAGCTTTACACAGCCTTCGTCGCCAAAGACATGTCGATGCTCGAGATCAACCCGCTGATCGTGACCGCCGATGACCAGCTGCGGGTCCTGGACGCCAAGGTGTCCTTCGACTCCAACGCCCTCTACCGGCATCCGGAAGTGGTGGCTCTGCGCGACGAGAGCGAAGAAGACCCGAAGGAGATCGAAGCCTCCAAGTTCGACCTCTCCTACATCGCCCTCGATGGCGAAATCGGCTGCATGGTCAACGGCGCGGGCCTGGCCATGGCGACCATGGACATCATCAAGCTCTACGGCGCCGAGCCCGCCAACTTCCTGGATGTCGGCGGCGGTGCGGACGAAGCCAAGGTGACGGCCGCCTTCAAGATCATCATGGCCGATCCCAATGTGAAGGGCATCCTGGTCAACATCTTCGGCGGGATCGCCCGGTGCGACATCCTGGCCAACGGCGTGGTCAACGCCGTCAGGCAGGTCGGCCTGTCCGTACCCCTGGTGGTGCGCCTGGAAGGCACCAACGCCGAACTGGGCAAGAAGATCATCAATGAGAGCGGCCTGAACGTCATCGCGGCCAACGACCTCAGCGATGGCGCCGAGAAGATTGTGAAAGCCGTGCGGGGGCTCGCCTAATGTCCATTCTGATCGGCAAAGAAACCCGGGTCATCTGTCAGGGCATTACCGGCGCCCAGGGCACCTTCCACTCCGAGCAGGCCATCGCCTACGGGACCAGGATGGTTGGCGGCGTGACCCCCGGCAAGGGCGGGACCACCCATGTGGGTCTGCCGGTATTCAATACGGTGGATGAAGCCGTGCGGCAGACGGGCGCGGACGCCAGCGTGATCTATGTGCCGCCGCCCTTCGCTGCGGATTCGATCCTCGAAGCGATCGAAGCCGAGATTCCCCTGATCGTCTGCATCACTGAAGGCATTCCTGTCGCGGACATGGTCAAGGTCAAGCGCGCCCTGTCGGGCTCGAGGTCCCGCCTGATCGGCCCGAACTGCCCCGGCGTCCTGACGCCGGAAGCCTGCAAGATCGGCATCATGCCCGGGAATATCTTCCGCAAGGGTTCGGTGGGTGTTGTTTCCCGGTCGGGTACGCTTACCTACGAGGCGGTGTTCCAGACCAGCCAGGTCGGCCTTGGCCAGACCACGGCCGTGGGCATTGGCGGGGACCCCGTGAAGGGCACGGAGTTCATCGACGTGCTCGACATGTTCCTGAAGGATCCCGAAACCGAGTCGATCATCATGATCGGCGAAATCGGCGGTTCGGCTGAAGAAGATGCTGCGGAATTCATAAAGAATTCAGCCATTCGGAAGCCTATGGTCGGGTTCATTGCGGGTCGCACCGCCCCGCCCGGACGCAGGATGGGCCATGCCGGCGCCATCATCTCGGGCGGCAAGGGCGGCGCGGAAGACAAGATTGCGGCGATGGAGTCCGCGGGAATCCGCGTGGCGCCGTCTCCGGCGAAGCTGGGAGAAACCCTGCTCGAGGTGCTGAAAGGCGCCTGACGGGGCCTGACAATTCAACCTTGAGCGGTCCAGATCGACTCTCCTCCAGAAGGCGTCGCGGGCCGCCGGCGACAGGCGGACGACATGGCGGACGACGCTGGACGGATCAACGAGCTGCTGGCTGAAACCTCCTTCCTCTATGGCGGGAACGCCGCCTTCATCGAGGACCTCTACGCCCGCTGGCTGAAGGCGCCGGACTCCGTCGAGCCCTCCTGGCGAAGCTTCTTCGCCTCCGTCCATGACCGGGCCGGCGTGGGCCAGCCCCTGTCGCCGCCGTCCTGGACGGCGAGGGCCGCGCCCGCCGCCCGGCCTGACTGGCTCTCGGCCATTGACGGGCTCTGGCCGGCCGTGGAGGCCAAGCTCGCCTCGAAGATCGCCGACCGGACCCCCGCCGCCCCCGCCCAGGACGTTCGCGCGGCCACCCTCGATTCCCTCCGCGCCATCATGATGATCCGGGCCTACCGGATGCGGGGACACCTGCGGGCCAACCTCGACCCCCTGGGCATGGCCGCCCCCGAGGGCGACGCCTCGGAGCTGGATCCCGCCTCCTACGGCTTCAGCGAGGCCGACTACGACCGCCCCATCTTCCTGGACTACGTTCTGGGTCTGGAGACCGGGACCCTCCGGGAGATCCTGGCCATCCTCAAACGCACCTACTGCTCGGATCTCGGCGTGCAGTACATGCATATCTCCGATCCGGCCCAGAAGGCCTGGCTCCAGGAGCGGATCGAGGGCCGCGACAAGGAGATCGTTTTCACCCGCGAGGGCAAGATCGCCATCCTCAAGAAGCTGATCGAGACCGAAGGCTTCGAACGCTTCCTGCACAAGCGCTTCCCGGGCACCAAGCGCTTCGGCCTGGACGGCGGCGAGTCCATGGTCCCGGCCCTGGAGCAGATCATCAAGCGCGGCGGCGCGTTGGGCGTGCGCGATATTGTCGTCGGCATGCCGCACCGGGGGCGGCTCAATGTGCTGGCGGCGGTGATGGGCAAGCCGTACCACGTTATCTTCCACGAGTTCCAGGGCGGCTCGAGCCTGCCCTCCGACGTCGAGGGATCGGGCGACGTCAAGTATCACATGGGCGCCTCGTCCGACCGCGCCTTCGACGGGAATACCGTCCACCTGTCCCTGACGGCCAATCCCTCGCACCTGGAGATCGTCAATCCGGTGGTGCTGGGCAAGGCGCGCGCCAAGCAGGCCTTCGTACTCCGGGAGACCCCTGACGCCGGGCGCAGTCACGTCCTGCCCCTGCTGCTGCATGGCGACGCCGCCTTTGCGGGCCAGGGGGTGGTGGCCGAGTGCTTCGCCATCTCCGGGACGCGGGGCTACCGCACCGGCGGCTGCGTCCACTTCATCGTGAACAACCAGATCGGCTTCACGACCGCGCCCAAGTACAGCCGCTCCTCGCCCTACCCCTCGGACGTGGCGCTGATGGTCGAGGCGCCGATCTTCCACGTCAACGGCGACGACCCCGAGGCGACGGTCTACGCCGCGAAGGTGGCCACCGAGTTCCGCCAGAAATTCGGCAAGGACGTGGTCATCGACATGTTCTGCTACCGACGGTTCGGTCACAACGAGGGCGATGACCCGACCATGACCTCGCCGCTGATGTACGCGCGGATCAAGGACCACCCCAGCACCCGCGAAATCTACGCCCGTCAGCTGATCGCGGAAGGCGTCGTCACTGAGCCCGAGGTCGCGCAGTGGATGTCCGAGTTCGAGGCCTTCCTCGACGCGGAGTTCGACGCCGGCAAGGCCTACAAGGCGGACAAGGCGGACTGGCTGGACGGCAAGTGGGCGGGGCTCGCCCTGCCGGAGGGCGAAGACAGGCGGGGGAACACCTCGGTGCCTCTGTCCCGCCTCAAAGCGATCGGCGAGCGGATCACGGTCGTCCCCGAGGGGGTCGATGTTCACAAGAATGTTCGCCGGGTGATAGAGGCGCGGAAGTCTGCGATTGAGACTGGCGAGGGAATCGACTGGGCCACCGGCGAGCATCTCGCCTTCGGCAGCCTGCTTCAGGAGGGCTTCCCGGTCCGCCTGGCGGGGCAGGACAGCGTTCGCGGAACCTTCACCCAGCGCCACAGCGACATCGTCGACCAGACGACCGAGGCTCACTACACGCCTCTCAACAACATCGGCCCCGGCCAGGCGCACTTCGAGGTCATCGACTCACCTCTCTCCGAGGAGGCGGTGCTGGGCTTCGAGTACGGCTTCTCCCTGGCGGACCCCAAGACCCTGGTGCTCTGGGAAGGCCAGTTCGGCGACTTCGCCAACGGCGCCCAGGTGGTGATCGACCAGTTCATCTCGTCCGGCGAGCGCAAGTGGCTGCGGATGAGCGGCCTGGTCCTGCTGCTGCCGCACGGCTACGAGGGCCAGGGCCCCGAGCACTCTTCCGCCCGCCTGGAGCGCTTTCTCCAGCTCTGCGCGGAGGACAACCTCCAGGTCGTCAACTGCACCACCCCGGCCAACTACTTCCACGTGCTGCGCCGGCAAATGCGCCGGGAGTTCCGCAAGCCCCTGGTGGTCATGACGCCCAAGTCGCTCCTTCGGCACAAGAAGGCGGTGTCGCTCCTGTCCGAACTGGCAGAAGGCTCGTCCTTCCACCGGGTCCTGCATGACGACGCCGAACGCGGCCGCCACACCGCGCTGACCCTCGACCCGCCGGAGAAGATCCGTCGTGTCGTCCTGTGCTCGGGCAAGGTCTATTTCGACCTCCTTGAAGCCCGGGAGGAGCGCGGCCTGACCGACATCTACCTGATGCGGCTGGAGCAGTTCTATCCCTGGCCGATGAAGTCCCTGTCGACCGAGCTGTCGCGGTTCCCCAACGCCGAACTGGTCTGGTGCCAGGAAGAGCCGAAGAATATGGGCGGCTGGACCTTTGTCGATCCCTGGCTCGAGCTGACCCTGGAACGCCTGAAGGTGAAGGCCAGGCGCGCCCGCTATGTGGGCCGGCCCGCCTCCGCCTCCACCGCCGCCGGCCAGATGAGCCGGCACAACCGCGAACTCCAGGCCTTCCTCACCGAAGCCCTCGCGTAAAGAAGAGGACACGATCATGGCCGACATCATGACCCCCGCCCTCGGAGAATCCGTCTCCGAGGCCACCGTGGCGCGCTGGACCAAGAAGCCCGGAGAGTCGGTCCGCAAGGATGAAATCCTCGTCGAACTTGAGACCGACAAGGTCAGCCTCGAGGTGGCCGCGCCTGCCGACGGCGTGCTGGAGTCCATTTCCGCCGAGGAGGGCGCCACGGTCGAGCCGGGCGCCGTGCTGGGTCGGGTGAGGGAGGGCGCCGCCGCTTCCACACCCGCCGCCGCCCCTGCGCCCTCCGCCCCCAAGGTCGCCAAGCCTGCGCCTGCGGCCCCGGCCCCGGCCCCCGCCGCAGCAGCTTCCGCGGCGCCGGTCCTGGCCCCCTCGGCTCAGCGAATCGCTACCGAGGGCAGGCTCGACCCGGCCGCCATCGCCGGCACGGGCAAGGGGGGCCGCGTGACCAAGGCCGACGCCCTTGCCGCCCTCGAGGCCCGGGCCGCCGCCCCGCCGCCTGCGCCTGCGCCCGCCGCCCCGCGGGAGGCCCACGCCCGGGAGGAGCGCATCCGGATGACCCGGCTGCGGCAGACCATCGCCCGCCGCCTCAAGGAGGCCCAGCAGACCGCCGCCATGCTCACGACCTTCAACGAGGTCGACATGAGCGCTGTCATGGCCCTGCGGAACACCTACAAGGACGCCTTCGAGAAGACCCACGGCGTGAAGCTCGGCTTCATGGGCTTCTTCGTCCGGGCCTGCATCCACGCCCTGAAGTCCGTGCCCGAGGTCAACGCCGAGATCGACGGTCAGGACCTGATCTACAAGAACCACTACGATATCGGCGTCGCCGTCGGCACCGAGCGCGGCCTGGTCGTGCCGGTGGTGCGCGACGCTGACCTCCTGTCCCTGGCGGGGATCGAGAAGGCCATCGGCGACCTCGGCAAGAAGGCCCGCGACGGCGCCCTGGCCCTGGACGACCTGCAGGGCGGCACCTTCACCATCTCGAACGGCGGGGTCTATGGCTCGCTGATGTCGACGCCGATCCTCAACGCGCCTCAATCGGGCATCCTGGGCATGCACAAGATCCAGGAGCGCCCGGTGGCCGTGAATGGCCAGGTGGTGATCCGCCCGATGATGTATCTTGCCCTGTCCTATGACCACAGGATCGTCGACGGCCAGGGCGCCGTCACCTTCCTGGTGCGAGTCAAGGAAGCCATCGAGGATCCGCAGCGCCTGCTGCTCGACATCTGAACCCTTCAGGCCCGACCGGGTAAGGAAGCGCCATGTCCCAGTACGACGTCGTCATCATCGGGGGCGGCCCCGGCGGCTACAACGCCGCCATCCGCGCCGGCCAGCTCGGCCTGAAGGCCGCCATCATTGAAATGCGAGAGACCCTCGGCGGCACCTGCCTCAATGTCGGCTGCATGCCGTCAAAGGCCCTCCTGCACGCTTCCGAACTCTACGAGGCCGCGAACCGGGAGTTCGAGCACCTGGGGATAGAGGTCTCCCCGCGCCTGAACCTTCCTCAGATGATGGGCCAGAAGGACGAGTCGGTGGCCGCCCTGACCAAGGGCGTCGACTTCCTGATGAAGAAGAACAAGGTCGAGCGCCTGCTCGGCAGGGGACGGATCGCCGGGCCCGGCAGGGTCGAGGTCGACGGCGCCGACGGCAAGACCGTGACCCTGGAGGCCCGCAACATCGTCATCGCCACAGGCTCTGAGCCTTCCGGCCTGCCGGGCGTGGCGGTGGACGGGGACCGGATCGTCGACTCTACGGGGGCCCTGTCCCTGTCCGAGGTCCCGAAGACCATGATCGTCATTGGCGCCGGCATCATCGGGCTCGAGCTCGGTTCGGTCTGGCGGCGGCTGGGCGCCGAGGTGACGATGATCGAGTACCTCGACCGAATCTGTCCCGGTATGGACGCCGAGGTGGCGAAGACCTTCCAGAGAATCCTGACAAAACAGGGCGTCAACTTCCGGCTGGGGTCCAAGGTGACCGGGGCCAAGGCCGGCAAGTCCAGGGTCGACCTGACGGTGGAGCCCGCCGCCGGCGGCGCCGCCGAGACCCTGTCGGCGGACCGCGTCCTGCTGGCGATCGGCCGCCGGCCCTACACCACCGGCCTCGGCCTGGAGACCGTGGGGATTGTCCCCGACGCCCGCGGCTTCATCGAGACCGACCATTTCCGGACCTCGGCGGCGGGCGTCTGGGCGGTCGGTGACGTGATCCACGGTCCCATGCTGGCTCACAAGGCCGAGGAGGATGGAGTCGCCTGCATCGAGCTCATCGCCGGAAAGGCCGGACACGTGGACTACAACCTGGTGCCCAGCGTGGTCTACACGACACCGGAAGTGGCCTGGGTCGGCCGAAATGAGGAGCAGCTGAAGACCGAGGGCCGCAGCTACAAGGCCGGCAAGTTCCCCTTCGCCGCCAACAGCCGGGCCAAGATTAACCATGAGACCGACGGCTTCGTGAAGGTCCTGGCCGACGCCGCCACCGATGAAATCCTGGGCGTGCACATCCTGGGGCCGCAGGCGGGGGAGCTCATCGGCGAATACTGCGTGGCCATGGCCTTCCGGGCCGCCAGCGAGGACATCGCCCGGGTCTGCCACCCCCACCCGACGCGCTCCGAGGCCGGCCGGCAGGCGGCCATGGGAGTCGAAGGCTGGACCATGCAGGCCTGACCGCGCCTGCCGGGTGGCTCAGGCCCGGGGATGCGCCGACGCGTAGGCCCTGAGCAGGGCCGCAGAGTCGACCTGGGTGTAGCGCTGGGTGGTGGAGAGCGAGGCGTGGCCCAGCAGTTCCTGGATGGATCTGAGGTCGGCGCCCGCGCCCAGGAGATGGGTGGCGAAGGCATGCCGCAGGGCGTGCGGCGTGGCGCTGTCCGGGAGGCCCAGCCGGCCCCGCATCCTCTGTACCGCCGCCTGGACATGCCGGGGGGACAACAGCCCCCCACGGCGGGCGCGAAAGAGGGGCTCGTCCGGCGCAAGCGGAAAGGGCAGGGCGGCCAGGTAGGCCTCCACCGCCTGAGCCACCCGGGGCAGGACCGGGACCATCCGCGTCTTCGCGCCCTTGCCGGTGATGCGCAGGCTCTCGCCTAGGGGGGCGTCCCGGCGGCGCAGTGACAGGGCCTCTGAGATGCGCAGGCCGCAGCCGTAGAGCAGGGTCAGGACGGCTTCGTCCCGGGCCGCCTCCCAGGGATCCAGGTCTGCATCGAGTGCGGACTCGGCGAGGAGCTCAAGAGCCTGGTCCTCGGAGACCGGGCGGGGCGCCGAGGGCCTGACCCTGGGGCCGCGAACAAGCCCGAGCGCGGGGTTGGGAATGTCCAGCCGCCGATCCAGGAAGCGGTGCAGGGTCCGGATCGCCGAGAGGGACTGGGAGAGCGAGCGGGGGGACAGGGGCGCATCTCCCTGCCGCAACACCGCCAGCCAGGCGCGGATGTCCGCAGCGCTGACCTGGCCGAGATCCCCTGCTGCGAGAGGACCGCCGCGGTGTCCCTCCAGGAAGGTCAGGTAACGCCGGCCGATGAAGCCGTAGGCGGCCAGGGTGCGGGGCGAGAGCCTCCGCTCCTGCTCCAGGTGCTCCAGCCACAGGGCCAGGGCCGCGCGGGCGTCCATCAGGCGTCTCCGGCCGGCTCCGCGTCCATGAGCCGCCGGGCCATCCGTTCGGCGACCCGGGCCATGAAGGCGACAAGCTCCGGCCCCATGTCCGGCGTGAAGCCCTCGGGATCGCCGGACCCGAAGCCGAGCAGGCCCGGGCCGGCGGGCAGGTCCAGTCGGGTCAGGGCCATGGAGCGGATGAAGGGGGCCTCATCGCCGAACAGGCCGAGCGCCGTGGCCCGGAAGCCCAGAAGGAGGTTGGCCCCATCGTCCAGCACACGATCCACGCCGCCATCCGGCAGACGGCGCCAGCCATCCGGAGTCGCAGGGCCCTCGAGGCCCAGGGCGCCCGCCTGAAGGCCGAAACGGGCCCGGGCGATCTCATCCAGGCGAAGGGCGAGGTCGGCGGCGTCCGCCGCGTCAAGGAGATCCACCACCGCCTCCCGGGTCTGGGCCTGGGCGGCGAAATTGGCCCGGGCGACCGCCTCGAGCCGGGCCCGGGCCTCACTCTCGAGGCGGGCGGTCTCGCTGACCCGGGCGAGGGCGGCGGGACCGAACTCCACCACGCGGGCGTCTGGCCTCAGGGCCAGGCCCAGGGCCTGGAGGGTCTCAGGATCCCCGGTCAGGATGTCGGGACGGCGGAGCAGGACCGCGCGCACTGTTTCGGGCCCGGGCTCATCCGTGAAGTCCGCTTCGCCCACACCGCTCATCGCCCCTTCGCCCCCGGTTCAGAGAATCGACTGTCCCGTGGCGGCCCAGTCGCTCAGGAACTGAGAAAGCCCCCGTTCGGTTAACGGGTGCTTGAAGAGGGCGGCGAAGACATCAGGCGGGATCGTCGCACAGTCCGCGCCACGCAGGGCGGCGGCGGTGACGTGCGCCGGACTCCGGATGGAGGCCGCGAGAATCTCAGTGTCAAAATCGTAGTTGTCGTAGATGGCCCGGATCTCGGTGATCAGGTCCATGCCCTCCGCGCCATGGTCGTCCAGGCGTCCGATGAAGGGCGAGACATAGGTGGCGCCCGCCTTGGCCGCGAGCAGGGCCTGGGCCGCCGAGAAGCACAGGGTGACGTTGGTCTGGATTCCCTGCACCGTGAACTCCGATGTCGCGACCAGGCCCTCCCGCGTGAGCGGCACCTTGACCACCACGTTCGGCGCGATCGCAGCCAGCTTCGCCCCCTCGGCGAGCATGCCCGCCGTGTCCGTGGCGGCGACCTCGGCGCTGACAGGCCCCTCCACCAGTTCGCAGATCTGGGCGATGACGTCGAACATGGGCCGGCCCGACTTGGCGATCAGGGTGGGATTGGTCGTCACCCCATCGACGAGGCCCGTGGCGGCGAGGTCCTTCAGGATCGCCACGTCGGTGGTGTCGAGGAAAAGTTGCATCTGGCTGCGTCCGCTTTTGTTGAAGAGGTCTTGTAGGACTCCCGGGGCCGCCCCGGAAGCCCTGACGGCTCCCGGTCCGGGACGGACCAGTCTATGAAGGCGCGACATGGCCCGTATCGTCTCTGTCCTCCTGCCCCTGCCCCTACCGGAAGCCTTCGACTACGAAGAGCCGGAGGGTCTCGGCCTGTCCGTGGGCGAGCAGGTCGCCGTCCCCCTGGGCGCTCGCCTCGCCCCCGGGGTGGTGACGGCGGTCCGGGAGGGCGCTGGCGGCAACCGTCCGCTCAAGCCGGTGTCTGGCCGGCTCGAGGCCCTCCCGCTCAGTCCGGCCACAGTGGACTTCATTCAGTGGGCGGCTCGCTACGCCGCCGAGCTTCCCGGCCTGCCCCTGGCCATCGCCTTGCGCGGCGCCCGGGCGCCCCTGCCGCGCCCCGAGCGCCTCGCGGTTCTCTCGGGTCACCCCCCGTCCCGGCTCACGCCGGCGCGGACCCGGGTGCTGGAGGCCGCCCGGGAGGGCCCCTCGACACCCGCCGACCTGGCCCGTCGCGCCGGGGTCTCGGCCGCCGTCGTCCGCGGCCTGATCGATGATGGCGCCCTGGAGATGAGGCTCGCCCCACGCCCGGATAGCTTCGGCGCTCCGGACCTCGACCTGCCGGCGCCGCCCCTCAATGACAGCCAGGCCGCCGCCGCCGCAGGCCTGCGGGCGATGCTTGAGGAGGGGGGATTCCAGGCCGCCCTCCTCGACGGGGTCACAGGGTCCGGCAAGACGGAGGTCTACCTGGAGGCGATCCGGGCCGCCCTGGGGGCGGACCCGGACGGACAGGTCCTGATCCTCCTGCCGGAGATCGCCCTGACCCAGGCCCTGATCTCCAGGGTGACGGACCGCTTCGGCGCGCCGCCGGGGGAATGGCACTCGGGGGTCGCTCCGCCCGCCCGTCGGCAGGTCTGGGACGCCGTGGCCGAGGGCCGCTGCCGGATCGTCGTCGGCGCCCGGTCCGCCCTTTTCCTGCCCTTCCGCCGCCTTCGGCTGATCGTGGTCGACGAGGAGCACGACACCTCCTTCAAGCAGGAGGAGGGTTTCATCTACCAGGCGCGTGACCTGGCCGTCGTCCGGGCCAAGCTTGAGGGCGCAGCGGTCATCCTCGCCTCGGCCACGCCCTCGCTGGAGACCCTTCGGAACGCCGAGACGGGCCGTTATCGTTGGCTGCGGCTCGCGGACAGACACGGCGAAGCGAGACTACCAGACATCCGGCTGGTGGACCTGCGGGAGTCGCCGCCGGAGACGGGCCGGTGGATCTCACCGCCCCTCGCCGAGGCCATGGCCGAGACCCTGGCGGCCGGGGAGCAGACCCTGCTGTTCCTCAACCGGCGGGGATATGCGCCCCTGGTCCTCTGCCGGGCCTGCGGCCAGAAACTCACGGCGCCGGACACCGACTCCTGGCTGGTGGAGCATCGCTACACCAACCGGCTGGTCTGCCACCTGACCGGGTTCTCCATGCCGCGTCCGGCAACCTGTCCACACTGCGGGGCCGCAGAGTCCCTGGTCTCGATCGGCCCGGGGGTCGAGCGTCTCGAGGAGGAGGCCCGGGCCCTTTTCCCGGAAGCCCGCATCGCGGTCTTCTCCTCCGACACGGTGCGCAGCGCCGCCGACGCCCGGTCGCTGGTCGAGACCATGGCGGCCGGTGAGATCGACATCCTCGTGGCCACCCAGGCCGCAGCCAAGGGGCATAACTTCCCCAATCTGACCCTGGTCGGGGTGATTGACGCGGACCTCGGCCTCAGGGGCGGGGACCTGCGGGCCGCCGAGCGGACCTTCCAGCTTCTGGCCCAGGCGACCGGCCGGGCGGGACGACGGGACCGGCCCGGACGCGCCCTCGTCCAGACCTGGGCGCCGGATCATCCCGTCATGCAGGCCCTCAGGGCCCAGGACCGTGACGCCTTCGTCCGGACCGAACTGGATGAGCGGGAACTGGCGGGCCTGCCGCCCTTCGGACGTCTGGCGGCGGTGGTGGTGTCCGGACGGGACCCGGCGGCGCTGGAGGCCTTTGTCCGGGAGGCGGCGGCGGCGGCGCCCAACGCCG
>Ga0209985_10003728_pt1 | contig 12748 bp, 10 predicted proteins | sample NOAtaG_FD_187305 | JGI IMG/M metagenome (GOLD analysis project Ga0209985, IMG submission 187305) | Freshwater lake microbial communities from Lake Erie, under a cyanobacterial bloom - NOAA_Erie_Diel6S_1000h metaG (SPAdes) (version 2) | ecosystem: Environmental > Aquatic > Freshwater > Lake ...
TAGCTATGATTGAAAGCATAAGTTGGGTAAACTATTTGGCAGAATCTTGACAATTGCTTGGCAAAATCTAATTGGAAAACGATCCATGAATATTGATTTACCGATCTCAAGAATATTTGCAATTAAATCGCCCCAATCGCTTTTTTTATCTGAGCAAATGACTCCAATCGACGAGTTTGAACAATCCGAAGAGATAGCAAGCCAGCGCATTAATTCTTTTCAAATTGCCACAAATTTATTTCTTAGTTTTAAATATGCTGGACAAGGCGTTAGCTATGCCTTTCGTACTCAGAGGAATTTCCGAATTCATGTAATCATCGGGTTGATCGCTTTATTCCTCAGTCTCTATTTTAAGTTATCTGCCATCGCCTGCTCGATAATTAGCTTGACGATCGCCCTAGTTTTAGTACTGGAATTACTAAATACGGCTTTGGAAGCAGTTGTAGATTTAACTGTAGGTCGTGAGTTTCATCAGTTAGCCAAAATTGCTAAGGATTGCGCTGCAGGAGCAGTATTAATTGCGGCGATCACTGCGCTGATTATTGCGGGAGCGTTGTTATTGCCCCATATTTTGATTGCCTTTGCATAATCTCACCAAAGTTGAGAGACAAGTGCATCTGTCCTTTAAAAGCGCATATTTAAGTTTGTAGATAGAATTAACAGATTGAGAAACTAACTGTTTGAGATAATAAAAAACTAGCGATGCAGAGGCAAAATGATTACGTAGTTGTTTAGGATAGACTAATCCTTGCAACAATTGGTCGTTATGCTATTTGGCTTTGTCTAGCTCATCTTCTTTACATCTTTTTCGACCACCGTCTATGTCTTACTAGACATAAAAGCTCATTTAAAATATTCTCCAAATCTCTTTATTGGTTCAGTAGCGCACCAATTAGCATCATGCGCTACATCACGAATGATCACCATGAGGCTATAAAATGTATTGCGAGTTACCTAAGAAATACAAGATTATATGCCCCGCCGTAATGACATTCAGAAGATTTTGCTGATTGGCGCTGGTCCGATCGTGATCGGGCAAGCCTGCGAATTTGACTATTCGGGAACCCAAGCCTGTAAGGTTCTACGGGACGAGGGCTATTACGTGATCCTAGTTAACTCCAATCCCGCTACGATCATGACCGATCCCTCCACAGCTGATCGGACTTATGTTGAACCAATTACCCCCGAAGTCGTAGCTCAGATTATTGAAAAAGAGCGTCCTGATGCCATCCTGCCGACGATGGGTGGACAGACCGCTCTAAATACAGCCGTAGCCCTTGCGAAAATGGGTGTACTGGAAAAGTATGGGGTGGAATTGATTGGTGCGAAACTAGATGCGATCGAGATGGCTGAGGATCGCAAACTCTTTAAAGAGGCGATGGAGCGCATTGGTGTAGCAATGTGTCCATCGGGATTGGCGACAACGATGGAAGAGTCTCGGGTGATCGCTCAGTCCATTGGTACTTATCCTCTGATTATCCGTCCTGCTTTTACTTTGGGAGGTACTGGTGGCGGGATCGCTTACAATCAAGAGGAATTTGAAGAAATTTGTGCTTCTGGTTTAGAAGCTAGTCCTGTATCGCAAATCCTGATCGAGCGATCGCTAATTGGCTGGAAAGAGTATGAGCTAGAGGTGATGCGCGATCTCGCTGATAATGTGGTGATCATTTGCAGCATTGAAAATATTGATCCCATGGGTATTCATACGGGTGATTCGATTACGGTTGCACCTGCTCAGACTCTAACGGATAAGGAATATCAGCGCTTGCGTGACTATGCAATTAAGATTATTCGGGAAATCGGTGTGGAAACTGGTGGATCGAATATTCAATTCTCGATCAATCCTGAAAATGGCGAAGTAGTGGTGATCGAGATGAATCCTCGTGTATCCCGCAGTTCGGCGCTTGCATCGAAAGCGACAGGATTCCCGATCGCTAAATTTGCAGCAAAGCTAGCTGTGGGCTATACCCTTGATGAAATTTCTAACGATATCACCAAGAAGACTCCTGCTAGTTTCGAGCCAACTATCGATTATGTCGTCACCAAGATCCCCCGTTTTGCTTTCGAGAAATTCCCAGGATCCGAGCCAGTTCTCACCACCCAGATGAAATCGGTCGGTGAAGCGATGGCGATCGGTAGAACTTTCCAAGAGTCATTCCAAAAGGCTTTGCGATCGCTGGAAGTTGGTCGCTTTGGCTTTGGTGGTGATCGCGAAGAGAAATTACCTGATCTTGACAAAATCAAATATAGCTTGCGAACTCCAAACCCTGACCGCATCTTCTCGATCCGTGATGGCTTCCTTTCTGGACTGTCGGTACAAGCAATTTTTGAGCTAACCAATATCGATCCTTGGTTCCTCCAAAAAATGCGGGAGATTACCGATGTGGAACTTTCGCTAAAGGGACGAAAACTGGAAAGTATTCTCAAGGATGAGTTGTTGGAAACTAAACGTCTGGGCTTTAGCGATCGCCAGATTGCTTACCTCACAGGCACAAATGAAGATGCCGTGCGGACCTATCGCAAATCCCTTGGCGTGATTCCAGCTTATAAAACCGTTGATACCTGCGCGGCAGAATTTGAAGCATTAACTCCATATCACTATTCCACCTACGAAGAAGAATCGGAAATTTTACCTTCGACTAAGCGTAAGGTAATGATTCTTGGTGGCGGTCCTAATCGGATTGGACAGGGGATTGAATTTGACTATTGCTGTTGTCATGCTAGTTATGCCTTACGGGCGGCAGGGTTTGAGACAATCATGGTTAACTCTAATCCTGAAACCGTTTCTACGGATTACGACACCAGCGATCGCCTATATTTCGAGCCATTAACTCGCGAAGATGTGCTGAACATCATCGAAGCAGAAAATCCTGAAGGGGTAATCATTCAATTTGGAGGACAAACCCCCCTAAAGCTTTCAGTACCGCTTTTGCGCTACTTAGAAGAGCATAATTCCTCCACCAAGATTTTGGGAACTTCACCTGACTCAATCGATATTGCTGAAGATCGGGAGCGCTTTGAGGCAATTTGTCAAAAGCTAGGAATTGTCCAGCCTAACAATGGTCTAGCACGTTCCGAAGGAGAAGCGATCGCTGTAGCCCAACGTGTCAGCTATCCCGTAGTCGTGCGTCCTAGCTACGTTCTCGGTGGTCGGGGTATGGAAGTCGTTTACTCTGACGCGGAATTGGAAGACTATATGCGTCGCGCCATCATTATTGAACCTGATCACCCTGTACTCATTGATCAATTCTTAGAAGGAGCGATTGAAGTCGATGTAGATGCGATCGCTGACCAACAGGGTAATATTACCATCGGTGGCATTATGGAACATATTGAAGAAGCAGGAATTCATTCAGGTGACTCTGCTTGTTCGATCCCCACCTTCTCTTTGCCGCCTGAAGTTCTTAAAACAATCAGAGAATGGACAATCAGCCTCGCTAAAGCGCTTAATGTAGTTGGATTGATGAATATTCAATATGCAGTACAGTTAAATAATAACAATCCCAAGGCAAGTAAAGTATTTATTCTTGAAGCCAATCCTCGTGCTTCCCGTACCGTTCCCTATGTTAGCAAAGCGATTAATGTTCCCCTTGTCAACTATGCTTCAAGAATTATGGTGGGTACAACCCTTGCGGAATTGGGTTTAACCGAAGAGGTGATTCCTAAACATATTTCAATTAAAGAAGCCGTGCTGCCTTTTGCTAAGTTTGCAGGAACCGATACGATTTTGGGACCTGAAATGCGATCAACAGGCGAAGTAATGGGTATCGATACTGAGTTTGGACGTGCCTTTGCAAAAGCGCAAATTGCTGCAGGTACTAGTTTACCCCTAACAGGAACAGTATTTCTCTCAGTTAATGATCGTGATAAGAGCGGCATTTCATCAGTTGCTGAAGCCTTTATTGATCTTGGTTTCAAGGTTGTAGCAACGGAAGGAACCCATAAGATTCTCCGCCGCAATGGCATTGAATCCAAGCAGGTTCTCAAAGTTCATGAAGGTCGTCCTCATATTGGCGACTCGATGAAAAATGGTCAAATTCAATTGATCGTCAATTCTCCAAGTGGTGAAGAGGCAAAAACCGATGGCAAGATGATTCGTCGCACGGCTCTAGCTTACAAAATCCCTGTAATTACTACTCTAGCAGGTGCAAAAGCGGCGATCGCGGCTATTCGTTCTCTCCAATCTGGAGCAATTTCGGTAACAGCCTTGCAAGATTACGCTTAGGAAGCTAAACAGTTAGTCATGCAATTTAATTGTGTTGTGGGCGCTTCGCGCCCACAACACAATTACTAAAAAAATTACTTTTCAGCTCTCCCGCTAAACAAACTCAGACTTCACTAAGAAAGTTGCTATTATTGCTGATAGATCCTGTGAGCCATCAGCAGTAATAGCTATTTTCTGGTTGTCTTTTTTATGACGCAAATTCCTGTAACACTGCCACCGCAAATATCGCAAACTGCTTGGCAATGGGCAAAAAAAAATCTCTTCAGCAGTTGGTTTAATACCCTACTCACCATAATTTGTATTTGGGTTTTGTACCTGTCAGTGAGTAATCTCTGGATTTGGACAACGACTAAGGCTCAATGGGAGGTTGTCAGCAGTAATTTACGTCTACTTTTGGTAGGTCTATACCCTGTCACCGAATTTTGGCGATTATGGGGTGTATTAGTGATCGCAGGCAGTTTAGCAGGCATCTCATGGGGGCTATGGGGCAGATTTAGTCGCACAGTAGCGATCTCAATTGGATCTTTATCAGTCACTTTAGCAATTTTGCTACCTGTCGAAACGCTCTTTAAAGGATTGACTTTAGCTGTTAGTGGCGTAATCGCGTTGGGGTTCACCATTGGACAGCAATGTAAGAAATTTGAGATCAGTTCCCTAACTGTGGCGATCGCGTGGTTTATTTCTTTGCCAATTTCCCTATGGCTAGTTGGTGGCAATTTCGGATTAACAGCCGTTGACGCAAATGTCTGGAATGGACTCGTATTGACATTACTCGTAGCTATTTCTGGGATTACTTTCTCTTTTCCCCTAGGAATTTTACTAGCTTTAGGAAGACAAAGTACTTTACCTGTCATCAAATTATTTTGTACCTGTTACATTGAACTAGTGCGCGGTCTACCCTTAATTGGCATTCTGTTTATGGCACAGGTGATGTTGCCCTTATTTTTACCCGCAGGTTTAGAAATTGATCGCGTATTGAGAGCGATCGCTGCTTTTGTCCTATTCAGTGCTGCATATCTTGCCGAAAATGTCCGTGGTGGTTTGCAATCAATTCCTAAGGGGCAAGCCGAAGCCGCTAGAGCCTTGGGATTAAATATCCCTCTCACCATTGCTTTGATCATTTTGCCCCAAGCTCTTAAAGCTTCAATCCCTGCCATTGTGGGGCAATTTATTGGTCTGTTTAAAGACACATCGCTCGTAGCGATCGTTGGACTGGTCGATCTGATGGGCATTGCCCGTACTGTCCTATCTCAGCCAGAGTTTATCGGGCGCTATGCCGAAGTTTATCTGTTTGTTGCCATCATCTATTGGGTATTTTGTTTTTCCATGTCCCAAGCGAGCCAAAAATTAGAAAGAAAACTCCATAATTAGCTATAACGTTTACCCGACGAATGTAGCAGGAATTTTATGACCTACCTTCAGTGGGTCAAAAAATTCCAGTGACTCGATTGATGGAAAGACGCTATAACTAAAATCGCATCCTGACACATTTATAAACTTTCTGACCCATGCCTGAACTGCTCGATAATGCTGCATATCAACAACGCCCAACATGGGATGAATATTTCATGCTGCTGACTAAACTCGCTGCCATGCGATCAACCTGCCTTGCTTTTCCCGTAGGTGCTGTAATTGTCAAAGATAAGCAAGTTCTAGCTACAGGTTACAATGGCTCCCCCTCAGGCTCTGTGCATTGCACCACCCAAGGCTATTGCTATCCCAATGTCAGTACCTGTGATGCGAGCAAGGAGTTCCCCTCAAGAGCAGTTCATGCAGAAGCTAATGCGATCGCCCAAGCTGCAAAACATGGTATTTCCACCGATGGCGCAAGTATTTATGTCACTTTGGAACCCTGTATTTCCTGCTTAAAGTTGGTTGTATCCGCAGGTATTCGTGAAGTTTATTATGAAACTAGTTTTAATAAAGGAAATAATGCGGCACTCTGCCAATCATTTGTTGCTGAAGGATTAGTGACCCTCAAGCAAATTAAAATATCGTCATCAGTTCTCAAACGAGCTGACCTATTTCTCAACTCTCCTACTTCGGAGTTGCGGTTATTTACTCAGGAAGTTTAGGAAATGGCTATGAGTGATGATAAAAGGCAAATTTTATTAGCAGTACGTGGAACTACCCAAGAAAGTCTCAGGGAAATGCGATCGCGGGTTTTTAGCATTGTGAGTACTGCCATCACTCTATTTACAGTGTTTATTGGCTGGATTGTCCAACGAGTAGCTAAGTTCTCTTTGCCTGAAACCCTACTTTTTGTATGTATTATCTTGATGTTTTGGATTGGCAATTTGCTGATCTTGATCGATATTCGGCGAGGCTACATCAAAACAATGGGGATTTCTGTCCGCGTCGAAAAGGCTTTGGGACTATATGAGACAAAAGTATTTGATGAGGAAGATGAGTCACTATTTCCATCTAGTTACCTAAAACCAATTAAGGGCAAGCATTTTCAAAAGTTTGAATTGATTCTCTCCTGTTCCGCGATCGCTTCTATTCTCATTGTGATTATCAAATATATTTATTAAGGATGATATGCGACAGTCCCCTTTACGAACATATAGAAAATCTGTTTTTGTGAGAGTCTGCCAAGCAATCGCTATACCTTGTCTTACGCTTAGCTTATTAGTTGCTTGCAATACAGGCGATCGCCCCAAAGAATCAAGCAGTCACAAACTAACAGGAACTTGGGAATTTAAAAATCAAGATGGAGTCAAGAATGGGATGGCGATTTTTGATTCTCAAAATGGAATTGATGGAAATGTGTATATTTTGAGTAATGATTCGCCCTTGGGAAAGACTGCGATCGCAGGTAAATACAAAGTCAATCCCAGTAAGCATCCACCAGAAATCGATCTCACTTTTGGCGATCTCACTACGCAAACGATCTATGAAATCGGCAATGATGGACAACTAAAAATTGCTAATACAGTTCCTGATCAACCTCGTCCCACCACTTTAGATGCTCAACCCCAACAGTTAAAAAAGATTTCAGATAATACAAGCATTGCAAGTGATATCAAAATCCTGCGATCTCCAGATTTAGCTGCTTCATCGGCATTAGTTCATGAAGCCGAGAGTAAGTCCTATATTCGTGCCATCATGCGATCGCAGCAGCAAATATTTCAAGAGAAGGGACAATTCTCAACAGATATTAATCTATTAACTTTAGGCTTGAAACTTAATTCAGAATCCTATAATTACAAAATTACTCTACTAGATACGACTTCAGGATTACTCGTACAAAATAGTGCTGTACCAATTAAAGATGGACTCAAAGCTTATACGGGATTTGTCTATGTAATTGTCAATGATAGCAATCAAAAAATCACAAAACCTCTACTCTGTGAAAGTAATACTCCCTTAAAAGCGATCCCACTCATCCCCAAAAAACAAGATGAAGATTATATCTGTCCTGACGCTTACATTAAAATTAATCCATGGTAGTACGCTAGGGCAATGGTTCCGTGATATGAGAAAAAGCCCTGAAACCCTTTTGGTGTCTGGATTTCGATGATTTAACCTTAAAACAGCTAAAGCCCTTACCTGACAAGGGTTTTAGCCAATAATCCTATCTATCGGGCGGAACCAGTACTAACTCATCCTTACTTGTTTAGGATTACGTTTATAGCGTTTTTTAAGCAAGTGAGTTACATAGGTTTGTTTCCCCTCTTTTGGCGTGGAAACAAACCTGTACTTCACTAGACTGGTAAGTAGCTAGACATAAGTAAACTAAAAACCGAGAAGTTTGTTCCGCCCGCGTAGCGGGCGGAACAAACTCTCGTTTTGGGTTTTAATTAAGTTGAGCTACTTAAACGCTATGAAACAACTATACTTAAGAGAATAGAAGTAATCATTAGCAATCTCTAGAGAATGTACCTAGTTCTTCAATTTGGTAACCTTCAGGATAAGATGGACGCTTGCGATGAGTGCCTAGCAGAGGTTCGCGACGTTCAGGCGAAAAGCCGACAATTTTGCCGCGTAATTTTAGAGTCCCTGTAACCATTTTGCGTAAAAAGATAGGTGGACAAGGAAGCGAAAGTGCAGCCATTAAAGGGTCATCAATGGCTGCATAAATCATAGGTCTGCCCAGTGACCATAGTAATCGTGGTAAATAAAAACTTAAAAATAAATTTACCGTCACTTTCGCGATGATGCGGTTTGAAGGTGCAAGTGCAAAATGCTTCTGCTCGTAATTTCGATTAAACTGCTCAAATTGATCAAAATTCTCAGGAATATCACGAATATGCATCCGTAAGCCCACCTCTCGATAAAAGTAAAAACAAGCTAGTTGCTCATTACGAGTTAGCGATCGCCGATGCAGCTTTTTACTTTTCTTTCTTTCCCTGCTTTTGTCCCACTGCTTTTTTTGACAAAAAAATTCCCACGTTTGGGCTGACATTTTCCAGCATTTGCTCCCTCACCGATATTTCTATACCTTCTAGCGTTTTCATTTGCTCGGCATCATTCTCTTAAGCATTTAAACTCAACATCTAATTGAGTTACTTCTGATTAAAACCCGCGTAAATCTTGTGGTAAAAAAGTGCGATCACTTGGCAACATCGCCACAGGTTCTGTCAGCATGAACTCTCCCTTGATAATCCAATCCTTGAGAATCTTTGCCGACTCTTCCGATAGATGCAAACTCGCAAGTGGAGCAGTGCGAACCGTCGTACCAGCGATCGGGATTTTGCCAGACTTCAGTTCCGCATAGGAAACAGAACCAAAGATCGGGCGGACTCTGCGGGGAATCGAGAAATCAATTACAGGGGCTACCAATTGTTCATCTAGTACAGCCGCTTTCGCAACCACTTCTTCGTTAATGACAGGTAAAGGCACAGCAACTCCCATCATCAGCGACGCGCCATAGTTACGGAAATAGCAGCCCCGCACCCATTCTGGAGTCATTTGCTTAGCATCACCGATTAGCGCCAGAGTCGCCGCAGGACCAATGGGAGTACGATTTTCTAAACGCTTTTGTAATGGGAAATGTTGAGTTCCTTCCCATGCCACATAGCCAATACCACCACCCATAAAAATACGTGTACCAATCCCAATCAATTGCAAATCAGGATCATTCCATAGTGGCGAAATTGCTCCTGGATTAGAATAGACGGCATTGCCTAAGCGTGGCTGAAGAGGTCCTAAATAGGTATATAGAGTTTCTTCGCCTCCATTGACACCAACAATAAAGTTTTGATAGAGATTGCGAGGATTAAACAGATAGAACTGATTGATCGAATCCTTCGTAATAGTCGTCTCAAAATTAGCACGAGGATAGCAATCGTTAGGATGTCCGATCGCTTTAAAATTAACGGTTTTCCCTGCAATTAAATCTGCAATTACATGACCACCACCACGATTTTGGACACCTTCATCACTAGCCTCTGGTTCTTGAGTCGCGCCTAAATAAATATCAACGGCTCCAAATCCTGCATAGGCAGGTACGCTATCTAACCAACAAGAGCGAATCTTGATCGGTGGATCAGTATGTCCTAAATTGATAATTGCCCCCGAGGATTCCATTGGCTCAAATGTACCTGTCACGATCACATCTACTTTTTTGGTTGCCTGTGTAACCCCAATCTCCGCAACGAGGGATTTAAGTTCAGTTGCCGTGAGGACTCTAGCCTTACCAGCTTTAATTTTGTCATTAATATCGGCGATCGTCTGGGGCATAGGACTTTGCTGAATTGAAATTATTCTAGAGATATAGCGCTTTAGAATTGAACTAATAATGAAAATTTGGAGCGAAAATTCTCATTATTTAAAATGTCGGTAGTGACCAACCTTTATTAGACAATGTACCTGCATGGATGCGATCTAATGCTCTCTTCCCACCCCAGCGGTTTACAATCTTATCATCATATTCATCAGCTATTTCCATCACCGCCTTTACGGAAACTTCCAACTCTTTGATATTGCAAGTTGAACCAATAATAGAATGTTCAAAGAGAATTTCGTTGTCAGGTGAAATTCCAAAAGCACCAAAAATCATCTTGGCATTTTCTTCTAATAAATATCGCATCAGGTCAGGCTTTAATTCAGACCCAACTACTACATACGATCGCGTATTAATTACCGCATCATTTTCATCCCAAGGAAAAACTAATATTTCTACTAATGCTGATCCGACAAAAATACCTAATCCAGGAAAATCTTGGCGAGCACAGGGATATTTGCCAAAAATCTCTTGAATCCACGTTACTAATTTTTCATAGCAGGCTTCTTGAGCGCTAGTTTGAAATTTCAAGTTATTTGTCTCCATAGGTTTTGCAAACTGGGTAACTTTGGCAATCAGCGTGATTACTAGGCTAATCAGACTATAACCATAGGCAGTCACATTTTCCAAGCCTTACTTGAATATTTTCCAAGAATAAAGAAGCTAAGCTAGTTCTGAGTATCATCTTCTTTTTCGCGGTTGATCGGCGGCAATTAAACCAGTAATTAAGCAATAATGCCTTGTACTATAGCAATCCTAAATGGTTTGTGGAAGTGCACCCCGAAAGGGAGTGCTTCCACAAACCCAAAAATCTACAAATGATTTAGGACTACTAGATTTAGGACTACTATATGATGGGTAAATCTTAAGAGATACACAAATTTGCCTTACACTTCTTATCATTTAGGAGGAAACATAGTTGGCTAGTCGCTTCTTATTTACATCTGAATCAGTTACGGAAGGACATCCTGATAAAATTTGCGATCAGATTTCCGATACTATTCTTGATACCTTGTTGGCTCAAGATCCGCGATCGCGTGTCGCTGCCGAGGTTGTAGTAAACACTGGTCTGGTCTTGATCACAGGGGAAATTACAACCAAAGCGCATGTCAATTACGTCGATATTGCCCGTAAAAAAATTGCCGAAATTGGTTATACTAATGCTGATAATGGTTTCTCGGCAAATAGCTGTGCGGTGATCGTCGCCCTTGATGAACAGTCACCAGATATTGCTCAGGGTGTGAACGTTGCCCTCGAAGCCCGCACTGGTGAAGAGGAAGATGCGGCTCTCGAAGCAGTCGGAGCAGGTGACCAAGGGATTATGTTTGGGTTTGCCTGTGACGAAACTCCTGAATTTATGCCCATGCCGATCGCGATCGCCCATCGCCTCGCCCGTCAGCTATCGGTTGTCCGAAAAAATGGCAAGTTACCCTATTTACGTCCCGATGGCAAAACCCAAGTTACTGTAGTTTACGAAGGTGATAAGCCCGTTGAAATCGACACCATCCTCATTTCGACCCAGCATGATGCAGCGATCGATGACATTACTGACGAAACAAAAGTACAGGAAAAAATCAAGGCGGATCTATGGACTCATGTAGTCTTGCCTAGCTTTGCCGATACTTCCGTGAAACCTAATGACCAAACTCGCTATCTGGTTAATCCCACAGGCAAATTTGTGATTGGTGGACCTCAGGGTGATTCTGGACTGACTGGACGCAAAATTATTGTCGATACCTACGGCGGCTATGCCCGTCATGGTGGTGGTGCTTTCTCTGGTAAAGATCCTACCAAGGTTGATCGCAGTGCAGCCTACGCAGCACGTCATGCAGCTAAAAACATTGTGGCGGCTGGTTTGGCTAGCAAATGTGAACTACAACTAAGTTATGCGATCGGTGTTGCACGTCCTACCAGTTTGCACATCGATACCTTTGGCACAGGTAAAGTTGATGAAGAAACTCTATTGCGTCTAGTCAAGGACAATTTCGATTTGCGTCCTGCGGCAATCATCAAGAATTTTGATTTGCAAAATCTATCCAGCACTAGAGGTGGTCGTTTCTATCAAAATGTCGCTGCCTATGGTCACTTAGGTCGCAACGATCTCGATCTTCCTTGGGAACGCTTAGACAAAGTAGAAATTTTGAAAAAGAACGCTTAATAAGTAGCTAGACATAAGTAAATAAAAACCGAGAGTTTTATTTCGCCCGCGTAGCGGGCGAAATAAAACTCTGGTTTGGGTTTTAATTAAGTTGAGCTTAATAATAGGAAGGCTCGCTTAGCGAGCCTTCCTATTATTAAGCTTAGATATTGCCAAATTTATGCTCATTAACACTCTAAACGTTAGCGATCGCTTATAAATTCTTTTGCAAGAACTAAAATCACAATTGCAAGAGCTTTAGAGCGTGTTTGAGAAGTTAAGCAAGGCATTTGAGAAGAATATAAAGCAACCTCAAATAATCTTGCTACGTTTATTGCGTTTGTTGCAGAGCAAAGATTAGCATAACCAACGCAATAAACGAAATGATGATTCTATTTTTGGTTATGGTTAATTCTTGCCGCACCACGTAATTGGCGGGAATACCATTGGGAAACTGGATCTGATCCTGAGAGTTCGCTGATAGCAATACCATTATGTCCATGTTCTTTGCCAGAGCTATGAATATAGGCACGATCGCCAATATATATGCCTACATGAGTCGCCTTAATGGGTGTGCCAAAGAAAATCAAATCGCCGATTTGTAATTTATCTAGGGAGATGGGTTCACCAAAAGCTTCCTGTTGATAGGCATCGCGGG
>Ga0209985_10003729_pt1 | contig 12746 bp, 10 predicted proteins | sample NOAtaG_FD_187305 | JGI IMG/M metagenome (GOLD analysis project Ga0209985, IMG submission 187305) | Freshwater lake microbial communities from Lake Erie, under a cyanobacterial bloom - NOAA_Erie_Diel6S_1000h metaG (SPAdes) (version 2) | ecosystem: Environmental > Aquatic > Freshwater > Lake ...
AGCACAACGCTGCGACCGCATCGGCGGCTTCGATTCAGTTGTTCGTTCGATACTCCCTTTCCTGCGCCGGGTCCCACAAGACGAGGTGTCTTGACTCCGGCTCACATCCCTCTCAACTCTCGAGACACTGCCGGTTCCCGCCGGCGGCGTCCATCTCGTTCCGCGAATGAATCGCGGACCCTTCCGGGGGAAATTACCCCGAGGAGGCGCGAGGGCAAGTCTCCTGTTCGAATTTGCAGCATTCACACGAATTCGGGGGGTGGAGCCATGTCCTAGAAGTGGGTTGTACCTCGATTCCAGACCAGATCGCGGGCATACGCACGCGGTCCGACCCGCCGATCAAGCGCCCGGTTCGGGCTCGGGCGAGGCAAGCGCCCCGCGCTGGTGGGGCGCGCTGGGAGCGGCGATTGCAGCGTACTCCTCCCGAGCCGCAAGCAGGGCATCGCGCATGGCGGATGCGCTGGAGGCTGTGCGGATCGCTTCCTTGAGCGGCTTGATGTGGCCCATCGACTTGCCGTACCACGCGATGTGCTGGCGCATGCGGATGGCGGCGCGGTGCTCGCCCTCGTGGAGAATCGAAAGGGCGAGGTGGCGGAGGATGACGTCCACCTTCTCGGCGAGAAGCGGCTCGGGTCCGACGGTTCCCGTGGCCAGCAGCGCGTGGGCGCGACGGAAGATCCACGGGGTGCGCATGGCGCCGCGCGCGATCATGACGCCGGCGCAGCCGCTTGTCTCGATGAGCGCGCGGGCGTGCTCCGGCTCCGTGACGTCGCCGTTTCCGATGACGGGAATCTGCGGGACGGCCTCGACGACCTGTCGGATCGCATGCCAGTCGGCCCTTCCCGAGAAGAACTGCACCGTGTAGCGGCCGTGCACGGTGACCGCCGCGATGCCGACATCGGCGAGTTGCCGAGCGAGGATGGGCGCCACCATGTGCTCTGGGTCCCAGCCAAGGCGCATCTTGGCCGTGACCGGCACGCTGCCGCCGGAGTGCCGCTCGACGGCGCGCGCAATGCGCGATGCGAGCAGCGTGGTGTTGCCGCAGTCGCGCAGCAGCAGGCTTCCACCGTTCTTCTTCGCGACCTTGTCGACGGGGCAACCCATGTTGATGTCGACGACTTGGGCGCCGTGGTCGACCGCCCAGCACGCTGCTTCGGGAAGCGGGTCGTCCGAGTTGCCGTAGAGCTGCATGCCGCAGGGCCGGTCGGCGTCGTTGGTCTTCGCAAGGTCGAGCGTACGCGTGGTTTCCTTCAGCACCGCGCGCGCGTTGAGGAGGTCGGTGTAGGCGATGCCGACGCCGCCCTGTTCGCGACAGAGCAGGCGAAACGCGAGATCCGTGTGTCCTGCGATCGGCGCGAGGATCACGTTCGAGGCGAGCTGGACCGGCCCGATGCGCAGCATGCAGACAGCGTAGCGGTGGGCGGCGGGAGAGGCGGACTGCGCCTTACTTGGTCTCCCAGTTTCCCACCTCGAGCATGTCGGCCAATTGGCCGGCGGTGTCGTCGTAGCGGCTCGCGGCCCATGCGTCGCCGCGCGCGCGTGCTTCAACCGCGAGCGATTTGACGCGCTCGACGTCGCGCAGGACCGCGTCGATGTCGCCCGTCTCGGTGGCGAGATGGCTGTGTCGCTCGAAGACCGCGAGCTGGTCGTAGACCTCGCCGACGGTGTGCGTGATCGGAAGCACCGCGACGGCCGCGAGAATGCGCCGCGCCTCTCCGATGGCGCGCTCACGCCCCGCTGTCGTGGTGTCTGTCGACTGGAGGAGCACGAGCTCCGCGCGCGCGCGCTCGATCGGCAGTGCCGCCGCCGGACTGAGCGCGAGTCTCTGACGGTCGATCTCCGCAAGCACCGCGCTCCACGCATCCACGTGGCCCGCGCGGAGGAGCCGAAGTCCGATCGTCTCCATCGCCCCGAGTCGGCCGGGAGGCGCGCCGAGACGCGCGCATTCGATGAACGCGGGGATGCACGATGGCGCGCGCACCACGACGAGACCACGCGCGAACTGGAAGTCTGCGGATCGCGCCACGTCCGTCGCTCGACTGCGCAGCGCGTGATCGTCGCCCTCGACCAGTCCGCGCACGAGTTCGTTGGCCCGTGCGAAGGAGCGCTCGACGTCCGCGTCGACGGGGTCGGGCCGGGCGAGCCGGCTGAGCGTGGCGAGATAGATCCGGCTCACCGCCATGATGACGAGCTCGGGATCACGCGGGTTGGCGCGCAGGACGCTCTCCGCGACCGCGCTCGAGAGCACGATGCTGCCGAGGTGGTCGACCGACGCCACGCGGAACAGCGCCGTCGAGCTCACGAGGTCATGCTCCGCAACCATCTGCGGCACGATTGCCTCGACGGTCGCGAGCGCGGCTGGGTCGCTGGGCTCGATTGCGAGCCGAGCAAGCGCACTGTCGTAGTGGCGGCCAAGCGGCACGCCTCCCCGAGGATCCTCGAGCCGGGCCGCCGCGAGTTCGCGCGCGATGGCGCATCGGCGCGCCTCATGCGGCATGCCAAAGGCGATGCACGCAAACTGCAGCACGCTTGCGGTTTCCTCGACGCTGCGAAGCCCGTCCGGCGCGAGCGTGCTTGCCGCCAGCGTCTCGAGCGCCGTGACCCTGTCGCGCATGTAGTCTTCGATCGTCTTCGTGCGCGCATAGTCGGGCGGCAGTCCGCGGGGCAGCACGACGTCGATGAACGTCCCGAAAATGCCGCTGATGTCGTCGGCGAGGGCGTTGGCTTGGATCGTCGCCTGCTGCGCGCGATGCGCGGACCAGAGGCCCGCGATGGTCGCGGCGATGAGGGCGACTGCTGCGGCGGTGATCGCGCCAGCCACGAGCGGATGGCGACGCATCGCAAGCCATGCGCGCGCGATTGCGCCGCGTGGCGCCGCCACGACCGGCCTTCGTGCGAGGAACGCGCGCAGATCGTCGGCGAGCGCGGCAACGGTTCGGTAGCGATCGCGAGGGTCGATGGCGGTCGCACGCCGAATGATGGCGGCGAGGTCTCCGCGGGTCTCGCGCGGCGCGTCGGCGGGTGGCTCGAAGCGCACGGTCGCCAGCCGCGCCAGAATCTCGGAGGGCGTGCCTTCGGTCAGTGCGCGCGGCAACGTGCCGTGCACGCATTGATGCAGCAGGATGCCGAGGGCGCGGACGTCGGCGCGCGCGTCGACGACTCCGATTCCAAGGCCAGATGACCCGTCTGCCGCACCAAGCGCCTCCGGGGCGAGATACGCGGGCGTACCGAGCCGCGCGAGCGGATCGGAGGCCTCGCCGTCGCTTGATGCAATGCCGAAATCGATGACCTTCGGCTTCCCATCGCGGCCAACGAGCACGTTCGAGGGCTTGAGATCGCGGTGGATGAACCCGGCGGCGTGCGCATGCGCCACGGCGTCGGCGATGTCGGCGATCAGCGAGATGCGCGCCGCGAGCGGGAGTTCGCGCGCTGCGGAAACGAGGTCGCGCGCCTCGTCGACGAGTTCCATCGCGATCCATGCGACGCCTCCGGACTCGCCGGCGGCATAGATGGTTGCGATGGCAGGGTGTCGGATCGCGGCGAGAGCCTCGCGTTCCCTTGCGCTCGCGAGAAGCGACAGTCGCCGCATGCGCGTGTCGATGATCTTGAGCGCCACGCTGCGAACTGGGCTGTTCTGGTCGGCGATCCAGACCTCGCCCATTCCGCCCGCGCCGATGCAACGGACCAGGGTGAAGTCGCCGAGGACATCGCCCTCGCGCGGCGTGATCGACTGCAGCGCGTGGACTCCCGAGGCGAGGTCGGTGAGCACGTGCGTCGGCGTGTTCAATCGCGCCGCCGAACTCACCAGCCTCGCGAGCAGGTCGGCGAGCGGTCGATCCGTGCAGGCGATGTCCGCGATGCGCGCGGCGCGTGCGTCATCGGCAAGGCTGAGGAGTTCCTCGAAGACAACCGCGGTCCGGTCGCCGCCGATGGACGGCGGTTCATGGTGTCCTGCGGTCATGGGTCGTTCTTCCAACCCGGGGCGGGGAGGTCGCGAGTTTCTTCGTGCGCCGCGAGCCATGCACGCGCAAAGGCGACGTCGCGCTTCGCCTGCGTCGCTGAGATGTCAAGGGCCAATCCAATATGCTCCGGCGAGATCCCGCCGAAGATGCGCATCTCGAGCGCCTTGGCCTGCCGCGGGTGATGTTCCGCCAGCCGGGTGAGCAGCTCGTCGAGCGCGATCAGCGTGCTTGGATCCGTCGTCGAGGCCTCGATCTCCTCGGGCAGTTCCCTTGGTCGCAGCGAGCCGCCGCCTCGTCGATCGGCCTTGCGCGTGCGCGCGTCGTCCACGAGGGCGCGCCGCGCCACGAGCGAGGCAAGTGCCAGCAGGTGCTGTTGGTCATTGACGGGATTCCGGTCGCTGCGCGCAAGGCGGAGCCAGATCTCGTGGACAAGCGAGGTGGTGCCAGGCGTCACCTGCCGCGACTCGCCCCGCAGTGCGCGCGCGGCGATGGCGCGCAACTCCTCGTACAGGCTCGGATCGACCGAGCGCAGATGATCGTGAGCCTGCTCGCCGCTGCCGAAGGGAGATGGCGCCGGCACAGGGCCATGCGAGGACCTATGCGAGGACTCATGTGAGGACTCATGCGAAGACCTATGCCCCTTCGCCCCTTGCGATTCCGAAGTCTCTTCCATGGCGGCATTGTGCCGTCCCGACGGTCGTCTGACGTGGGCGCCGTGCGGACTTTCGATCTGCAAATTCCAAATTCGCACAGAGTTGATGGTCCGCGCGCGCGATTCCTTCGCTTTCACCTTGGCAGCCCCGCACAGGCGGTGAACAGGGGCGGTCGCATCGCACCGAGGAGCCCCGCAATGTCGGCGCGACTCGGGCTGTTGTGTCACTGGGTGGATTTCGTCAACAGGAGAATCGAATGCACAGGGTTTCATGGCAGCGGAGCAGCTTCACGAGTCGCGCGGTGGGTGGATTGGCGTTGGCGGCGGCGGCCTCGGTCGCGGGGACGGTCCGGGCGGACGAATCGGCCGCGCCCGGCCCCCTCAGCGAGAGTGGCCTCTACGTCGGAACCGACATCGGTGTCGCGTTTCTCTCGTCGGTGAAGATCAAGGACTACGCACCGACGCCCGGCTCTCTCGACTTCGGCATCGCAGGCGTGAAGGCCGATACGAGTGCGGGTCTGGCCTGGAACATCAACGTGGGATACCGCTTCAGCGACATGTTCGCGGTCGAGCTCGAGAGCGGCTACTACCGCAACGGCTTCGATGGATTCTCGGCGGGCGAGTTCACCACCGACCTCGGCATCTCGACCGCGGTCGAGGGCGGCGATGGCGACTTCACGCAGATCCCTGTGTTCGTGAACGCGATGTTCGACATCCCGCTGACGAAGCCGGAGACGCCGGGCGCGGCCGGAGGGCTTAGCCTCAAGCTCGGTGCGGGCGTCGGAATCGTCAATGTGTCTGCCGACATCGACTCGATCTCGGCCGCCGGAGTGCCCGGGGTGACGGCGACTGTCGACGGCGACAGCTGGGAGTTGGGCGGACAGGCGAAGATCGGTCTCTCATGGCAACTGACCCATGCGATCGAGCTTGGCGTCGAGTATCGCCTGATGGCGGTCGGTGGCGCGAGCTTCGGCACCGCTTCGTTCAGCGATCCACTGCTGGTGGGAATCGCCGAAGTCGAGAGCGAGAGCGTGCTGACCCATGCCGTGCAGGCACGTCTCTCGTTCGAGTTCTGAACAAGCGCTCGCCGGGGCCAGACGTCGACGACGGACCGCGCGATGCATGGTCGCGGGGCCACGCTGTCCGAGCGATTGCATCTGCGGCAACCGCGGCAACCGCGGCTCCTGCGGCTTGCGTGATGAATCTTGGTGAGCTTGCAGGCGGTGCATCACGGATGCGCCGCCTGCTTGTCGTTCTCGTCACTGCGCGACGAACGTCGCGTCCTCGAGGCGGTAGAGCCCGAGGAGATATCCGCCCACGGCGAACGGCTCGGCCACCAGCCGGCCCCGGAACGTGCCGTAGCGGAAGAGGTGGAGCCCCTGCATGTCGAGGGGCTTCGCCAGCGTGGCGTCGATGGCGTCGAAAGGCGTGGGCGGCAGGCCGATGCAGCAGCCGTCCCAGCGGTTGAACGTCAGCAGCACGTTGCGCGTCGTCGACACACGCACCGCGGTCGAGTAGTAGGCGGAGATCTCGATGTAGGTGCCGTTGATCGCGCGCACCCACGGCGGCGTCGTCAGCGCCTCCCGGGCGGGATCGATGAACGGCTCTGCCGAGGTGAGCAGTTCCCATGAGACTCGGTAGGGGTCGTCCGGGCCGCCGTTGCCGATCACGCGAAAGCGGCCGTCGAGCTCGAGGGTGCGCGCATCGATGCGGCGTGTGACCTCGTCTGGCGAACGGCTGTCGGACACGATGGGTGGTCGGGACGCGGACGCGGTTGGGGGCGCGGTTGGGGACGCGGTTGGGACGCCAAGCCCCGCGAGCAGTGTGTCACCGAGCGATGGTGGATGTGCAGCGGCGGTTGCTGCGGCGCTCGCCTGCGGCACCACACTCGATGGTGCGGACGTGGGGGCTGATGCGGGGTCCGACGCAGGGGCCGTGATCGACGCGCCGGCGGCTGCAGTAGCGGCTGCCGTGATGGTTGCATCGGCGCCGGCGGTGCGTCGCGCGCCCGTGACCGACGGCTCGGAGAGCACGAACCACAGGCCGAGCGCCGCCAAGATCGCGATGGCTGCCCAGAGTGCTCGCATCAGCGACGCGCTCCGGTGAGCAACGCACGGGTCGCGCCTCCCCACTCGCGCGCCACGGCCTCTGCGTGCGTTGCGCCCAGCGTGGCGGTCAGGATCGCATCGCGCACGCAGCCCATCTGCAGCGACTGCTCGAGGAAGGGATCGGGCAGTTCCCCGATGAGGACCGGGTCGAAGCCCGGGGCCTGCGATGCGCGGCCATGCGAGCCGCGTACGAGCGATGCGTCAAGCGGGATCACATCGAGCAGCGTGCGGAAGCCGAGCTTGCGCAACGCGAGCTTCGCCATCGCCCGACCTGCGGGCCAGAGCAGCTTCGGGTCGTAGAACAGTTCGCACGGGTCGTAGCCGGGCTTGCGGTGGATGTCGACGGTACGGGCGTAGTCGGGCGCCTTCGCCTCGTCCATCCACCAGCCGTATGCGAACCAGCGGTCGGCTGCGCTGACGCAGACGATGTCGCCTGCGCGCGCGTGGTCGAGGCCGGCCGCGCGCCGGGCATCGCCCGAAAGGGTGCGCTCGACGCCTTCGATCCTCGCGAGTATCCGCTCGACCGCCGCGCGATCGGCCTCGTCGCGCACGGAGACATGCGCGACCTGGTGATCGGCGACCGCAAACGCGCGCGAGTGCTCGAGGTCGAGGATCTCGCGCCCGTCCTCCATGCGGACGGCCAGGTAGCCCGCGTCGCGTAGCGCACGATTCAGCCAGATCGCGTCGCGCACGGGGACGATGCCGTACTCGCTGACGATGATGGGCGCGATGCCGAGTCGATCGAGCCTGTCGAGGAGCCCGCCAACGACGCGGTCGACCTCGCGCAGCTCTTGCTGAATCGACGGATGGCCTGGTCCCACCTTCTGCAGCGCGTAATCGAGGTGGGGGAGGTAGACGAGCGAGAGCGTAGGCCGCAGCGACTCGAGCGCATGCATCGCGGCAAGCGCGATCCAGTCGGTCGACTCGATTCCGGCCATCGGGCCCCAGAAGCGGAACAGCGGGAACTGCCCGAACTTCAACTGAAGTTCGTCGCGAAGCGCAGCTGGAGTCGTGAGGCAGTCGGGAATCTTTCGTCCGTCGGCCTTGTAGACCGGGCGCGGCGTCAGCATGGCGTCGGTCGACGCGTGCATGGCGTACCACCAGCAGATGTTGGCGCACGTGAACGACGGATCGATGCGACGGGCCGTCTCCCACACCTTCTCGGCGTGGACAAGCCGGTTCGACTGCTTCCAGAACTGCACCTCTCCGAGCGCACGGTCGTGCCAGCCGTTGCCGACGATTCCGTGACCGCTCGGCGCGAGCCCTGTGAGCATGGTCGATTGCGACGTGCATGTCACCGCCGGCAGCGGCGGCACCAGTGTGCGTACGCCGCCGACGCGGCGCGCGAAGTCGCGGATGCGCGGCGTCCGGTCCCCGATGAGATTCGGGGAGAGCGCGACGACATTCAGCAGACAGACGGGGCGGGCCACGCCCGGATGGTACGGGCCGGGCCGCCCTGCGCGGGTTCCAGAACCTCGCGCAGGGCGGCCAACCGGGTACGCGAGCGTCCGATGGCGGGGCCGCGACGGCAGAACCAGCCCTGTGGGGCTTGCGACCACGGGGAATGTGCGGCGTCTGTGGCGACATCGTGCGTCCGTTGGACCGAGTCCGATCACTCCCCCGACGGCGCGAAGACGAACCGCTTGTCGACGCAGACGCCGTCGCGGAAGACCATCATCGCGGAGATGTCGGGGTTCACGAAGACCTCGTACTTCTTTCCGCCGTCGAGGAACACGATCGATTCGACGCCAGCGTGCATCGCGTAGTGCGCCACCTCGTCGATGCTTCCCGAAACCTCGATGCTTGCGCCAAAGTCGACGGCGAAGTCGCGCTTCGCCATGACCGGGACGCCGTTGACCTTCACTTCGATCGTCTCGTAGCGACCAGGCGTCGGGAGAAGGCGGGCGTTGGGCGCCTTGAGCGACATGCTGACGCGATTGCGCCACGCGTCGTAGGTGCTCTGCGCTGTCAAGAGCATCCGGTCCTTGCAGTTGAGCTTGGTTGGTCCGGGCAGCCGATCCTCGCCCTCGACCGTGTGCTCGCCGGGGCGAATGCGCATCGGGTAGTAGGGACCCTGGCACTCAGACTGCAGGTAGACGGTGTTGGGATCGTTCTTGTTGCAGTAGAAGCACACGGTCATCACGGCATCGTGGATCGGCCAGTCGATGGGACCGCCGCAGGGGACGTACCCCGGCGGAAGCTGCGAGAGCGGGGCGTTGAGCAGCTCGGAAATGAGCTGGATGCACGCGCGTACCGCGACGTCGACGATCGGCGCGAGCGATTGGCAGCCGGTCAGCGTGGTTGTGCCTGCGCCGCCGAGCGCGGTGCAGGCCGTCAGGAGAACAAGACTTCGTCGCGGTGAGGCGAGCAGGCCAGCGAACATGCGTACCGCCATGGGTCGATCTTTCCCCGGGCTGTGCCCGGCAACGGTTGGACTCGCGCAGGCACACCGCCGCGCGACCGTTGCATCATGGCCGTGGGTTTTCGTCCCCCGGAGATCTCTGCATGTTTTGCAGGAAGATTTTCCGACCGCCTTCCACATGGATCAAGCGTCGCCACGCGCCGCTCGACACGGACAGAACCTAGCTTCCCGCGATGCGCCTTTGTAGAAACAGCGTCGCAACGAAGCACGCCGCTGTGACGAAGGCAAGCGGGCTTCCGACCGCAGTGAGCGCGAGCGTGTCGATCGCGGCGAGCGTCGCGATGAGGATCCCGATGTACCTTGGCGTCGACAGCCTCCCGCCGACGTGCCGTTCGTGCATGGCGACAAGCAGTAACGCAAGCACGAGACCGATCGGAATCGCGCCGCATCCTGGGTCGGTCGCGCTCGCGACCGTTGCTGGGGTGCGCGGAAGGAGCGTCATCGACGCCACGGCCACGCCGATCATCGCCAGCGCGAAGAGGCTGCCGACGACGAGGCGATTGCGAACCGCATGCGTCTGCGTGATCGCCGGGTTCGGCGTCTTTCCGCACTCGCTGCATCGTGTTGCACCGGCCGCAATGAGATGGGCGCAGGATGGGCAGGCCATCAGACCCGCTGGATTCGGCTTCATCTCGCCCCGCGCGAGGAACGAGAGGAGAAGTGTCCAGCCAGCGAGCAGCATCGCGTGCACAACGGCTCCGCTGCTGAGGATCGACGTTGGATCGCCTGCGAAGGCGATCATCGGAACAATTGCGGCGAGGGCGCGACACACGGCGAGCAGCACGATCGAGCCAGCGGTGAGCGCGTGGATGGCGTTGTAGGCGATGACCAGCAGCGCGAGCACCGCTGCGCCCGTGGCCGACTCAACCGAGCCGTATGCAAGGGCGATGGCGACGCCGCCCGCGAGGAAGAGCGCTCCGACCGCGAACGCCTCGGCTCGGGTGATCCGACCGCTTGGAATCGGTCGGTTGGGCCGCTCGCGCGCGTCGATGTGGGCATCGAACGCGTCGTTCAACACCATGCCGCCGATGTAGCACGCAAGCGGTGAAAGCACCGTGAGCCAGCGCGCGTCGAGTGCGGACGGATGCATGGCCGGATCGACGGCCATGACGCCGAGCACGCCGCCAGCGATTCCGTTCGAGAGAACGGTGGGCGCGTTCGAGATGCGCATGATCTCAAGCCATGCGCGCATTGTGCTCATCGTGCGCTCCCAAGGTCTACGTCGAATCCCGCGTCGATGAGTGCGGTGCGTGTCCACGCGAGCTCTCTCGCAATTCCCGCGGCAAGGTCGCGCTCGCGCAGATGGGGCGGCAGCACCGTCCATGCGTAGGTCTCGACCTCGAAGCACGGCGGATCGGAATGCGACGCCATCACGAGCGCGGTCGGGATCTCCTTGGCCGTGGTGCCGAGGCGGCCGATGGCGTCGAGATGAACGGGCACGTGGAAGTGCGTGCGCCAGAAACCGTCGGGCATCGCGTCGAGCGCGAGATCGAGATCGCTGAAGAAGCGAACCTCGCCTGACCCCGCGAGCACGCACGTCTGGTGCAGGTAGCGGTTCTCGGCGAACTGTGCGAGTTCCGCGAGTTCCTTCGGAGCGCCGTGGCACGAGAGCGCCGCGCTCACCTGGATCTTTCCGACGCGCACGTGGTGGCGCGCGTACAGCGCCAGCGCGTCGTCCTGTTCCTCGAACATCACGGCGCTGTGGCAGATGTCGTGGCAGACGCCGAGGTGGCGCCGCGTGTCATCGCTGTTGAAGCACTGGTCGAAGAGCGACACCGCGTGCTCGGCGCGGTCGAGGAGGCACCCCGGCTCGGGCTCGAGGTCGATGGTCACGCGCACGCCGGTCGAGTCCTCGAGCTCGGCGAGGCGCTCGGCGATCCACTCGAGCTGTGCCGTCGCGAGTCCGACGCTCGCGCCGCAACCTTCGTTGGTGAAGTCGGTGCGCCAGCCGATCGGAACGGTCGAGATCGACGCGGTGCGCGTGCCCGTGGCGACAAGTCCGACGAGGATCTTCGCGAGGTCGAGCGTGTAGAGCGAGCGGTTCGGGTCGGCCCAGTGCGGGTGGTAGACGCGCGTCTTGACGGTCTCATGGTGGAAGTCGCCGTACGGAAACCCGTTGAGCGTGCGGACCGCGAGGTGGCGTTCGGCGAGCCAGTCGCGGAAGCGCACGACGCCGTCCGCGTCGGCGAGGAGCTCGCGCGCGCTCTGCGCCGAGAGCCAGAGGCCGATGCCGAGCTCGCCCTCTGGTGCCGCAAGCTCGCGCACGCGCGTCGCGTGCTGATCGAGCATCGCCTTTGTTCGGGCAAGCGTGTCACCGGGGTGAACGTTCGTGCAGTAGGCGAGCTGGGCGAGGGGCGCGGTCACGATTCCATTGTGACAAGATTCCTGCGACGATTGGAGCCATGCGCTGGGTAACCGCCTTCGTCGTTGGTCTTGGCATCGTCTCGAGTGCGGCGGGACTTGCGGCCGTCGCAGGGGAGACTCCGAAGTCGGCGCCGCAGCGCGCGGCGGCCGAGGCGTTCGTGCGGTCGCTCTCCGAGGCCGAGCGCGGGAAGGTGCTGCGGCCGCTCGACCACCCCGAGCGCACGAAGTGGTACTTCGCGCGCGGCGGCCGCGAGGGGCTCTTCCTACGCGACATGGACGCCGATACGCGCGCCGCGACGCTGGCGCTCGTCGACGGGTTCCTGTCGACGGCGGGGCGCGAGCAGTGGCGCCTGATCCGCGTGGTCGAGGCGCTCAACGCGGTCGACGAGAAGGCGGCGGGCGTTTCGCCGCCGACCTACGGCGACGATCTCTATGCGGTGCACTTCTTCGGGTCGCCCGACGCCGCGGCGTGGGCGTTCGAGATCGAGGGACATCACTTCGTGCTGCACGCGGCGGTCGCCGACGGCGTTGCGACGGTGACGCCGATGTTCACGGGTTCGTTTCCCGCCGAAGTCGCGCGCGGCGCCGACAAGGGCGAGCGCCCGCTCGGCGCAGCGGTCGAGGTGGCGTTCGAGCTCGCGCGGTCGTTCGACGACGCCCAGCGCAGGACCGCGCGGATTCTCGACGCGACGCCCGCCGATGTCCTGTGGGCTGTGGGAAGCGACGCGAAGGCGCCCGAGATGAGAGGCGTCACGCGTGCGTCGATGACCGACGCGCAGAAGGCGCTCGTCGACAGGCTGCTCGCGACGCACGCGGGGCTTCTTGCGGAGGGCGTGGCCGACGCGCAGTTGCGCGAGTGGCGCACGAAGCACGCGGGCGAGCTCGCTTTCGCGTTCGTCGGCGAGCCCGATGTCGGCAAGCCGCACTACTACCGCGTCGCGACCCCGTGCTTCACGATCGAGTACGACTCGACGAACGCCGACGCGACGCACGTCCACTGCGTGTGGAGCGATCCGACGATGAACTTCGGCGGCGACGCCCTGCGCGCGCATCTGAAGCGCAGGCATGCGCAGCACAACAGGTGAGCACGCGTCGCCGAGTCATCCGGGCGGTACGTTGGTGAGCGTGGCGGCGGCGAAGGCGATGGCGAGCACCGCGAGCAAGTGGAGCACCGTCGTGATGAGAGCGGGCTGCGGCAGCCGCAGGTACCGCTTGACGAACGCGAACATCCAGAGGAT
>Ga0209985_10003731_pt1 | contig 12741 bp, 11 predicted proteins | sample NOAtaG_FD_187305 | JGI IMG/M metagenome (GOLD analysis project Ga0209985, IMG submission 187305) | Freshwater lake microbial communities from Lake Erie, under a cyanobacterial bloom - NOAA_Erie_Diel6S_1000h metaG (SPAdes) (version 2) | ecosystem: Environmental > Aquatic > Freshwater > Lake ...
CAAGGCCGAACTCGGCCGCATCGAGTTCGAACTCGGCAACTACGAAGACGCCATGGCGTCCTTCCAGGCATGCAAGGATGAGGCGAAGCTCCGCATCGGCGCGACGCACATGCTCGGACGCTGCTTCGCGGCCGAGGGGTGGCACGGCGAGGCCGTCGGCGAGTACCGCGAGGCGCTCAGCGCCCTCGGCGTCGGCGAGTCGGACCGCGAACTCCCGATCAAGTATGACCTCATGCTGTCGCTGATGGAACTCGCGAAGAGCGAGCGCAACGGTTCCTACGCCCGCGAAGCGGGCGAGATCTGCTCGGCGATCGTGCGCAAGGACATCTCCTACCGCGACATCCGTTCGCGCCGCAAGGAGATCGACGCGCTCGCCAAGGAGTACCCGGGTTGAAAGTTCCCGGGCTGACGGGCACGCATCGGCCGCGCACCGTGGGCGTGGTGCCGGCGCGGCTCGCGAGTTCCCGCTTCCCCGAGAAGGTCCTCAAGGCGGAAACGGGCAAGCCGCTCGTCGTCCACGTCCTCGAGCAGGCGCGCAAGGCGGCCTCGCTCGACGAAGTCGTGGTCGCCGCCGACCACCAGCGCATCGTCGACGCGGTCGAAGCGGCCGGCGGACGCGCGATCCTGACCCGCGAAGACCATCCGAACGGCACCAGCCGCCTCGCCGAAGTCAGCGAGATCGTCCCCGCAGACGTGTTCGTGAACATCCAGGGCGACGAGCCCGAGATCGAGCCAGAGACGATCGACGCCGCCGTTGGGCTTCTGCACCACTCTCCGTGGGCGGAGGTTGCGACCGTTGCCGCGCCGTTCGCGGAGGATGAGTCCCCGAACGACCCGAATCTCGTGAAGGTCGTGCTGGGCGCCGGCGGGCGGGCGCTCTACTTCTCGCGGGCGCCGATACCGTTCCACCGCGACGCCGCCAGCGGCACCCCCCCTCGCGCGACGCCCCTCCGGCACGTCGGGCTGTACGTCTACCGAACCCCCTTTCTTCAGACCTTCCTGACCTGGCCCCCCTCTGCGCTCGAGGAGACGGAGAGCCTGGAGCAACTGCGGATCCTCGAGCGGGGCCACGGAATCGCGGTCGCCATCCGGTCGGTGGCGAGCCACGGGATCGACACCGCGGAGCAGTACGCCGCGTTTGTCGCTCGGTACCGCGACCGGACTTCACAACATTCCGCATCGGCCACGACCCGACTTGCATTTCCGAGCGCTTCCTGACTACATTCGGGAATGCCCCACTCGGAAATCAATCCCGGCGACCTCCCAGACGGCTGCGGATTCCTTTCACAATTCGGCAAGAGCGAGGAGAGCACCGAGTGGCATTCGCCGGCACCCGATGGGTATCAGCGCGGCCGAACGAAGTTCGTCGTCGTCATCGGCACCGTGATGAGCGGACTCGGCAAGGGGATCTTCGCAAGTTCGCTCGCGAAGCTCATCAAGGACAAGGGTCTCTCGGTCGCCCCCATCAAGATGGAGGGCTACCTCAACATCGACTCGGGCACGCTGAACCCCTACCGCCACGGCGAGGTGTTCGTGCTGGCCGATGGCTGCGAGACCGATATGGATCTCGGCACGTATGAGCGCATCCTCAACCAGGACCTCACGCGCAAGAACTTCGTGACGGCCGGACAGATCTACACCGAGGTACTCGAGCGCGAACGCCGCGGCGGATACCTCGGCCGCGACGTCCAGATGATCCCGCACGTGACCGGCGTGGTGAAGATGCGCCTGCGCGAACTTGCGATGACCGGAAACGGCGGCAGGCAGGCGGACGTCGTCTTCGTCGAAGTCGGTGGAACGGCGGGCGACTACGAGAACGGCTTCTACATCGAGGCGCTGCGCGAACTCGCCTTCGAGGAAGGCGCGGAGTCGACCTGCTTCGTCGCGCTCACGTACATCCTCGAGCCGTCGATTCTCGGAGAGCAGAAGTCGAAGGCCGCGCAGCTTGGCATCAAGCGGCTGATGGAGGCGGGCGTCCAACCCAACATCGTGGCCTGCCGCGCCAAGAACCCCGTCACCGACAAGGTGATGGAGAAGATCGCCATGTTCTCGAACGTCCCGCTCAAGCGGGTGTTCTCGATGCACGACCGCGAGAGCGTCTACGCGATTCCCGAGGCGATGCGCGCTGCAGGCCTCGACCGAGAGATTCTCTCGATCCTGAACCTCCACGACCGCACGAACCCCGCGAAGGAAGACGTGGCGCGCGTCGAATGGCTCGACTTCTCACGCCGCATCTTCGCTCCGAGGAAGCACAGGATCGAGCTCGGCATCACCGGCAAGTATGCGGCGCTGCGCGACGCCTACGCATCGATCGACAAGGCGATCGAGCACTGCTCGATCCAGCTTTCGTGCGAGATCAAGACGCGCTGGATCGACACGAGCGAACTCACCGACGATGCGCTCGCCGCGAAGGCGCTCGAAGGCGTCCATGCCGTCATCGTTCCCGGCGGCTTCGGCCAGCGCGGCGTCGAGGGCAAGATCCGCTGCGTGAAGTGGGCGCGCGCCAACAAGGTGCCGTTCCTCGGCATCTGCCTCGGCTTCCAGATGGCGGTCATCGAGTTCGGCCGCAACGTCCTCGGACTCGCCGGCGCGAACTCGACCGAGTTCGAGCCAAACTGCGCGCACCCGATGATTTCCGAACTGCCTGACCAGAAGCGGCTCGAAGGCATCATGGGCGGCACCATGCGCCTCGGCGCCCAGGAGGTCATCCTCGAGCCAGGTTCGCTCGCGAGCTTCCTCTACTCGAGCAAGACCGAGATGCGCGAGCGCTTCCGCCACCGCTACGAGGTCGAGCCTGCGTACATCGCCCAGCTGCAGGAAGCGGGCCTCCGCTTCAGCGGCCGGCACCCGAAGTTCCCGATCATGCAGGTGCTCGAGCTTCCGCACTCGATGCATCCCTACTTCGTGGGCGGCCAGTTCCACCCCGAACTCACCAGCCGCCCGCTCTCGCCGAACCCCATGTTCATGGGCCTCGTCGCCGCCGCGATCGCAAGCCGCGAACCGGAGTTCGCGCAGACCGAACTCGGCCGACGCTGGGTGCGAAGCGCGCCGAAGACGGTGGCTGCATCGTGAACCGTGTGGGAGCGCAGCGATGGCCGACACGCTCACGAAGGCCGAACGCAGCGCCCTGATGGCGAAGATTCGCGGGACGAATACAAAGCCCGAGGTGCTCGTGCGTTCCGCGCTCCACCGAGCGGGCCTTCGTTTCCGCCTGCATGCGGGCGCGCTGCCGGGACGACCCGACATCGTGCTTGCGAAGCACCGGACGGCGATCTTCGTGCATGGCTGCTTCTGGCACCGCCACGGCTGCAGGCTCTCGAGCGAACCGTCGTCGCGACGCGCATTCTGGCGCGAGAAGTTCGCGCGGAACGTGGCCCGCGACCGACGCGCCGCGCAGGCGCTCCGCCGCGCGGGCTGGCGGGTGTTGACCATCTGGGAATGCTCGCTTCGAACGGCTGCGCTTCGGGAACGGGCGCTCGCGAGACTCGTCCGCGCGCTCCTCGCGCGCAGGGTCTGACAGCGGGTTCTGACAGCAGGGTCTGACAGCCTGGACGACCCAAGACCAGCCATTGGAGGAAATCTGCACCCACGCTGAGAGGTCGCCCGACGTCGCGCGGACATTTTTGCGACGCCCCGTGTTGTTTCGGGGCGATGCCAGAGAGACCGATCCATCCGAAGAGACAGGAGAAATGGAATGCCAACTCCATGCCATGCACTCGCCACTGATCGCCTCCGCCGCTTCCGTCCGAGACTTCGCGCGCTCGGGGCGGCCGCCCTCGCGTGGGCCGCGGCGACCGTGTCCCACGCCCAGGTCTGGAGCGCGAACCCGTGGGCGAGCTTTCCGCCGGACTACTGGAGCGGCGGACCGTGGCTCGAATCCGTGAACGGCGTGCCTACGCAGGGGCCGGTGACCTCGAGCATCGAGATCAACTTCAATGTCCTCATCAAGCATGGCGTCCACGAGAACTTCGACATCGAGCTCTTCCCAGCGATCCCCGAGCATGTGCTCTTCTCGGATCCGCCGGGGCCGCCCACACGACCGACGAACGATCTCCTTCGGGCCTACGGCGAGCGCCATCCCAGGGCGCAGTTCCTCTTCGTCTACGACGGCTTGTGGATGGTCAACGACTGCGACGGCGACGGTATGGCGAACCTCGGACCAGGAAACCCGCCCTGCTGGGGCAGCCCGACCGCTTCGCTCACACGACTCGACCAGAACGGTTCGCTGCTCCGCTATAGCAAGACCCTGATTCCCGAGACCTGCGCTCCGCTTCCCCGCTACAAGATCAGGATCGACTCGCCTCCGCTTCTCAACCGAGGCGTCGTCGGTATCCGCATCAAGGGCAAGAACGGGGGGTACTTCCTCGGCATGTCTGCGTACTCCGATGCAGACATCCGGTCGGGCCACGCATGGATCAACATCCACGTGAAAATGGGCGGAAGCGGCGGCATCGGAGGACGATGGTCGTACGGAAAGGTCCCGGCTGAGGCGCTGAACTTCGATGAAGCCGTGCCGTGGGCGCCGGGAGTGATCAGGCCGGAGGATATCAACGTCGCCCTCCACACCGCGTGGTTCCCCGTGACGCACGCGGAGTACAACGCCGCGATGGCTGTCCTCACTCGCGAGTGGTGGAATCCGAGCCGATGGACGCTTGGACGCGGAAGCTGCATCGACTTCGCAGCGGAGTTCATGAACGCGGCGGGATGTCCGATCCCGTTCTGCCTGCAGCTTCCGACCTTGTTTCGCTCGCCGCGAGCGTTCAACCGCGAGTGCAGCCGGATCATCCTCGAAGAGGGAGCGCTCCTCGGCCGCTGCGGATATGTCGCCGGCGTCCCCACCAACCACTTCGGCTCGCAAGATGGCCTGTTCGACGCAGGCATCGTTGCAGAGAGGATCGTCGCTGACCCTGCGGCCCTCGCGGCGGAGCTCGGCTACGATTTCGTCGGCGTCGACCTTGGTTCGGCAGCGCTGCGGACGAACTCGACGCTCTCCCTCGCAGTCACGCGTCCTGAGGAGAGCCTGGTCCTCGTCGACTTCGGCGACGGAACCGTAGAGCCCCATGTCTCGGGCGCGCTCTCGCACTCCTACTCAAAGCCGGGCTCGTATCAGGTCCGCGTGCTCTGCCTCCAGAACCTGCGCGTCTCGGTGCGGACGCTCGCGGTTCAGGTCCAGCAGAAGGCCCCGCACGGTCACATCGCGTCCTGCACGATTCCCGATGTCCCAGCGCTTCTCTTCCGCGATCCGGGTCCTCCCCCGGAGCTCCTGCCCTGGGCCCGCACCTTCCCTGCCGATGTGAACTGCGACTGGGTCGCGGACAGCGAGGACCTCGCCATGGTGCTCGCCGCCTGGGGCTCGACCACGCGTCCGCTCGCGGACATCGACGAAGACGGCGTGGTCGACGGCAACGACCTTGGGGCCGTCCTTGCGGGCTGGGGCGCGCCTCTGCCGTGAACCGGGCCCCGCGCGGGCCACGCGCCATCCGAGAAGCCGCGGGCGCCCTACGCACCCGCGGTTTTTCGTCGGGTTGAGGGCGCGCGCGATCACGCTATACTCCGCGACCCCCGCCGATGTAGCTCAGCTGGTTTAGAGCGCTGGATTCATAACCCGGAGGTCGACGGTTCGAGTCCGTCCATCGGCATTTCCCGAGTGTGCGCCCGTTCAGGATGAGATGCCGTGATCGCAGTCGCGGCCGTGATCGCGGCTTTTGTCGACGGCGTGATCGAGTTTGGGGGCGACCCACAAGGGTTCGCCGCGCAGCGTCCTGAGGGGCGCCGAAGCGACAGCGACGGGAACACACCGAGGTCAGAGAAGCGGCGAGAGAAGACCAACCGCGTTGTCGCGCAGGCGCTTCCACGCCGGCCGCCTGTACCACTCGCTCGGGCTGATGCGGCGCGACTCGCGCAGGTAGCGCTCCTGAAGCGCGCGCAGCTTCGCGCTCACCTCCCGGTCGTACACCAGCATGCTTGCCTCGAGGTTCAGCTCGAAGCTGCGCCTGTCGAGATTCGCGCTCGTCATCAGGCAGGTCCTGCCGTCGGCGACGATCGTCTTCGAGTGGAGCAGGCCGCCTTCATAGCACCAGATCTCGACGCCCGCCTCGAGCAGGCGCTGGAAGAACTTCTGGCTCGCCATCTGGACGAGACGCGAGTCGATCTTCGCTGGAACGATCAGCACGGTGCGAACGCCGCGGCGCGCCGCGGTCATGAGCGAAGCGAGCGAAGGTTCGTCGGGAACGAAGTACGGCGTCGTGAGGATCACCTCTTCCTCTGCGAGATGGACAAGCGAGAGGATGATCTGCGGCATCGCGCTCTCGTAGGTCGCCGGACCCGTTCCCAGCACCTGCGCGATCGCGGGCTCCGCGCCGTCGCTGGGGCTCTGGAGCACGAGTTGCCAGAGGTCCTCATCCGTCTCGAGGAACCAGTCCTCGACGAAGATCTTCTGCAGGTCGTTCGCTCCGGCGCCACGCACGCGCATGGTCGCGTCGACCCACGGCGCGAAGCGCTCCTTGATCCGGAACTCCTTCGAGGCGAGGTTGTGGCTTCCGATGTAGCCGATCGTTCCGTCGATCACCACGATCTTGCGGTGGTTACGGAGGTCGATGCGCCCGAACCGCCGGCGAATCAGCCCAACGGGAAAGGCCTCGACGATCTCGACGCCGGCGCGCTCGAGGTCCTCCCTGCGCGCGCTCTTCAGGAATGCGCGCGACCCGAGTCCGTCGAAGAGGACGCGACAGACGACCCCGCGCTGCGCGGCGCGCTCAAGCGCCCGGAACACGCCGCAGCTCGTCTCGTCGTCGAGCGCGATGTAGTACTCGACGTGGACGTGCCGCTCGGCGTTGTCGATGTCTCGCTCAATCTGGGAGAAGAGCGCGTCCGCATCGTCGAACAGCTCGATCTCGTTGCCGGAGGTCGGAAAGTCGCCCGAGACCGTGGTGGCCTGCCGCGCGATGTGGCGCTGGTCCTGCGTCATCGCCGAGAGGATGGTGTCGCGCATGCGCCGCCGCATGGCGCTGCCGCCGGCGGCCTCCTCGCGGCGTCGCACCTCCGCACGGTCGGCCGCGACTTCACGGTAGTCGCGCGAGCGCTTCGCGGAGAGCCATGGCTTGCCGAAGGTCCAGTAGATGATCGGCCCCACGAAGGGCGCCGCGATCACGAGGAGCACCCACGAGATCGCGGTCTGCGATCGGCATCGGCGGTCGAGCAGGACGAACGCCACGGTGACCATCGACATCGCGACCGAGACGGCGAGGATCGTGGGCGCAAACCACGGCCACTCAGAGAAGATCTGTCGCAGGATCGGTAGCATCTTCCGGTACTCTACGTCCATGACAGACCAAGCCACCACCCCGCGCGCGGCGAGTGACCGAGAGGCCCCGGACGTCGTCGCGCCGCTCCTCTCGGCGGCGGTCTTCGGCTACTACGGGTTCCTGAACGGAACCACGGCCGACATCACCAACGACGCGGGAGAGGTCGTTCCCCTCTGGATCGGCTCGCTCTGGATCCTGCGGCTCTGCGCGCTCGCGTTCCTCGGCTGCGCGGTCGTCGGCTTCCTGAAGTTGCGACAGGCCGACCTCATCTTCGGCATCGCAGGCATGTTCGCAGCGCTCGGGCTGTTCGTCGTGCTGGCCTGGAGCCAGCTCGACACCGAGTACGACTTCGCCTGCCATCCGCTCATCCTGCTCGTGTTCGGCTGCTGGAACGCCTACGTGTCGTTCGTCGCCATTCGCGCCAATCTCCGCTAACAGGGGCGGCGGTATACTCTTGGCCCGGTGCCCTCTTAGCTCAGCTGGATAGAGCAGCGCTTTCCTAAAGCGCAGGTCGCAGGTTCGAATCCCGCAGGGGGCGTTTTTCTCGTCTGGAAGGCGCAATTGGCCGATGCACGTTTGCCGGTATGCTGCTCGGCCGCTCAGTCACTCAGGAACACTCCATGGAACTGGTTCTCATCTCAAACGTCCTCTGGCTCGCCGTCTGCGCCGTCTGGTGCGTCCTCTGCATCGCGCAAGCACGCGCCGATCGCGCGAAGGGTGTTGGCTTCCAGAATCCGCTTACCAAGGATGAGCTGGAGCGCTGAACCGCGGTCGCTCCGCGGGACCATCGCGCGATGAGCGCCAATCTCTCGTCGATGCCGCGTGAACCCCTGCTTCATTTCGTTCTCCTCAACCCGGAGATCCCGAACAACACGGGCAACATCGGGCGAACCGCCGCGGCGCTTGGCTGCAGGCTGCACGTCGTGCATCCGATTGGCTTCTCGATGGACGACAAGGCCCGCCGCCGCGCCGGGCTCGACTACTGGCATCTCGTCGACTGCGTCGAGCATGAGCACTGGGATGCCTTCATGCAGACCGAGGCGCCAAGGCGCCTGTGGCTCTTTACGGCGCACGGAACTCGCTCGCTCTACGACGCTCGCTTCGCACGCGGCGACTATCTGCTGTTCGGAAGGGAGTCGACGGGCGTTGGCGCGGCGTTCGAGGCATGGGCTTCCCAGACGTTCGGTGCCGAGAGCCTCCTGCGCATTCCGCAGCCGGGCACCGACGCCATGCGGACGCCCGGCTCGATGGCTCCTCCGGACACCGCACCTGCCGCTACCGGGCAAGGCACGCTGCCGGACGCGCCTGCCGAGGCAGCGGAGCCCGGGCGGACGGCCTCCGTCCGAAGTCTCAATCTGGCGACGGCCGTCGCGATCGCCGGGTACGAGGCGTTCCGGCAGTTGCAATCCGCGCACCCCCCGGAGCCGCAGGGGTAAGCCCGCGGCGCGGGGCGGCCGGCCCGCGCGAGCCAACGTGTCCAATGTGGTTTCCCGGCCAGACCGAACCTGAAGCGTCCGCATTGCCGTAAAGATGCCCTGAGGGCGTTGTGACCGCCGATCGGCGCCCGTCTCTCGCTAGGATTGCACACATGATCGACCTGTCCCCTGCCCCGCGAACGGTCTCCTCTCGTCAGCTCCCGGCCCGGAAGGCGTTCACGCTCACCGAAATGCTGGTCGTGATTGGGATCATCGCGCTCCTGATCGGCATCCTCCTGCCGGCGCTGAGCCGCGTGCAGCAGCGCGCGCGCAAGACGCAAACCGAGAACCTGATGCAGGGTTTCCTCAAGTCTGCGGAGGTCTTCCAGCAGCAGTTCGGCTTCTACCCCGGCATCGTGCCAGAGGCCATTCTGGCGAACGATCCCAAGATCTCTGGCGCCGAGAACGCGATCCTGCACATGTGCGGTGGCGCCATCACCGAGGACGATCCGAACTGGAACGTCGCTCCCTACAACACCTGGCAGCAGATCGACTTCAACCCGCCGGGCGGCGGCACGCCGTTCCGCATCCGGGTGAACGTCACGAAGGTCGGCGAAGGGCCGCGTATCGCGGGTGTCCAGTACAAGTCGTTCTTCACGGCGAAGGCAGACGATCTCACCGCGGTGCCGGGACAGAACCTCACCGCCACCAGCGATGACCGCTACGCGAGCGACCCCTTCCGCATTCCGGATCTCGTCGACAGCTGGGGCCAACCGATCATTTACATGCGTCAGATGCGGCCGAGCGGTTCGACCCTCGTCTCGGGTGCGGTCGGCAGCAGCGCGAACATGAGTAACTGCGTGTTCGCCTTCCAAGGAATTCGCCCGTACGTCAGTTCGGTGGCGCTTGGAGAACTGGCACAGTCGCAGGCAGCGAACAGCGTGCTTTCGGTTGCGCCGCTTGCCGAGCGCGACGCCAACCTGGCCCAGATCATCCGCAACGTGAGCTACGGCGCACCGGGTGCTCCGCTTGCGGGTGCATCGCGCGGAGCGATCGTCCTGATCTCGGCAGGTGCCGACGGCATCTACTTCTCGACGCGCGATGGCGCAGGCTCGCAGACGAGCCCGGTGAACAGCATCCAAACGCACCCGCAGGGCCCGTACGTCGTGAACGAGTACGACGACATCCGCGTCTTCGGCGGCGGTTGATCGCGCGGCGCGCGCAACTCACCGCATCGGCGAGTCTGTCGCTGCGTCCTTCTTCCCCTCTCCATCGCGCGTGTCGCCCATCGGCTTGCCGTCGGCGCCGCCCTTCTCCCCGCCCTTCTCGCGCGCCTTCTCGCGTTCGGCGGCCTTCCGCTTGCGCTCGGCCTCGGCTTCACGGGCAATCTCGGCGCGGCGCTTCGCGAGGTCCTCGTCGTAGGCTTTCTTAAGCGCTGCGCCTTCCTCTTCCGACAGCATCGCGTAGACGCGCTGCTGGAGTTCGATCATCTTCGGGCGTGAAGCCTCGAGTTCGCCCATCCCCTTCTTGAATTCCTCGGTCGGCGGCGACGCCGGGTCGGCCTGTCGACGCGACTCGTAGAGCTTCTTCCGTCGCTCGGCCGCGTTCTTCTCCCAATCGGCCACGCGCGCGCGGAACTCCTCACACGCCGCGACGGCGTTTGCCTTGACGTCGGTTGCGAGCGGTGCTGCGGCGACCGCCGCCGAGAATGCCGCGAACTCGAGCGCGGGCTTGGTGCGCGGCTGCTTGGGAGCGCCATCCCGCTTTCCGCCGATGAAGGTGCCTCCGGAGTCGAGGTCCCCTTCGCGGACGTCCGGGCCGCGCAGCCCGCCTGGTACGCGCTCCGCGGGGGGCGCATCCGACGCTGGTGCGTCCGCAGGTGCGCCCTGGCTGGCGAGGAGCGCAAGTGCGGTCAGTGTGGCCATGATCGACGTAGGCATGGAAGAGTCCTCGGGAGGGATCGCCCGGTTGGTACCGGCACTTCGGCCAAACGCTGCCGATGGCGGCAAGATTGCCTCGTGGTCGCCGCGTTACCGCTACGATCTGACCCCCTCGCAGGCGGTTCCGCAACTCGGACGTCTTCGTGGAGATCGCGAACCCCCAACGCAGAGCACCCCCGCCATGACCCCGGCCGACATCACCGACGCCCTCCGAAACGTCCTTGATCCCGACATCCGCAAGGATCTCGTCACGCTCGGCATGGTGAAGGCCGCCGCCATGCAGGGAGACCGCGCTGCGGTCACGATCGAACTCACGACGCCGGCCTGCCCGATGAAGGACAAGATCCGCGGCGACATCGAGGCCGCGATTGCTGCGAAGGCGCGAGAAGTCGGTTCCGCCTACTCGGGCGTCGACGTGACCTTCACGGCGGACGTCCGCCGGGCGAACGAGCGAACCAAGGACGGCGCCAACCCGCTGCCGGGCGTGCGCCAAGTGATCGCCGTCGGCGCCGGCAAGGGCGGCGTCGGCAAGTCGACCATCGCGGTGAACCTCGCCGTCGCGCTTGCCCGCATGGGCGCAAGCACCGGTCTCCTCGACGGCGACATCTACGGGCCGAGCGCACCCACCATGCTTGGCCTCGAGGACGAACCAACGCAGGCGCGGGGCAACATGCTGCTCCCCTTCGAGGTGCACGGCATCAAGGCCATGACGATCGGAAAGCTCGTCGACCCCGACAAGCCGCTGATCTGGCGCGGACCGATGGCCCACGGCGCCTTCAAGCAACTGGCCACGCAGACGGAATGGGGCGAGCTCGATTACCTGATCGTCGATCTGCCGCCTGGAACCGGCGACGTGCCGCTGACGCTCTCGCAGCTGCTGCCGCTCTCCGGCGCCGTCATCGTCTGCACGCCGCAGCAGGTCGCGCAGGACGACGCCCGCCGCGCCGTCAAGATGTTCGAGCAGCTCGGAGTGCCGATCATCGGCGTCGTCGAGAACATGAGCTCATTCGTCGATGACACCGGCCGCGAGCACGACCTCTTCGGAAAGGGTGGCGCCGAGATCATGGCGAGCGCGATGGGCCTCGAGTTCCTCGGCTCGCTCGCGATTCGCCCGGCGCTGCGCGTGAACAGCGACCGCGGCACGCCGCTTGCGAACTGGAACGACGCCCGCCTCGGCAGCGAACTCGACATCATCGCCCGCAACGTCGCCGCACGCGTGTCGACGCTTTCCTTCCAGGGCAAGTACATCCAGCCGACGATCAGCGTGCGCTGAGGCCTGCGCGCACGATCGCAAGGCCGTCGTCGCCCACGTAGTAGCGAATGATGCGCTCGTCGATCTGCCGAAGGTCGACGAGCATGAGCGCGTCGACCACGTCGCCGAAGTCCGGATCGACGTTGAAGGCAAGCAACTTCGCGTTCAGCCGCAGATAGTGGCGCAACAGCACGGGAACAGCCCGCTTGCCGCGCTCGATCTCGTCGACGAGACGCTCAAGATGCACGAGGTCGCTGGTCGCGGTCGCCTTCTCGCGGTCGGTCCACGCAGCCACGCCCTGCCGCTTCGGAGGGTTCCGCGGCGTCACCATGCGGGTGAACGGCGCCGCGAGCCTGTGGCGCTCGAGGAACTCCATGATGAGCTCCTTCGACATCGAGTCGTAGTCGTTCGAGATGCTCACGGGCCCGAACATCCTCGAGAGCCCGCGGCGCAGCATGAAGACGCCGATCCCCTTCCAGAGAAGGCTCAGCGGCTGGGACTGGCGCTGGTACTCGAGGCGCACGAACGAACGCCCGAGCTCCACGCCGTCGCCGAGCGCGCCCACAAGCTCGGGCGAGAAGTCGAACAGCGTGCTGGTGTAGAGGCCAGCGACGCCGACGCCTTCGGTCACCTCGCGCACGATGCCGGCGCGATAGCCGCCGACGATCTCCTTCGCGGCCGGGTTCCACACCAGGATCTGCCAGTAGGTCGCGTCGAAGCGATCGGTGTCCGATGGCTTGCCGCTGCCCTCGCCGACGGCGCGGAACGCATGCTCGCGCAGGCGGCCCACCTCTTCCATCGCGCGCGGCACTTCCGCCGCCCGCACCGCG
>Ga0209985_10003733_pt1 | contig 12737 bp, 13 predicted proteins | sample NOAtaG_FD_187305 | JGI IMG/M metagenome (GOLD analysis project Ga0209985, IMG submission 187305) | Freshwater lake microbial communities from Lake Erie, under a cyanobacterial bloom - NOAA_Erie_Diel6S_1000h metaG (SPAdes) (version 2) | ecosystem: Environmental > Aquatic > Freshwater > Lake ...
CATCTGGAGTTGGACCGCCGGATGGTGGAGGGGCTGCTTGGGGGTGGGGGCTATGAGGAATTCGCGCGGATGTCGGCGCTGTTGAATTTCGAAATGCAGACTCTTGAGATGGTGATCGCGGTGCACAAGCAGATGCTCTATGAGGCGGGTGTGATTGCCACGCCACTGAGCCGGAAGCCGTGCCGGGGGCTGGATGCGGTGCATACTGAGGAACTCAGGCTGCATCTGGGGGCGTTGGAGCCGGTAGTCGGAATCGAACCAACGACCATCTGATTACAAATCAGGCGCTCTACCTACTGAGCTATACCGGCCCTCTAGGTTGATTTTAACTCAGTTGATCTTTTCCGTCACAGTCAGCGGGGTGCTGAGACGGAAAGGGATTTTTGTTTCGACGTCGATTTGGGCGGCTTTGCCGCGGGTGGCGAGAACGACGCCGGTGCCAGCGCCGGCGCCGGAGGCAGCGCCGACGGCGGCGCCTTTGCCGCCTCCAGCGATGGCGCCGATCGCCGCGCCGATGCCGCTCATGATGCCGACCTTGGCGGCATCCCGTTTACTCGAGTTTTCGGCCATCCGTTCCCAGTTATCGGTGCGTAATTCGACCTTCTGGCCGTCGCTGAGAGTGATTCGTGTTAGCACGAGCGCGAGCCGCGCAGTTCCTTTCACGCGCCCGCTGCGATCGACTTCGGCGATCTTACCCTCGACGCGAGCACCTCGCTCGGCAAGGACCATATCGTTGACCACGAGCGGGGAATCAAGTGTGCCGCGGAAGGAATCACCGGCGATATTTTTTTCAGAAGTCAGCGTTTCTCCAAGGCGGACGGTGATGCTGGTTCCAGCGGGGATCGTAACGGTTTCCGGGACGCGGGCCGGTGCGGGCTTAGCGACGGGATCGGGCTTGAGGATCTCAGCCCGCTTGGGCTCTTCGCGTTTGACCGGCTCGGCCGGGGTGGGATTGGAGTTAAAGGGAGGCAGAATCACTCCGCCGCTTGCAGATTCACTGGCTGGCTGGGGCGCGGAGGCGACAGGAGCCTTGACGGGTTCGGCAACCGAGCCGGGCTTGACGACGACGGGAGCGGGCTTGGGCAACTTTGTCTCAAGGCGCGCCATATCGACCGGACGCGGTTTAACAGCCTCCCTGCTGGCGGCGACATCGGCCGAACTCTTAGCCATCTCAACCGGCTGCTCGATCACACGAGCTGAGGTCGTGGCGGCGGGTGTACCAACGGGCTTCCGCGGATCGGAACCCCGCGTCAACAGCAACGCCAGCACACCAGCCACAGCGGCTCCACCGGCAAAGGCCAAAATGATCTTGGGGTTCATATCTCTCCTGACGCCTCGGGATCGAGCCAAGTTTCGAGCGGGCCGAATTCTGAACCCTTCATAATAGGAAGAGATGCGTGAGTTCCCCGCCAGTTTTCCTATTGGCTCCACCAACATCGTCCCTGCGACCGTTCTCGCCCCGATGGCGGGCGTGACGGACACGATCTTTCGCCGCCTGATTCGGTCTCAGGGCGGCTGTGGTCTCATTATGACGGAATTCACGTCGAGTCATGGCGTGGTGGCGAGCGTGCGGGGCAAGAAGCCTTCGAAGACAGAAAAGCGCTACCTTTGTTTCGAGCCGGAAGAACACCCGATCTCGGCCCAACTGTTTGGCGCGGACCCGGCGGTGATGGCCGATGCGGCGCGGCATTGCCAGGACCTCGGTTTCGATTTCGTCGATATCAACTTCGGGTGTCCGGTCAAGAAGGTGGTTCGTTGCAATGGGGGTTCGGGGTGTCTGCGCGATCTGCCATTGATTGCAGACATTCTCAAAGCGGTGAAGAGTGCGATCTCGATACCGCTGACGATGAAGTTTCGCGCAGGCTGGAACGATCACGAACTGGTCTTTGTGCAGATGGGCAAGATCGCCGAGGACCTTGGCTTGGCGGCCATAGCGCTGCATCCGCGCACGCGAGAGCAAGGCTACTCGGGCAAGGCGGATTGGTCGCGTATTGCTGAACTCAAGGCGAATGTGAAGATCCCGGTAATCGGCAATGGCGACATCATCACACCGGAAGACGCGGTTCGCATGATCCAGGAAACGAAGTGCGACGCCGTCATGATCGGGCGCGCGGCCAGCTACAACCCCTGGATCTTCCGCCAGATTGATGAATACCTTCGCACGGGCGCCTACTGGCAACCGGGCGAGCAGGACCGGCACGAAATTATGCGGCGCTACTTCACAATGCTGGCCGAGAGCAATTGGCCGGAGGCCGTCGGCAAGATGAAGCAGTTTACGTCTTACTTCACGCACGGTGTGCGCAACGGGGCTCGTCTGCGGGCGGCCATTTACAAACATCACGATACGGGGCCGATTCTCGATGCCGTCGATGACTTCTTCACGCGTCTCCAACACGTTGACGAAGAAGGTACCGTGGACAGTACAGTCGCCGCATGAAACACGTGGAACTGATCACTGACGGGGCTTGCTCGGGTAACCCTGGGCCTGGAGGCTGGGCTGCCATTCTGCGCTACGGCCATCACAAGAAGGAACTTTGGGGAGCTGAAGCCCAGACCACAAATAACCGCATGGAGTTACGCGCGGCCGTCGAAGGTCTCAAGATCTTGCGGGAAAAGTGCGTCGTGACGATCACTACCGACAGCGAGTATGTGCGCAAAGGCATCACGGAATGGATTCAATCCTGGAAGCGCAACAGTTGGCGCACGGCGAGCAAGCAACCGGTAAAGAACCAGGATCTTTGGCAGGAGTTGGACTTCCAGGCCGCCCGTCATGAAACGACCTGGAAGTGGGTGAAAGGCCATGCGGACCATCCCGACAACAACCGATGCGACGAACTCGCGGTGATGGCGAGCAAGACGCAATCGAGTTCGAGTTAGCTGGCCTTGCGTTCGCTGAGATATTTCATCAGCGTGGCGGCGAGGCCGTCGAAAGCTCCGCCGCTCGAGCCGGAAACCAGAATCTCGGGTACAAAGCGGTTGCCGCTTTTCGACAGTGCGTCGACGGCATTGACGAAGGCGGTGGCGTTGGCGCCAAAGCTTTTGACCTGGGCATCGTAAGCCTCGGCCTTGGCCAAGCCAACAGCGCGCACTTCGGCGCCCTTGGCCTTGCCGGTTTGCTCGATAAAGTAGCTTTCGCCTTCAGCCTCGGCGCGCCGGGCACTGGCCTGATTGGTTTTGATCGTAACGCCGACGGCAGACTTGGCCAGTTCGGCCTGCATGTCGGCGGTGCCGCGTGCCTGCTCCATGCGAATGCGGCCTTCCTGCGCTTGTTTCTGTTGCTCGAAGGTAGCGATTTCCTGCTTGGCGATTTCCCGCTCGGTGAGTACTTTCACGAGGTCCTGAGGCAGCAGGACGTCCTGGATATAGACTCCCTTGGTTTCGACGAAGTAGATTGACAGGAGCTCGGCGATGCGCTCGAAAGCTTGGCGCTGGACGTCGCGCCGCTTCTCGATAAAGCTGATGGCCGGCATGGATTGCAGCGTGTCGCGGAAATGATTGCCGACGGCGGCCTGGAGCACTTCATCGACGAGGTTGTTGATCGTGCCGACAGTGGAGATGACGCGTGGAGCGCGCGTATCGGGAACATGGATCTGCACCTGCAAATCAATGCGAAACACAAAACCTTCGGCGCTCTTGGCGGTGATCGTCTCTAGCTTGGCGTCCAAGTGGTGTGCCGCCGAAACGCGCTCGGCCCAGTTGAGGGTAAGAATCGCCGTCGGAACGATTTCGGCCTTGTAGCAGTAGGGATTGATGGGGTACTTGCCGGTGCGCAGCGGTTCCTGCCAGATGCCACGATGACCGGGCCGGACGAGCGTGCCGAATTTGAATTCAGCTCCGGAGGTGTCCCGTGGGGGCAGACCCACATAGCTCTTGATGACTGCGACCTGGCCCTGCTCGATGACCAGCATGGGCACGAGTTCGACGCGGACGAGGAATGGGTTCAGGGTGTAGGCGCCATAGAGAAGAGGATCGTGCTGGAGGCCGATTCGTCCGCCGTGATCGAGGAAGGCCTGAAAATCCTGATAGTTGTTGTGCAAATCATTTTTCGCGCCGAGTAAGACTTCGATGATGTCCTGGTCGCCCGAGCCGGCTTGTTCCATTTCGACCACGTCGGCGAAGCCATTGAGGCGGCTCGAAATATCGCCACTCGGCAGGGGGCTGCCTTCGAGTGTGTTGACGATGCCCACGATGTCGCGGGCGTCGTTGCCGCGGCGGATCTGGACGACCTCAAAATCGCAGGGGTTCATGCCGAAGCTGGCGGGGGTAATGGGGCCGCCGGCGGCGCTCAATTCGGGGTTGGCGGGCAGGCCGAAAGTCTGGTCGCGGGTGACGACGAGGAAGGCCACGGGGTGTATGGGCAGCGTGGTTCCGGGAGGCAGGACGGGCCGTTGTACGCCCTTCTGGCCGCCTTCGCGAATAAACAGCTCGAGATCAGCAAACTGGCCGAAGGCCGGACGATAGACGGCGCTTTTGGCGCCGACAGGCAAAGGCTGGCCCACCTGCGCCAAGACGACGCCGATCTGGCCGGCGGGAATCTGGACCCAGGGGAATTTTTCGACGCCATAGAGCGGCCACCAGCGGAAGCGGAGGCCCGGCATCAATAACTCGGACTGATAACCTGCCTCACCTTGAAACGCAATGAGGTTATCATCATCTAACTTACGGGAAGAAAATCTTTTGGTTACCAGACCAACTTCACTGGGACCAATCTTATGTACCGACAGCAGAAGCACGATGACGGCGCCGAGCAGACACACGCCTGCCAGGCTCGCCTGAATGATCATCCACATGGGGGATGACTCTCCTTTCTCGAGATCAGAAAATCTTAACTTTTTGGGATTTGGTTAGAAAGGGATCTAAAAGATGAATTTAGATCGGAAGTGAGGGGTTCGACATAAGAGAGCCCTCGAAGGCTCACAGCTTCGATAGTAGATCCAGTTTTGAAGGCTGTCAACGAAAATCGGAAGGGAAAGCTGTCAGTATGGGCATATGAGTGAAGAGCTACTGAGTCCGGGGCGCACGTTTGGCGTGATCGGCGCCGGCGTCATGGGTACGGCCCTGCTGAAGGGGATTCTGGATCAAGGCCTGGTGAGCCGCCAACAGGCGTGGGGTGCGGCTAAGACGGATGCGTCATGCGAGGAGGTTTCGCGGCGTCTTGGCGTACAGGCGGTGACGGATTTCGCCCCGCTGGTCGGCGATGCGGAAATTCTGTTGCTGGCGGTGAAGCCGGGTCAGGTCGCGCGCATTACCCAGACGCTGACAGCGGCGGGGCTGCGGCCGGATACGCTACTGATCACGGTGCTGGCCGGGGTGACGACGGCGCGGCTTGAGGATCTTCTCGATCCGGCCCAGCCGCGCGTGATCCGAGCGATGCCCAATACACCATGCCTGGTCGGCCACGGGGTGACGGTGTACTGCGGCGGGCGATGGACGAAGCCGGAGGACTTGAGCCGTGCTCGGGCGATCTTCGCCGCGGCGGGGAGGACCTTTCCGGTCGAGGAGCATTATTTCAATGCAATCACGGCACTATCGGGCTCCGGGCCAGCTTATATGTATCTGGTGATGGAAGCGCTTGCCGACGCGGGGGTTCGCGTGGGATTGCCGCGCGAACTCGCCATGGATCTGGTTGCGCAGACCATGCTGGGCTCGGCGCGGATGGTGCAGGAAACCGGCCGTCATCCGGCCGCCCTGCGGGATGACGTGACGACCCCGGCGGGATGCACGATCGGCGGCTTGCTGATGCTCGAGGACGGCAAGATCCGCAGTGTGCTGGCGCGCGCGGTGGAAGAGGCCACACGCATCGTCGATCAATTGGGGAAACCAAAAAACTAGAAAACTTTTTGCCACTGCTCGGCCGCCTCCATCCGTACTGTTTATCAAATGGGTGATCTTCCCGAATTCGCTGAGCTCGTCGATCGCTACCAAGGCATGGTTTATTCCATAGCCCTGCGGAGTCTGGGGCAACGCGAAGCGGCCGAAGACCTCGCCCAGGAGGTTTTTCTGAGTTTGCACGAGCATCTGCATGGGCTGGAAAGCGAAGACCACGTCCGCAACTGGCTGCGGCGGACGGCAGCGAACCGCTCGATTGATGAGATTCGCCGCCGGAGATACCGCAGCGGGCCGGGGCTCGATGAGGTGCCGGAGTCCTTTACGGAACCGGGTGACAGCGATCCGCTTCTGCTGGCGCTGTTGCGTTCGACCGTCGCGGCCCTGCCAGCGGAGGCGCGTGTTCTGACCGTGCTTCGCTTTCAGCAGGAATTGGAGCCGGGCGAAATTGCCGCCACTCTGAACATGCCGGTGGCGACGGTGAAAAGCCGGATTCATCGCACTTTGAAATTACTGCGCGGCAAGTTGGAACGCCGCACGGAAGCGAGGCCGAAAGGATGAACGAATCTCCCGATCTGGAATTGCAATTGCGAGAGGCGCTGCGGGAGACGTCCGCGCCGCCCCTGCTGCGAGCGCGCATTCTGAACGCCGCGGCATCCCGGGGGCGTAGAAGCTCCCACGCCGTCTTGTGGCGCCGCATCGTTGCTCTGGCCGCTCTGCTGACGATTGGATCTTTTGGCCTCTATCGCTGGGAGCAGCGCCGGCGCGCCGAAGCGGTAGCAGAACAATTCAAACTGGCTCTGCGCATTGCCCATCGCGAGGTCCTCGAGGTCCAGGCAAAACTGGTCGTTGAAGTCCCTGTGCAACTACCCCAAACCAACTAATTCAACCCGGAGTAATTCCATGATCAAGAAACAAGTATTCGCGGTTTTGCTGATGTCGTGGCTAGCCGCCGCGGCGCAGGAAATTGATTTGCGCGCACTGAAGGCGCTCGAGGCCAAGGCATCGGAGACCACAGATATCAACCTGGGCCCGGAGCAGATCAAACTGATGATGGGCCTCGGCAGTGAGTTGGCCCCGGAACTGCAAGGGCTCGGAAAGACGGTCGAGAGAGTGCAGGTGAAAACGCTCCAGTTCGACAAGGAAGGCGCATACACCCTCGCCGAAACGGAGAAGCTGCGGGAGAGCGTGATGACGGGCAATCTGGTATCGCTGATTTCGGTGAAGAAGAAGAACGGCTTCACCGAGATCGCCATGCGCAAGGGGCCGAAGGGCGAGAACGCTGGATTCCTGATTGAACGTGGAGAGCCGACCGAGATTGCGGTTGTCAGTATCGTTGGTCAACTGGATCTGTCTTCGCTGGCCAAGCTGTCCGGCAAACTGGGGGTACCGAACATTCAAATGGGTCCGGCGGAGACGAGCAAGAAAAAGGGCAGCGCCAAGCAAGAAGAAGAGGAGCTGTTTTAGCGAGGATGGCCGAGCCGATGCCCCACCCTCGTCCGTTGCATCGTTGATATTCCACTCGGCGCTTGCCTATGTTAACGCGAATCAAGTTCCCCCTTTTCTGATGCGCCGGTCCAGAATGATCGAACGGCTCGGGCTTCGCGGCACCCCGGTCGGATTGTTCGCAGCGGTGCTCTACGAAGAGGAAAGTGTGCAGTTGCAACATGGCGACTTGCTCTTTTGCTGTTCGGACGGACTCACGGAGGTGCCCAACAGCGATGGCGAAATGTGGGATGATTCGACCGTTGAGGGCATTCGGCAAAGTCAAATCGGCCTCTCTCCGGCGGCGGTAATTTCCAATGTTGCAGAGGCTGCTGACCGCTATGCCGCCGATGAGGACCAGGCGGATGGACATGACACTGGCGGTGCTACAGTTCTGACTAGGGTCACCAGATACGACAGGCTTTCGCCGGCGCCATTGGATTGATGGCGCTGCAAGCAAAGGCCGACCGGAAACCACAATTGTTCATCACCGATCCGTTGACCCTGATGTTATCGGGAGCATGCGGATTGGTGAGCAAATCCGAGCGGATGGCCTCGGGGCGATGTTTGGCGCACGACGACTGAGCAAAACTCAAAAACAGCATCTGGGCAAACGTAGCAGCTTCCCCAGGCCGGACCACGTCGTCCATACGTTTTCCAAGGCGAGACAGTTCGGTTTCTAGCGCCTTGTACGCCGCTCTGAGCCCTTCGACGTCCGCGATGTTTTCGCCAAGCGTAAGACGCCCATTGACGCGTAGGCCATCCAAGACTTCATGCCCATCATATTGCTTGACGAAACACTCCGCCCGGCTGTTGTAGGCCTGTTCGTCCGCCTTCGACCACCAGTCCTTGAGATTTCCATCCTTATCGTAAAAACGGCCTAGATTATCGAACCCATGCATGTACTCATGCCCTATGGTGGCGCCGATCGTTCCATAGTTCGCTGCATCGGGCGCCAGCGGATCGTAAAAAGGAGGCTGGAGAATTCCGGCCGGAATGAAGATGGTATTCAATTGCGCCGCATACCCGCCGTTGACCGTCTGCGGAGGCCAGGGCCACTCGCCGCGGTCGAGCTCCTGCCCGATCATCCGCATCTGTCGTGCGTGTTCAAAGCGAATGGCGCGGGCACGGTTGCCGAACGCATCGTGACGGCGGACGATCAAGCCGTCATAGGACCGCCATCGATCCGGGAAACCGACACGGATTCGGATCGCGTCCGCTTTCGCGATGGCGGCGGCCTTGGTGGCGGGCTCGAGCCAGGTTGATGCCTCAATTAGTCCCCGAACGGATGCCAGGATATTCTTCGCCATTTTCGTCACCCTGGTTTTGTTTTCCGCAGAGAAGTGGCGTTCGACGAATTTCCTGCCCAGTGCCTCTCCCATATGCAAATTCACCGCCTCAGTGCAGCGCCGCCAGCGCGGTGCCACCTCTGACTCACCATATTGTAGTTGCCTGAATCTCAAACGGGCCCGGAGAAAGCCGGTAGGCGGCGCCGAACTCCCGATGTCGGCAGCGAAATGTAGGTATCGTCCCGCCAAATATGTCGCAAGGTCCTTTGGTGAGACCTTTTCCAACCATGCATTCAATTCGACAAGAAAGTCCAGATGCGGGACCAAGATGTCGACCCGAGCCGGAACCCCGTAGCCCGACAGCACCCGTTTCAAGCGAAGATTTGGCGCGCGTTGCTCGATTGCCTCGACCGTCAGCGTGGTCGTCCTGGACCTGGGATCAGCCTCGGACTCGCGGGACCAACCACTGCGCGCCAAGGCGGTCTCGGTTGTCCACATGGTTTCCGCAGCGGATTCCGCACTTTTTGGGTCGAGGCCAGTGAGGCGAAACAACTCGGCGTAATAAGCGAGGAATCCCTGCCGCAGCGCACGGTTTTGGCGGTTATCGTGGATGTAAGCGTTTGGGTCATCGAGAGTCAACTCGGGACGGTTCCATTCGCCTATGCCCCGATTCGAGTCCCGAGGGTCGGGCCGGCTAATGAATTTGTACAGGGCAAAAATGCGAAGCCGCCCGAGTTCGCCTGCTTCGAGCATTGCCTGTTGGGAACTCGCGATACTTCGCAGCCGCTTTAGTACGGGCTGCAGCGGTGCTACGCCCAGCCTCTCAACTGTAGACTCGTCCATGCAGGCCGAATAGTAGTCGCCGATGCGCTGGCTGGTGGCGTCGCGAGGCTCGCGGTTAGACGCCGCGAGTTCGAGGATTTTTCGCAGGTTCTCGCTGGTGGACTTCATGAGCTCGAACATCGGGGTCCAGCCGGATTCATCCGCCGGTATGTTGTGCTGATGGATCCAATGGCCGCAGGCGTAGAGAAAGAAGTCCGCACAAGGCGCGGGACTGCCGTTGTCGGTGCCAACAGGTGGCCGAGTCGCTTCCTGCGCGGGCGAACCCTCGAGGAACAAGGCCGCGATAGAAAAAAAACCCATGCGCAGCAGCCATCGGCGCCGGAATGTCAATCGCCCATTCATGCCTGTTGGACTCCCCGCCGACGCGCGAGTTGAGTCTCTATCTTCTCTAACAGGCGCGGCAGATCAATGGGTTTTGTGTTGAAGTCATCGCAGCCGCACGCAATCGCCCCATCCCGATCACTGTCCATGGCATGGGCTGTTAGCGCGATGATGGGAAGCTCGCGCATTCGCTCGTTGCTTCTCAGAATGCGATTCGCTTCCGAACCATGCAGCTTCTGCAGGCTCATATCCATAAGAATGAGATCGGAAATTCCGGCCGACGCTACGGACACGGCCTGCTCTCCATCCACCGCCATGATCACTTCGTACCCCTTTCGAATCTGTCGCCGGCACAACTTGTCCCGATTGCTCCCAGAGTTATTGCACCAGTATGAGTCTTGTCAAGGCCGTTGTGCCTCGTTCAATGGCGCGGGCGCCAAATTCGCAAGTTCGCCGCTGATACAGTTGAGTGGGTCCTCATCGGAGTAACTGCTGCCCTCGATGACGTGTGTCACGGTCCGTTCCAGCCGCCGCCTGTCTTCCGCGGTCCAGTCTTTTGCAGTCACAACGGCGAGAGGAATATCCGACGCCGACGGTCTGGCCGCGATTTCTTCCATGATTGGAAATCGGTCCATCTCGGGCATCAGAAGGTCGAGCATGATCAGGTGGGGTGCAGTCGGCGAATCAACGAACCGCAAAGCCTGCCTTCCACTTGAGGCCTCGCAGAGCGTCCAACCTTGGGACTCGAGCATTCGCTTGAGAACGTTTCGATTCGCCTGCTCGTCATCGACAACCAGGGCCACGTTGCTGCCTGCCGGACCACGGAACCGTGTGAGAATGCGCACCAACTGGGTTCTGTCCACGGGCTTAACCAATTACTCGTTGGCGCCCAGCGCGAACACGATTCGGCGATTCTCGATGATGCTGAGCAAGGCGACGGAAATCTGCGATAGTTCAGGGTCCGATTTCAACTGCGATAGTACCTCCCACCCATCCATTCCCGCCATGATCACATCCAGGACGATGGCGGCGGGCCGAAACTCCCTTGCCATCTGAAGGCCGTCCTCGCCCCGCGCGGCCGCAATGGCCCAAAATCCCGCCTTCTCCGCCGATCTCGTGACGAGTTCCCTCACGGCGGGGGTCATCGTCGATCACAAGCACCAGGGGAACTCCCTCATGAGCCTTGGGCCCTTCCTTCCAGGCACGTGTGCGTTTCGTTGGTATCAGCATGATGAAAGTCGTCCCCTTGCCCAATTCGCTGCGAACCGCAATGCGCCATGCTGCCAGACGAGGGAACTTAGTGCTTACCGCCCAGCCCCTCATAGTCGATGCCATCGGCACCAATGGAAGTTCTCAAGGCGTTGAGCACACTGGCAACATCAATCAATTCCTGCAGCAAAGCCCCGTACAGCGGCGGCAGATAACCCATCGCCGCCAGCACCATGCCCACGGCGCTCAGTCCCAATCCCCCCAAGGTCGACTCCAGCGCAACACGCCGCAAACGAATCCCCAAATGCAGCAGTTCATCTATCTTGCCGAGGCTTGGCTCCAGGACGATCGCACTTGCGGTGGCCGACGCCACGTTGGTCGCCATGCCGAAGGCCACGCCTACGGTGGCTGCGGTGAGCGCCGGTCCGTCGTTGATGCCATCGCCGACGTAAAGAGTCGGACCGGCGGCGGTGGCTTGGCGCACGAAGGCCAGCTTCTGCTCGGGGCTCTGGGCGGCCAGCACTTCGGGGATACCCACCTGCGCGGCTAATTCGCGCGCGGCCCCCTCTTGGTCGCCGGTGAGAAGAACGGTACGGGTTCCACCATGGCGCGGGCCCAGGTGATCGAGGAAGAGGCGGGTATCGGGGCGGGGGGCATCGAAGAAGTGGAATACAGCGGCAAGCTCCCCATCGCGGAGCAGCAAGCATTCAAGATGTCCAGCGGGCAAATCGGGCAACGTACCCGCATATTGCTTGCGTCCGACGACCTCGTAGCTTACGCCGGCGCGGCGCGCGCTCAAGCCCCGGCCGGGCAACTCGCGAACCTCCTCGGGGTCCCACAAAGCGAGGCCGCGTTTCTCCGCCGCCTCGAGCAGCGGTGCGGCAAGCGGATGGCGCGAGTATCGCTCCAGGCTGGCGATGGCGGCCAGGGCCTCGGCCTCATCGCCGCGCGCGTCGATTGCGATAAGTTGGGGTTTGCCCCGGGTCAAAGTGCCGGTCTTATCGAAGATGAAGGTTTTAACGCGTGGCATCTCCTCAAGAATGGCTGGATCGCGAACGACGATGCCAGCCCGGGCGGCCCGCGAGATAGAGCCGATCAAGGCAACCGGAATCGAAATCAGCAACGGACAGGGCGTCGCGACGACGATGACGGCGAGAAATCTTTGCCAGTCATAAGCCCACCAACCGGCTGCGGCGGCAATGACAAGCGCTACGGGCGAATACCAGGCCCCCAACTGATTAGCGAGGCGGCGGATGCGCGGGCGCTTCAATTCGCTCTCTTCCATGACGGCCATGATTTGCGCGTAGCGGGAATCGGCAGGACGGCGGCGGACTTCGAGTTCAAGCAGGCTGGCGCCATTTTTGGCGCCTGAGATGACCTCGACACCGGGAGCTTTCTTGACCTCCCAGGGCTCGCCGGTCAAAAAGCTTTCGTCCATCCACCCCTGGCCCTTCACGACGACGCCATCAGCCGGGGCGACTTCATGGGGAAAGACGAGCACGCGGTCTCCGGGCTTGAGTTCCTCGAGTGTGACGTCCTCATGGCCCTCGGCGAGGACGCGGTGGGCCACTGAGGGCATGCGCTCGGCGAGTGCGCTGAGGGCACTGCTGGCGCGGCGGACGGCATAGCTTTCGAGCAATCCGCCGCCGGTGAGCATGAGGATGATAATCAGGGCGACCAGGTATTGGCCGGTGACGATACCGGTGAGGATCGAGACGCCAGCGATCAGGTCAGTCGCCCAATTACCGGCAAGCAATTCGCGGC
>Ga0209985_10003736_pt1 | contig 12735 bp, 10 predicted proteins | sample NOAtaG_FD_187305 | JGI IMG/M metagenome (GOLD analysis project Ga0209985, IMG submission 187305) | Freshwater lake microbial communities from Lake Erie, under a cyanobacterial bloom - NOAA_Erie_Diel6S_1000h metaG (SPAdes) (version 2) | ecosystem: Environmental > Aquatic > Freshwater > Lake ...
CGGCACGTTGACGGTCTTGCTGACTGCCGCATCGATGTACGGCTGCACGGCGGCGATCATCTTCATGTGATCGAGCGCGCTCATCTGGAGCGCGTGGACGAAGCCTTGCGGCAGCTGCGCGACGTCGCCGCCCATGCGCCGATACAGCCGGTAGGCGTAGTCCTCCACCGCGTACTCGGCGCGGCTGCCGTCCGGCATTCGTTTCTTGCGGATGTAGGTCCAGGAGAACGTCGGCTCGATGCCGCCCGAGGCATTGCCCGCAAAGGCCAGCGAGATGGTGCCGGTGGGCGCGATCGACAGCAGGTGCGAGTTGCGGATGCCGCTGACGCGCATGCGCGCCTTCAGTTCCGCCGGCAGGCGCGCCGCGCAGTGCGGCTCGGCGAGGTAGCGCTCGGCATCGAACAGGGGGAAGCGGCCCTTCTCCTCGGCCAGATCGACCGAAGCCTCGTAGGCGGCGTCGCGCATGGCCGCGGCGATCCGGGCCGCCAGCCCGCGCCCTGGCTCGCTGTCGTAGCGCAGGTTGAGCAGGGTGAGCGTGTTGCCCAGACCGGTGAAGCCCAGGCCGACGCGGCGCTTGTTCATGGCCTCGCGCTGCTGCTCGGGCAGCGGCCACAGCGTGGCGTCCAGCACGTTGTCGAGCGCGCGGATCGCCACCTTGACCACGCTGCGGAAGCGGGTGAAGTCGAAGCTCGCGCCCTCCCCGAACGGATCGACCACGAAACGCGAGAGGTTCACCGAGCCGAGGCAGCAGCAGCCGTAGGGCGGCAGCGGCTGCTCGCCGCAGGGATTGGTGGCCGCAATCGTCTCGCAGTACGACAGGTTGTTATCGCCGTTGACGCGGTCGATGAAGATCACGCCGGGCTCGGCGTGGCTGTAAGTCGACTGCATGATCTGGTCGAACAGCGCGCGCGCGCTCGCCTTGCGATACACCCAGCTGCCGTCGGCACGCTGATAGGCGCCGTCCTTGTCGAACGGCTCGGCGGCGTGCCACAGCTCGATCTGGCCGTCCTTGTCGACCGCGCGCATGAAGGCGTCGGTCACCGCCACGCTCATGTTGAAGTTCGACAGCGAGCCGTCGCGCTTGGCGTGGATGAAGTCCTCCACGTCCGGGTGGTCGCAGCGGATCATGCCCATCTGCGCGCCGCGCCGGCTGCCGGCGCTCTCCAGCGTCTCGCAGCTCTTGTCGAACACGCGCATGTAGCTGAGCGGCCCGCTGGCGCGCGAGTGCGTGCCGCGCACCAGGGCGCCCTTGGGCCGGATATTGGAGAAGTCGTAGCCCACGCCGCCGCCGCGGCGCATGGTCTCGGCGGCCTGGTTCAGAGCGAGATAGATGGACGGCACGCCATCGGCGCCGGCGCCGCTGATGGCGTCGCCCACCGGTTGCACGAAGCAGTTGATCAGCGTGGCGGCGATCTCGGTGCCGGCGGCCGAGTTGACGCGCCCGCCGGGAATGAAGCCGTCGGTCATCGCCTCGTGGAACCGCTGCTCCCACTCGGCGCGGCGGTCGGGCGCCTCGACGGCGGCCAGGCCGCGCGCCACGCGGCGGCGCACCTCGTCGACGGTCTTCTCGTCCCCCTTGGCGTACTTCTCCAGAAGCACGTCGATGGAAATGGGCTGCTCATCGAGCAGCAGTTGCGCCGGGTCGAGTTTCATCGTTGACTGCCTGAGAGATGCGCGGCGCGGCAAGGGCGCCGGGGACTGCGTTCTTGTGGGCGGCGGGCCGGGCAAGATGCAGGCGCTGCGCGATGGGATCGATGCCACCGCTGCAGGCCGCCGGTGTGAGCCGCCGCCGCTCGACTGAGACTTTACACCCCCGGCCTTGCCCGGCGATTGCCGGGGCAAGCGGCGCGCCGGCGCACCGCGCGGGGCTGTCTGCGAGCCGGCGACCGGTCGGCCGCGCAACGGTCGGGACCGCGCTACCGGTTCAGTTCGTCGCGCGGCAGACGATCAGCCGGTAGGTCTTGTAGCGCCCGAAGACCTCGGGGCCGCGATGGCCGGACAGGTACTTGAAACGGACCTTCTCCAGCTTGGAGGCCAGTGCCAGCCGCAGCAACCGGTGCAGCCAGGGGCGGCGCACGCGCAGGTAGCCGTTCAGCGTGGCCAGCGCCGGCGCCAGCCGTGCCTGCAGCACTTCTTCCAGCAGGGCGAGGTTGGGCAGGATCTGCGGCGTGATGTCGCGCTCGTGTTCGACGGTCAGTCCGGCGCGCTGCGCGGTGGCCGGGAAATCGCGCCACCAGTGGCCGCCGCCGAAAGCGCCGTCGCCCGGGCCGCCGTCGCCCTGCGCGTCGGTGCGGAAGAAGTCGCAGATCACTACCCGTCCGCCGGGAGCCAGCAGTTGCGCGGCCTGCTGCAGGCCGCGCTCCATCGGCACGTACTGGAAACTCTCGGAAAACAGCAGGACGTCGAAACGGCCAAGCTCAGGCTTGGCCTCCTCGAAGCGCAGCGTGTGCACCGGCGCGGCGGCGCAGCCGTGGCGCTGCAGGCGGCGCCGCACGTCGGCGTTGAGCGAGGCCGAGGGGCTCAGCCCCGCGGCGTCGTGGCCGGCCTGCAGCAGCTGCACCAGCAGCGTGCCGGTGCCGCAGCCGATGTCGAGCACGCGTTGCGGCGTGGCGCCGATCGCCTGCAGCAGCTGGTCGTTGTAGAGCTGCTGCGCGTGCGCCAGGTTGCCAAGGCTGACCTCGAGCCCGGGTGGCCACAGGCCGTAGTGCAGATCGTCGACCGCGAGCAGTTGGCGCGCCAGCACGAGGCCCAGCTCGCGCGAGTCGCGCACCGGGGGCAGCGAGGTGTCGAAGGGGCCCGGCTGCGCCGCCGCAGCCTGCGGGTCGATCAAGTTTTCGGGAGCGTTCATGGGGGCGCAGCGTGCAGCATCGACACGCTGCGTCGATATACTGATTTTCCCTCGACGCGCCGGTGCCGCCGCATGAACCTGCAACAGTTCCGCTTCCTGCGCGAAGCTGCGCGGCAGAGGTTCAACATCACCGCGGCCGCGCGGGCGCTGCACACCTCCCAGCCGGGGGTTTCCAAGGCGATCATCGAGCTGGAAGACGAACTCGGGGTGTCGATCTTCGCGCGCGCCGGCAAGCGCATCCTCGGCCTGACCCCGCCGGGCCAGCAGGTGCTGCTGGCGGCCGAACGGATCATGCAGGAGGTCGACAACCTGAAGAAGCTGTCGCGCGACTACGCGGGCGCGCCCTCCGGCACGCTGCGTGTGGCCACCACCCATACGCAGGCGCGTTACCTGCTGCCGCCGGTGGTGCGGCAGTTTGCGCAGAAGTACCCGCAGGTGCGGCTGAAGCTGCTGCAGGCCGATCCGCCGCAGATCGCGCACATGCTCAACACCGGACAGGCCGACGTCGGAGTCGCCACCGAGTCGCTGGCCGATGCCGCCGGGCTGCGCTCGATCGCCGTGTACGAGTGGCAGCATGCGGCGATCGTGCCGCCGCAGCATCCGCTCGCCCGCTTTCAGCTCACGCCGGGCAAGCTCGGCCTCAAGGACCTGGCGCGCAACCCGATCGTCACCTACGAGGCGCACTTCGCCGGCCGCGGCAAGATCGACGCCGCCTTTGCCGCCGTCGCCATCGAGCCCAGCATCGTGCTCGAGGCCATCGACGCCGACGTCATCAAGACCTATGTGCAACTGGGCATGGGCGTCGGCATCATCGCCGCGGTTGCCGTGGACCCGGCGCGCGACCAGCTCGTCATGCTGCCCTGCGGGCATCTGTTCGGCACCAACACCACGCGCCTGGCGGTCAAGCACGGCGCCTACCTGCGCGGGTTCGTCTACAGCTTCATCGAGCTGCTGGCGCCGGGCTGGGACAAGCGCCGGCTCGAAGAGGCATTCGCCTGACCGGCGGGCGCAGCGCGCGGGCCGGGGCAGGCGCCGGCCCGGCGGTGCGCTGCTGCAATCGGCTCTAGACTCGGATGTCCGACTGCGCGCTGCCCGCGCTGCCAAGGAGGCCCCATGAACAAGCCCGCTGACCTGCCTGCCGCAGCCGGCGCTGCCGCGCCTGCTCCGGTGCCGATCCACGGCCTGCACCACTTTGCCTACCGCTGCCGCGACGCCGAAGAAACGCGGCACTTCTACGAGGACATCCTCGGCCTGCCGCTGTGGCACATCATCCAGAGCGACCACGTACCGTCCACCGGCGAGTACTGCCCGTACACGCACATCTTCTTCCGCATGACCGACGGCTCCTGCGTCGCCTTCTTCGACCTGGGCGACGACGTGGCCTGCGCGCCGTCGCCCAACACGCCGGCCTGGGTCAACCACCTGGCGTTGCGCGTGGACAGCGTGGCCGAACTGGAGCAGATCAAGGCACGGCTGCAGCACCATGGGGTCGAGGTGATCGGCGTGACCGACCACCACATCTTCCAGTCGATCTACTTCTTCGACCCCAACGGCATCCGGCTGGAGCTGTCGGCCCAGCTCGCCTCGCAGATGCAGATGCTGCAGGAGAGTCGCAGCGCGCACGCGCGGCTGGCCGAATGGAACCGCCGCAAGGCCCAGTGGCGCGCGCAGCGCGCCGCTGGCGGCGGCCCCGCGGCGCTCAAGCCGCAACAGAACGACCGCCCGGACGTCGCGGGACCGCCGGTCGGCGCGAGCGCCGACCGGTGAACAAACGGCGCACCGACTCCCGCGCCGCGGGCTGCTGCTCTTGAAGATCTCCGTCATCGGCGCCGGCGGCGTGGGCGCCACCCTCGGCGGGCGGCTGGCGCGGGCTGGCCAGCGCGTGAGCCTGGTGGCGCGCGGCGCCCACCTGCAGGCGCTGCAGGCCGGCGGCCTGCGGCTGGTCGATGCCGTCGACGGCCGCGACGACCGGCTGCCCTTGCCGGCGTATCCGGACCCGGCGGCGCTGGCCGCTGCCGAAGGGCCGCAGGACCTGGTGGTGATCGGCCTGAAGGCGCACTCGATCCCGGCGATGCTGCCGCAGCTGGCGCCGCTGCTGGCGCCGTCCACCGTGGTGCTGCCGGCGATCAACGGTCTGCCCTGGTGGTACTTCCACCGCGCCGGCGGCCCGCTCGACGGCACGGCGGTGCGCTCGCTCGATCCGGACGGCCGCATGTTGGCCGACCTCGACGGTCGCCATGTGCTGGGCTGCGTCGTCCACATCGCCGCCGAGGTGCGGGCGCCGGGCGAGGTCCACCACACCGGCGGCCGGCGCCTGATCGTCGGCGAGCCCGACCGCAGCGACAGCGCGCGCCTGCAGGCCGTGTGCGCCGTGCTCGCGCAGGCCGGCTTCGACGCCGTGGCCGCGCGCGACATCCGCTTCGAGGTCTGGTGGAAGCTGATCGGCAACCTGTCGTTCAACCCGGTGGCCGCGCTGACCGGCTACCTGATGGACGCCATCATCCGCGACGCGGGCGCGCTCGAAGTGATCCGTGCCTTGATGCGCGAGGGCATGGCCGTGTGCGCGCACTACGGCTATCCGATGCCGATGTCGCCCGACGAGCGCATCGACGTCGCCCGCCAGCTCGGCGCCGCCAAGATCTCCATGCTGCAGGACATCGAGCAGCGGCGGCGGCTCGAGCTCGACGCGATTGTCGGCAGCGTGATCGAGCTGGCGCAGCGCGCCGGCCTCGAGGTGCCTGCCACGCGCATGATCTACGCGCTCACGACGGCGCGCGCCCGCGCGCTCGGTATCGAGGGCCACTGAGCGGGTGAGCGGACGCTGGAGCGCGCATGCCCGATGATCCCAAGATCGTGGCGCCGACCCGGCTCCTCGGCGCGGTCGGCGGCGGGCACTACGAGCTGCCGGTCTACCCCTTCGTCGAGCCGGCCGAGCTCAAGGGCGAGCTGGGCCGTCACCCCGTGGTCATCATCGGCGCCGGGCTGACCGGGCTCACCCTCGCCTGCGACCTGTCGCTGCGCGGCATCCCGGCCGTGGTGCTCGACGAAGACGACACCGTGGGCGTGCGCGGCGCCGCCAGCCGCGGCATCTGCTACGCGCAGAAGAGCCTGGAGCTGTTCGCCCGGCTGGGCATCTACGAGCGGATGGCCGCCAAGGGCGTGCAGTGGTCGGTCGGCCGCACCTTCGCGGGCGACGCCGAGGTCTACTCGTTCGACCTGAAGACGCTAGCCACCCATGACGCGTCGCGCCAGCCGCCCTTCATCAACCTGCAGCAGTTCTACGTCGAGTGGTTCCTGGTCGACCGGATCTACGAGCTGGGTGTGGTGGACTTGCGCTGGCGCAACCGGGTCGAGGGGCTGGTGCCGCATGCGGACCATGTCGAGGTGCAGGTCGAAACCCCGGTCGGCCGCTACGCGCTGGAGACCGCGTTCGTGGTGGACTGCAGCGGCGGCCACAGCCCTCTGCCGCAGGCGCTCGGCGTGGGCGTGCAGTCGGCGCGCGTGCCCGACCGCTGGTGCATCAGCGACGTGCGCTTTGCGGCACCGCCGCCGGTGGAGCGCTGGACCTGGGTCGAGGCACCCTTCAACGAAGGCCGCGCGGTCTGGCAGCACCTGATGGCCGACGGCGTCTGGCGCCTGGACTACCAGATGGCGCCCGACGCCGACCTCGACCGCGTGAGCAGTCCGCAGGTGGTGGACGAGCGGCTGCGCCGGCAGTTCGGCGCCGAAGTCCAGTACGAACTGGTGTGGGTTGGGCCGTACGCCTACCGCAGCCAGTGCCTCGAGCGTTTCCGCGCCGGGCGGGTGCTGTTTGCCGGCGATGCCGCGCACGTGATGAGCCCGTTCGGCGCGCGCGGCGGCAACTCGGGCATCCAGGATGCCGAGAACCTCGCGTGGAAGCTTGCGCTGGTGCTGCAGGGCAGGGCGCCCGAGGCGCTGCTCGACAGCTATGACGCCGAGCGCCGTCCGGCCGCGCGGCACAACATCCGCACCACCGAGCGCACCACGCGCTTCCTGTCGCCGGCCAGCGCGGCCGAGCGGTTGTTCCGCGACGCGGTGCTCGCCCTGGCGCGCGCCTACCCGTTTGCGCGCGCGCTGGTCAACACCGGACGGCTGTCGACGCCCATGGTCTACGAGGCCTCGCCGCTGGCCTGCAGCGCAGCGCCGTGCCGCCCCGTGCAGAACGTGGCACTGCGTTTGCCCGACGGGTGCACGGGCGATCTGGTGAGCCTGCTGCAGCAGGTCGACGGCAGTCTGGTCGCCATCGTGGCGGGGCCGGTCGATGCCGTGCTCGCCGCCCGGCTGGCGGCGGCGCTGCCCGAGCGCTATCCGGTGCGTTGCTTCTACCTCGGCCCCGATGGGCCGGCAGCGCACGGGCTGCCCGCGCTCGGCGACGCCGACAGCCGGCTGGCGCACCAGTTGGGCCTGGATGTCGCTGCCGCCACGCCGGCGCTCGCGCTGCTGCGCCCGGACCTGCATTGCGCCGGCGTGCTTCAATCGCCCGACTGGCCGGCCATCGAGCGCGCCGTGCGCCGCGTGCTGGGGCTGGGCAAGGACTGAAGCGCGCGATCCGCAGCCACCGCTTGAACCGATGAAGCCGATGGAACGGATACAACCGAAACAACCGATAGAGCCGATAGAGCCGATCGAAGCCCCAATGCCGATGAACACCGAACCGAATCTGGCCGACCCCGACGCCTTCTACGAGGTGCTGCTCGATGCGCACCGCGGCCTCAGCGAGGCCCAGAGCGCGCAGCTCAACGCGCGGCTCGTGCTGCTGCTGGCCAACCAGGTGGGCGATGCGCAGGTGCTGGCGCAGTGCGTGCACGCGGCAGCGGCGCTGCCGCGCGGCGCGGAGGAAGTCCGATGAGCCCGCCGGGCCGCCCCAAGGGCGAATTCCCGAGCGCGCAGCGCGAAGGTAGCCTGATGAGCCCGCCGGGCCGCCCCAAGGGCGAATTCCCGAGCGCGCAGCGCGAAGGTAGCCTGATGAGCCCGCCGGGCCGCCCCAAGGGCGAATTCCCGAGCGCGCAGCGCGAAGGTAATCCGATAACCCCGCCGGGCCGCCCCCAGGGCGAATTCCCGAGCGCGCAGCGCGAAGGTAGCCCAGTGCGCGCAACAGTCGCCTTCATTGGCCTGGGCAACATGGGGCGGCCGATGGCCGGCCACCTGATCGACGCCGGCTTTGCGCTGCGCGTCCATGCGCGGCGGGCCGACGCGATGGCGCCGCTGGCGGCGCGGGGCGCTACGGCCTGCGGCTCGCCGGCCGAGGCGGCGCGCGGCGCGCAGTTCATCGTCACCAACGTGACCAGCAGCGACGATGTGCGCGCCGTGCTGCTCGGGCCGCAGGGCGCGGTCGAGGGAGCGGCCGCCGGCAGCGTGGTGATCGATCACAGCACCATCGCCGCCGAGGTCACACGCGAGATCGCCGCGGCGCTCGCCGCGCGCGGCATCGAGATGCTCGACTGCCCCGTGTCCGGCGGCGTCAAGGGCGCGCAGGCCAAGACGCTGTCGATCATGGTGGGCGGCCGGCCCGAGGTGCTCGAGCGCGCCCGCCCGCTTCTGGCGGCGGTGGGCCAGACCATCACCCACATCGGCGGCCACGGCGCCGGCCAGGTGGTCAAGGCCTGCAACCAGATCGTCCAGGTCATCAACATCCAGGGTATTGCCGAGGCGATGCTGTTCGCGCGCGCCCAGGGGGTGGATTGCGAGAAGATGCTGGCCGCGCTGCAGGCCGGTTTTGCCGGCAGCAAGATGCTCGACCTGATGGGCCCGAAAATGGCGCGGCGCGAGTTCGGCGCCGGCATCGAGGCGCGGCTGCATCAGAAGGACTACGGGCTGATCGTCGACATGGCGCGCGCGGCCGGCCTCGGCATGCCGGCCACTGCCCTGGTGGCGCAGCAACTGAACGCGCTCGTCGGGCGCGGCTGGGGCAGCGACGACACCAGCAGTCTGCTGCGGGTGCTGGAGGCGGCCAACGGCAAGTAGCCGAGCGCCGCCCGCGTCCACGGCGTTGTCTGCCGCGGCAGATGGGCGGGGCGGCGGGCGCCCAACGAGCGCCGCCCGAGCGCCGCCCGAGCGCCGCCCGAGCCGTCTCCGCGCGGTGCAGCTCAGAACCGCAGCCCCGCCTTGACCCCATAGCTGATCACGCCGCCCGTGCTGTCGGCCTCGACGGCGAAGTTGATGCCGAGATTGACGTTCAGGCCCGCGTAGACCTTGGTGACGGAGAACTTCTCCTCGCGCAGCAGCGGGCCGGCGGCGGGCGAGCTCTTCACCCAGACCATGCCGGCGCCGGCATATGGCGTGAGCATGGCAAAGCCCTTGGAGAGCGAGACGTCGGCGCTGGTGGTCTGCACCTTGAGCTGGCTCACGCCGCTGCTGCTCGTGAAGGCGCCGCGCAGCGCCACCGCCGGCAGCAGGGTGCTGCCCGGCACGAAGGCCCAGCGCGCCTCCGCGCCCCAGAGGCTGAAGTCGGTGTCGGGTGCCGCGGTGTAGGACAGGCCGACGTCGATGTTCAGCGGCAGGCCCTTGTGCAGGCGCAGGCTCGGTGCCGGCAGGAGCGAGGGCACCGACTGGTTGCCCGAGGCCTTCGACAGCAGTTGCCCGGACTTCAGGTCGGTGGCGGTGACCGCCACGCCGACGTCGAAGCCGGTGATGCCGAGCGCTTCGGCCGGGATCAGCGGCTTGAACGACAGCGCCGCGCCCAGGTCCTCCGACAGCAGGCGAAACTCCGACTGGCTCAGGCGCGACAGCGTGCTGAGGTCGGCTGCCCGGGCGGGCAGCGCGACGATCAGACTGCCGGCCAGAGCCACGGACAGGGCCACGGCCAGCGCGGGTGCAACGGTCTTCATCGTTTCTCTCCGGGGAGGGGATGGGTGGAGTACGGTCACAGTACGCCCGCCGCGCGAGCGCCGCAGCGGCCGCGCGCCGGCGGGTCCGGTCAAGGGCAGGCCCGCGGGCGGCGCCCGGCGTGAGCAGCGCTTCACGCGGCGGGCCGTCGGCGGGCGAGTTCGAGCGCTGCATCGAACAGGGCGCCGTCGCTGCGCACGAACTCGTCCATCAGGGTCAGGTGGTTGCACGCCGGGGCGGGTACATCGCGCCGCACCGTGCCCGGCCAGCGCTCGGCGATCAGCCGGTTCTGGCGCTTGAACTCGCTCGACTCCAGGCCGCCCACGGCGGTGTACAGCGGCGCACGGGTGGCCGGCGGCAGCCAGGCGGGCGACAGGCGCGCCGCGCGCGCGCGGTCCAGCCGCAGATCGGCCTGGATGAACGGTGCATGGCGCAGCGGCTCCAGGTCATACAGGCCGCTCAGCGCAAAGCCGCCCTTGACGAGATCGGCGGGCAGGTCCTCGCCCATGAGCGGCCACAGCGCGGCCATCGCCATCGCGGTCAGGTGCCCGCCGGCCGAGTGCCCGCTGACGAAGATGCGCTGCGCATCGAAGCCGAGCCGGTCGGCGTGGCGATACAGCCAGGCCAGCGCGCGCAGCACCTGGCGCACGATTTCTTCGAGCGGCGTGCGCGGCGCCAGACCGTAGTTGATGAGCGCCACCGCCACGCCCTGGCTGGCAAACGGCGGCCCCAGCCAGGAGAAGTCGCTCTTGTCGAGCGAGCGCCAGTAGCCGCCGTGGATGAACACCAGCAGCGGCGCGTCGTCGCTGCGCGCCGGAAACAGATCGAGCCGCTCTTCCGCGCTGTCGCCATAGGGCAGGTCGATCACGCAGGCTTTCATCCGCCGCGCGAAGGCGCCGCGCTCGGCCCAGCGCGCGAAGATCTGCGCGTGGTCCGCAATCGCGGCGCGTGCGTTGTACTCGCGTTCGCAGAATTCGGCCGTCAGGCGCGGGGTAGCGGTCACGTGCGGCTCGTTCGGTTGTGTCTTGCGCGGGTCGGCACACTGGCCGGCCGGTTGCTCGAGGCAAGGCGCATGCGCCATGGCGCGCAGGCCCACTGTCATTCCACGGTTGACCCGCAGAATCCGCCGCGGGTGCGCGAGTCTACGAGCCAGACCTCAACTTGAAGCGGCATCCGCGGTTTCGATACAATCCGGCGCTGTTGTGGGGACGTAGCTCAGCTGGGAGAGCGTCGCGTTCGCAATGCGAAGGTCGGGAGTTCGATCCTCCTCGTCTCCACCACCATTCAACGCCCAACCTCTATCGGTTGGGCGTTTTCATTTCCGGGTTCCGCGACACCACGCGGGGTTCGGCGCAGATCTGCATGTGCCGCGCCGCCGCGGCCCGGCGTCCTGAAGTCGCCCGGTTCGACTCTCTTCTGCTCTCAGTTCTCTCAAAACCTGCGCCAACTTCTTCGCCGGAGCACACGCAGAGTCCCTTGCTGGACAAGGACTTGGATGTGCGCCGGAAAGGCGAGTTCTTCACCCGTCTTGCATAGGCAAGCGCGTCAAGTGCAGTTGGCGGGACTCCCACAATCAGACACTGTCATGACCCGGCCAGCCGTGCTTAGCTGAATCGCAAGTTGGGCCCTCGCCGACGGCGCTCATGCCGGCGAGCCGAAGTCAAGTTGACCGGTCGTGCCGAAGCGCGGGTGAAGTCGGTCGACCAAGTCGTAGAACTCATCGGGCGTCTTCGACAGCTTCAGGAGGGTCACGATCGACCCCATATGGCTCTGCAACTTAGGGTGCCCAATGTCCTGCGTCAGGTGCTGGTGCAGCCGGGTCTTTCTCTCCTGCCTGCTTGCTGCCTTCTTGAGCTCAGGCAGCAGTCCCGGCGCCAAGCGATCGTAGACAACGTTGTTCGTGACATGACCGATGAAGCCAGGGCGCCACTGCGGGTTGCCTTCGGGCGGGTATGGCAGGTTGTAGACGCGGAACAACTCGCGGTAGTAGTCGTCCGGAAAGGTCTTCAACCAGGGCTGGAGTTCCTTGGCCACGAAAGCTTCAAGGATCTTGGCGAGAGCCTGCTTCTCACGATCCCTTTGGTAGCCCGTGGCTTCATCGATCAGGGCGACGATGCCTACGCGGGCAAAGCCCCGCATGAGGATGTCGGCCTGGACGGCATACCGCTTATCCTGCTCGGTCTTGAGCTGATCATTGTCCCGGGCCGTGAGGATCGCTTCGCAAACCTCCTGCAGCACGTGTGCCTCATATCCGTCACTGGGCTCGTTCTCCCCTTTGGGAGACTTGCCGACGAACTTGATGGGGTTCTCGATCGCTTCAACGAGCTCGACCTTGCCGTACGAGCGGATGAGCTTGTGCTCTGCCACGCGAGCGACCCCTGCTCCACGGCCCTTCATCCCGATCGCAGAGGTAAGGCCGCGGCCGGATATGACACGGCGACCGTCGTCGAGCACAAAGCACTGCAACTCCACAGCACCCAGTGCGAGCTGACCAAAGTGAGTTGCCTTGGGCAGCTTGTTGAGGTCGGCGCGGGCAAGCGCGGCTGCCCGAGCGTTCAGCTTGCGCTCCTCTGGTGTGAGCTTGGCCATACGGGCCCTGCCGCCAACGGCGCGGCCGCTAGGCAAATCGTCATCGAGGTTCATGAGAGGCACCTTTGGTGGTGAACGGCTTGCATCATATCACTTGCTGGAAACTTGCAAGCAAAAAGCGTTTTGCTTGTTAAATGAACTTGAGCTTGCCGTCCCTACTGGAGGCCGCGCCGACGGTTACACCGACGGTGAAGTGGCTCATCGGAGCGCACGCTGCCGACGAGTTAGAGCTGGCCCCGGAAATCTGCACAGTCGGATAAGTGGAAACTCTGCTTCTTGTGACGGGCCGCGAGCCCGAGAAAGCGGAGTCAGAGATGAGCAGAAAGACGCGTCGCACCCACAGTGCGACCTTCAAGGCCAAGGTCGCGTTGGCGGGGGTGCGCGGCGACAAGACGCTGGCCGAGTTGGCCAAGCAGTTTGACGTGCACCCCAACCAGATCACCGACTGGAAG
>Ga0209985_10003737_pt1 | contig 12727 bp, 12 predicted proteins | sample NOAtaG_FD_187305 | JGI IMG/M metagenome (GOLD analysis project Ga0209985, IMG submission 187305) | Freshwater lake microbial communities from Lake Erie, under a cyanobacterial bloom - NOAA_Erie_Diel6S_1000h metaG (SPAdes) (version 2) | ecosystem: Environmental > Aquatic > Freshwater > Lake ...
ATGGCCCACCGCCGTATTGCTGGCGGGCACGTGATAGAAGCGATGCATCAACAGGGGCGGGAGGCCGCCGTCCACGTCTGACATCGCGCCGCGGGCGATCAGCCACATCACGAGCTCGATGCCTTCGCTGCCGGCTTCGGTGACGTAGTCGATGTGGGGCACCTGCGCCAGCGCTTCGGGCTCGGCGATCAGGCGATCCAGGAAGCGCTGGTCCCAGGCCTTGTTGATGAGCCCGGCGCGTGGCCCCTGCAGTTGGTGGCTCATGCCGCCGGTGCCCCAGACCTGGACCTTCAGCGGCTCGTCATAGCGCTCGACCGCACGGCGGATCGCGCGGCCGAGTTCGAAGCAGCGCCGGCCCGAAGGCACCGGGTACTGCACGACGTTGACCGCCAGCGGGATCACCGGGCAGGGCCAGGCGCCGGTGGTCGGGTGCTGCTCGCCGCACATCAGCGACAGCGGCACGGTCAGGCCGTGGTCGACGTCCATCCTGTTCACGAGGGTGAGGTCGAAGTCGTCCTGGATCACGCTGTGCGCGATGTGTCCGGCCAGATCCGGGTGACCTTGCACGGCCGGCACCGGGCGCGGACCCCAGCCCTCGTCGGCGATCGCGTAGCCGGCCGCCGTGCCGAGCGCGAAGGTCGGGATCAGGTCCAGGCTGAAGGCGTTGGCGTGGTCGTTGTAGACGAGCACGATGACGTCGGGCCGGTTGTCGCGCAGCCAGCGGCGGCTGAACTCGTAGCCGGCGAACAGCGGCTGCCAGTAGGGCTCGTGGGTCTTGCCCAGATCCATGGCGGCACCGATGGCCGGCACGTGGCTGGTGTAGACCGAAGCGGTGATCCTCGCCATCTCAGCGTCCCCAGCGCGGGTCGCGCCCGCCGGCGAGCATCATCGCCCGATAGTCGTCCTCGCTCATGCCCGTCATGCTGCCGGCCATCTGCTGGAAGCTCTTGCCGTCGGTGGCGCCGATCTTGGCCAGGAAGTAGATGTTGCCGCCGGCGGCGATGCAGCGATTCAGGTCACGCGCCAGCACGGCCTGCTTCTGGTCTTCGGTCATGGCCCATTCATCCAGGTAGGCGCTCTCATCGGCCTTGAAGCGAAGGCGGTTCTCGGCCTTCATCAGGCTCATGCAGAACTGGTTCAGCCAGTAGCCCTTGCGGCTTTGCTCGGCGTCGAAGATGGTGGTGCCGGGCACATCGAGATAGGGTTTGTCGAGGCTCATGCGCCCTCCTCAGGCCAGTACAGGCGCATCGGGTTGGTGACGAGCAGCTTCTGCTGAAGTTCCGCCGTCACGGCGATGTGCGGGATGAAGTCCACCAGCAGGCCGTCGTCGGGCATGTGGTCCTTGAGGTTGGGGTGCGGCCAGTCGGTGCCCCAGAGCACACGCTCGGGGAAGCTCTCGACGACCTTGCGCGCAAACGGCACCACGTCGCGGTACGCGGCCTGCTCCCCATTCAGTGCCGGCGGCCCGGCGATGCTCAGCCGTTCCGGACAGCTGACCTTGCTCCAGATGTTGTCGTGTTCGTGCAGCAGCCGCAGGAAGCGTGCGAACTCGGCGCTGTCGACACCCTGGCGCACGTCGGGCCGGCCCATGTGGTCCACGACCACGGTGGTCGGTAGCGCGGTGAAGAAGTCCCACAGCTCGGGCAGGTCGACCGCCTCGAAGTAGACGACGACATGCCAGCCCAGCGGGCGGATGCGCGCCGCGATCTCGAGCAGTTCGTCGCGGGGCGTGAAGTCCACCAGCCGCTTGACGAAGTTGAAGCGCACACCACGCACGCCGGCGTCGTGCAGCGCCTGCAGCTCGGCTTCGGTGATGCTGCGCCGGACGGTGGCGACACCACGGGCCGTGCCGCCGCTGCTCCTGCAGGCGTCGGCCATCGCGCGGTTGTCGGCGCCGTGGCAGGTCGCCTGCACGATCACGCTGCGAGCCAGGCCGAGCCTTTCGCGCAGCGCAAACAGCTGCTGCTTGCTCGCGTCGCAGGGCGTGTACTTGCGCTCGGGTGCAAACGGGAACTCGGCGCCGGGGCCGAAGACGTGGCAGTGGGCGTCGACGCTGCCCGGCGGCACCTGCCAGCGTGGGCGCGAAGGGTTCGGGTGCCAGTCCAGCCAGCCCGGGGTCTTGACGAAGTCGTTCATGTAGTGCCCCCTCTCCCGCCTGCGGGAGAGGGTTGGGGTGAGGGCTGCGCGAGCAGCCGGTCGGCCTCGGTGCGCCAGTCGGCACTTCGCGCAAAACCCGGCTCGCCGCGGATCCCGAAGGCGCCGGCATCGGCCAGGTCGGCCACCTGCGCCTGGCGGTCTGCCGTGCCCGCGGCGCTGAAGGCGTCGAGCCCAGCCTCCTTGACCGTGACCGCGACCTCGCGCATCTCTTCAGCGCGGCGGCGGCCATGTTCGATCGCGCGCTGGAAGAAGTAGCTCGCCTGCTTCTCCCAGTCGATGCCGGGAAAGGTCTCGTGCAGCGACGCGATCACCGCATCTTCGACACCGTGGGCACGGGCGGCCGTGAAGCTTTCGATGACCATCGCCTCCAGACCCTTGATCATCACGCTGCGGCACATCTTCGTGGCGCTCGCCACGCCCAGCGTGTCGCTCGCGACCTTGGCGCCAGCAAAGCCGAGCTCATGCAAAAGGGGCTCCAGCACAGCCGCATTCGGCCCGCCAAGCAGCAGCGGCACGCGGCTGCGGTAGGGCGGCAATGACGTCATCACCGCGCCTTCGACATAGCGGCCGCCAGACGCTTCGACAAGCGCCGCAGCGCGGATCTTGGCGCCCGGGCTGGCACTGTTGAGGTCGAGGTAGAAGGCACCCGCCGGCAACGCCCGGGCACAGGCCTCGGCGACGCAGACGGCCTGGCTGGCGGTGACGGCGGACACCACGAGCCCGGCATCGGACACCGCCGAGGCGTGGCTGTCGGCGAGGACCGTTCCGCACCGTGTGGCGTGTTCGCGCATCGTCGCGCCTTCGGTGCGCCCGAGCTTGAGGTCGAACGCGATCACCCGGTGACCTGCCGCGAGCAGGTCTTCGGCCAGGATGCGACCGACCTCGCCGTAGCCGATCAAGGCGACGTTCATGCCGGCGGCCCGTCGACGTAGCGCAGCCCCGCCGCGGCCAGCGGTTCGCGCATCTTGTACATGTCCAGGCCCAGCACGCCGGCGGCCAGGCGGGTGCGCTTGTCGACTTCCAGCGCCTCGCGCTTCGTCGCGGCGGCCAGCGCGGCTTCGGCCATGGCACGCGGCACGCAGACCACACCGTCGTCGTCGGCCACGACCACGTCGCCCGGGCGCACCAGCGCACCCGCGCAGACCACCGGGATGTTGACCGAGCCCAGCGTGGCCTTGATCGTGCCCTTGGCGCTGATGTGGCGGCTCCAGACCGGAAAGCGCATCTCGGCCAGCGCCTTCACGTCGCGCACGCCGGCATCGATGACCAGGGCGCGGGCGCCGCGGGCCTGGAAGCTGGTCGCCAGCAGGTCGCCGAAGTAGCCGTCGCTGCACGGCGACGTCACCGCCGCGACGACGATGTCGCCCGGCCGGATCTGCTCGGCCGCGACATGCATCATCCAGTTGTCGCCCGGCTGCAGCAGCACCGTGACCGCGGTGCCCGAGACCTGCCCGCCGGCCTGGATCGGCCGGATCTCCGGGTGCAGCAGGCCGACCCGGCCCATCGCCTCGTGCACGGTGGCGCTGCCGAACGGGCCCAGCGCGTCCGCGATGTGCGCCGGGGTGCGCTCGATGTGGCGGTAGACGACGCCGAGTTCGTACATGCTCATCTCCCCTGAGCCGCGAGCGCGGCGTCAAGCCGCGGGTAGACGCGCCGGGCGTTGCCCTCGTAGACCATCTGCTTCTCAGCCGGCGTGAGCCGGGTGCTGGCCTCGATGTAGCGCTTCGTGTCGTCGTAATGGAAGCCGGTTTCGGGGTCGATGCCACGCACGGCGCCGATCATCTCGCTGGCGAACAGGATGTTCTGCACCGGGATCACCTGGGTCAGCAGGTCGATGCCGGGCTGGTGGTAGACGCAGGTGTCGAAGAACACGTTGTTCAGCAGGTGGTCCTGCAGCAGCGGCTTCTTCAGTTCCTGCGCCAGGCCGCGGTAGCGCCCCCAGTGGTACGGCGCCGCGCCGCCCCCGTGCGGTATGACGAACTTCAGGCTCGGGAAGTCGCGGAACAGATCGCCCGTCAGGCACTGCATGAAGGCCGTGGTGTCGGCGTTGATGTAGTGGGCGCCGGTGGTGTGGAAACACGCGTTGCAACTGGTGCTGACATGGATCATCGCCGGGATGCCGTACTCGACCATCTTCTCGTAGACCGGGTACCAGTGGCGATCGGTCAGCGGCGGGCTGGTCCAGTGTCCGCCGGAAGGGTCGGGGTTCAGGTTGATCGCGACCGCACCGTACTGCTCGACGCACTTCACGAGCTCGGGGATGCAACTGGCCGGATCGACGCCCGGGCTCTGCGGCAGCATGGCCGCGGGCACGAAGTGCGCCGGGAAGAGGCGCGCGACGCGAAAGCAGAGTTCGTTGCAGATCGCGGCCCAGGTGCTGGAGACCTCGAAGTCCCCGATGTGGTGGGCCATGAAGCTGGCGCGCGGGCTGAACACCGTGACGTCCGCGCCGCGTTCACGCATCAGCCGCAGCTGGTTGGTCTCGATGCTCTCGCGCAGTTCGTCGTCGCTGATGTTCAGGTCCGACGCGCGCGGTCTCTTGCTGCGGTCGGCGATGCCCGCGATCTGCGCATTGCGCCAGGCTTCCAGCGCCTTGGGTGCGGTGGTGTAGTGGCCGTGGATGTCGATGATCATGGCAGGTGGCTTTCAGGGCACGGGTTCGAAGCCGTGCCGGCGCTTGCTGTCGTCGTGGGCCGCGCTGGCCAGGTGCGCCAGCACCCGCTGCGCGGCCTCGGGCGCGGTGCTGTGTCGTGCGACGGAACCGGAGAAGGTCGTGAGGATCTGCGCATCGGCCGCCAGCGGCGCCAGCAGGCTCAGGCCCGGCAGGTGGATCAGCTCGGCGGTCTGCTGGAATGCGAGATCGACCTCGCCCAGCGCCAGCCACTGGCCGACGGGCGTTCCGGGAGGCGGCTGCACCACGCGCTCGCGCAGCCCGGGCATCAGGCCCCAGGCTTCGAAGCGGGCCATCAGCTGCACGCCGCTGGGGCCGGTGGACACGCCCACGCGCCGGCAGCCGAGCAGCGCCTGGGTCAGGGCCTGCAGGGTGGACACATCGGGCTGGCGCTCGCCCGCGCGTACGGCGCAGGAGATCCCGGACTGCACAAGGTCGATCCTGGCGTCGACCCGACCCTCGGCGTGCAGCGCGTCCAGCGCATCGGCGGCGAGGATCACCAGGTCGAAGGCCTCGCCTTGCCGCACCCGCTTCGCGGCATCGACACCGCCAACGGACTCGACCGAAAGCGTCACGCCGGCGCTCGCCGCGCACGCGGGTGCCAGCTCGGCGAGCAGGGCGCGCGTGGCCATCGACGAGATCGCTCGGATGGGGACGGGTTCAACCATGAGAGCCGCATTCTTTGAAGCCATCGGCCTGGCCGCAAGCCGTGCCACCCCCTAGCAGCTAGAACAAAATGGCATGGCACAGCCGGAGAAGACATGGATTTCAAGCAGCTCGAATACTTCGTGCGGGTCGCAGAACACGGCAGCTTCAGCCGTGCGGCTGGTGTGCTGCGGGTGGCCCAGCCGGCGCTGAGCCGCCAGGTCCGGTCGCTCGAGACCGAGCTGAGGCAGCACCTGTTCGTGCGCAACGGCCGCGGCGTCACGCTCACCGACGCTGGCCGCGTGCTGCTGGCCCATGGCCAGGGCCTGCTGCAGCAGCTCGAGCGGGCCCGGACCGAACTGGAGGAACACCGCGGCGCGCCGGTCGGCCGGTTGGCGCTGGGGCTGCCACCAAGCGTCGGCCGCACGCTGACGGTGCCGTTGGTGCAGGCCTTCCGCCTGCGCTTCCCGAAGGCGACGCTGGCGATCGTCGAAGGTCTGTCGGCGACGCTGGTGGAGTGGCTGGCCCAGGGCCGCATCGACGCTGCAGTGGTCTACCCGGTGGCGCCGAGCGCCGCGGTGGAACTCAAGCCCCTTCTCGAGGAGAAGCTGCTGCTCGTCACTGCGGCACCCGCGCGCCGCCGGGCCGCCGGGCCGGCCGCCGGTGCCTCACCGCGCGAGTGCAGGATGGCCGAAAGCGTGTCGCTGCCCGAACTGGCCGCCCGTGGCCTGGTCATCCCGAGCCGGCCGCACTCGATCCGCATGGCCGTCGAGACCGCACTCGCCGAGGCCGGGCTGAAGCCGCGGGTGGCGCTGGAGATCGAAAGCATCGCCGCGCTGCTGGCGCTGGTCGCCGACGACGATTCGCTGGCCGCCGTGCTGGCACCGAACGCGCTGCGCGACCTCCCGCCCGGACCGCCCTTGCGCGCCCAGCCGATCCGCCTGGGCAAGGGCCGCGCGACCCTGGGGACCCGGCTGTTTGTCGCCACGTCGTCGCAACGTCCAGCCGGGCCGCTGCTCGGCCAGGGTCTTGCCTTGCTCGCCGAGCAGATGCACGGTCTCTGGGCCAGGCCTGCGGGTTGACACGGGCTCGGCTGGCGGTCGAGGGCCGGCAGCATCGGGCACTCGGAATCCATGTCACCCTCTGCTTCAGCCTCAACACCGCGCGCGGTCGGTGCCTATCTCGCCGGCGTCCAGTTCCTGTTCGTCCTCGGCTGGATCGTCTATGCCGCCTACCTGCCGCAGTTGCTGGCCCAGGTCGGGCTGGAACGAAAGTGGGTGCCCTGGCTGCTCGCGGTCGACCAGCTGATCTTCCTGGTCACCGACCTCGCCGTCGGGGTCTGGAGCGACCGCGCGGCGGCCGTGCAGGGCCGCATCGCGCGCTGGGTGCTGGTGGCGACGCTGCTGTCGTGCGCGGCTTTCGTGCTGATGCCGTTTGCAGCGGGCAGCGGGTCGCTGGCCATCTTTCTGGGCTTGACCGTGGTCTGGGCGGTGACCTCGTCGGCACTGCGCGCACCGCCGTTGACGCTGCTCGGGCGCTACGTCGCGCGTCCGTCGCAGCCGGCGATGGTGGCCTTTGTCGCGCTAGGCCTGGGGGTGGCCAATGCGATCGCGCCCTATGTCGTGCTGGGCCTGAAGGGGGTCGATCCTCGCGGGCCGTTCTTGTGGTCGGCCTTGGTGCTGGCGGCGGTGACGCTGGGCATGGTCGCGGCTGAACGGGCCTTGGTCTCGGCGCGGCCGGGAGGCGGCTCAGTCATGCCCGCGCCGAGCCTGGGGCGAGCCGGTGGCTTCTTCGTTGCCGCCTGCGTTGCCGCCGCGCTGGCTTTCCAGGCGCATGTCTTCCTGGCCAGCGGGCCGCTGTGGCTGCGCCATGTCGGCGCGGCCCAACTGCCGGCCTTGCTTCCGTTGTTCTGGGTCGCCTTCAACCTGGCGCTCTGGCCTGCCAGCCAGCTGGCGCGCTGGCTCTCGCCGCTGCCGGCCATGACCCTGGGCGCCGTGCTCGCGGCCTGCGGCGTGGCGCTGGCGGTCCTGGCCAACACCGCCACGATGCTGGGCCTGGCGCAGGCGCTGGCCGGCATCGGCTGGGCGCTGCTGCTGTGCGCGGCGTTCGCCGGTGCGCTGGCGCTGGGTGCCGGTGGTCGCGAAGGTCTGTTCAACGGCGCCCTGCAGGCCACGCTGGCATTGGCTGCGCTGGCGCGGCTGGTGGCGGTGGCCACCGTGGCGCCGCCGGCGGCCCAGGTGCAGGCCTGGGCGCCCTGGGCGGCGATCGGCTTTGCGCTGGCGGCGGTGGCGCTGCTGGCGGCGGTGTCGTCGCTGCGCCGGGCCCGATGAAGGCTCAGACTGGCGCGTCGTCGCGGCCTGTTGAGCGTTCGACGTCCCCGCGGGCGATGCGCCGGGGCGCCGGGCGCGGCGCAGCCGTGCGCTCTGCAGGCGCCTGGCCCTCGGCTTGGGCCACGAAGGCCGTGGTCGGATCGGGCCCAGCCACAGGCCCGCCTGACGCGACGCCCGCGACGCCCGCGGCGGCAGCGGGTTCTTCAGACGCGATCACGCGGGTGTACGGTGCCAACAGGGTCACGAGCTGGCCGTAGATCCGCGGCGAGGCCGCGACCACCTCGCGCTGGAACAGGAAGTCGGCCTCGCCGGTGAAGTTGCCGATCAGGCCACCGGCCTCGGTGATCATCAGCGAGCCGGCGGCCACGTCCCAGGGGTTCAGGCCGGTCTCGAAGAAGCCGTCGTACCAACCGGCCGCGACGTAGCAAAGGTCCAGCGCGGCGGCTCCGGGGCGGCGCAGGCCGGCGCAGGACTGCATCACTTCCTCGAACATCTTCACGTAGCGCTTGAAGTTGTCGCCCTTGCGGAACGGGAAGCCGGTGCCGATCAGCGAGTCCGAAAGACGTGTGCGCTTGCTCACCCGCAGCCGCTTGTCGTTCATGAAGGCGCCGCGGCCGCGGCTGGCATAGAACAGGTCGTTGCGCGTCGGGTCGTAGACCACCGCCTGCTGCACCACGCCGCGGTGCGCCAGGGCGATGCTCACCGCGTAGACCGGGAAGCCATGCAGGAAGTTGGTCGTGCCGTCCAGCGGATCGATGATCCAAAGGAACTCGCTGTCGCGTGCCCCGCGGTCGCGGCCGGACTCTTCGGCCAGGATGCCGTGGCCGGGGTAGGCCTCGAGGATGATGTCGATGATCGCGGCTTCTGCCGCGTGGTCGACTTCAGAGACGAAGTCGTTCGCGCCCTTGGCTCCGACCTTGATGTTCTCCACGTCCAGCGCGGCCCGATTGATGATGGATCCCGCTGCACGAGCCGCCTTGATGGCGATGTTGAGCATGGGGTGCAGGGTCTGCGACATGGGGTTCGGATCTCGAAGAAGAAGGGCGCGGCGGTGGCAAAGAGCAACCCGCTGGACAATGCCTGCGGAAAACCCTCGATTCTAGAAGTCTTGACCCCTCCGACTCCTCCGACCACCCGCTTCGTGCTCGTTTCGCCACGCCATGCCGGCAATGTCGGCGCCGCGGCGCGGGCCATCAAGGTCATGGGTTTCCATGATCTGGTTCTCGTGAGTCCGCGCGACCCGCAGCTGACGACACGCGACGACGCGACGGCCATGGCCTGCAGTGCGGCCGATGTGCTGGCCTCGGCGCGCACCGTGGCAACGCTGGCCGAGGCCCTGGAGGGCATCGACTGGGCCTGTGCGACGGCGATGTCGCCACGCGACTTCGGGCCGCCGGTGGCGGCGCCGCGGCCGCATCTGGCCGAGCTGGCCGGCCGCGGCCGCCGCGTGGCCTTTGTCTTCGGCACGGAGCGCACCGGCCTGGTCAACGAGCATGTCTACCGCTGCCAGGTCTGCCTGACGATCCCGACCGCGGCGGCCTACGGCTCGCTGAACCTGGCCCAGGCGGTGCAGCTCATCGCGTACGAATGGCGACAGGCCCTTGGCGGGTTCGACACGGTCTACCCCGCGCCCGAGGTGCGCTGGGCCGACCACGCCGCGCTCGATGCCCTGCTCGCGCACTGGCGCGAGGTGCTCACCGAGATCGGGTACCTCGACCCGGCGGCACCGAAGAAGCTGCTGCCGCGACTGCAGAACCTGGCCACTCGGCTGCAGCTCAGCGACGACGAGGTGCACATCCTGCGGGGCGTTGCCGCTGCGGTCCAGGTGCCGCGACGGCGTCGCCAGCAGACCTGAGGCCTGCTGGCTACACTGGCTTCGTCCCGCCGAAACGGATCCCTTGCGAGTGCCCATGTTCAGCCGCCTGCACGAAGACATCGCCTGCATCCGCGAACGCGACCCCGCCGCGCGTTCGAACTGGGAGGTGCTCACCTGTTACCCGGGCCTGCATGCGCTGTTGGTGCACCGCTGGGCCCATGCGGCTTGGCGGCGCGACTGGCGCTGGCTCGGTCGCTTCCTGACCCACCTGGGGCGGTTTTTCACCGGCATCGAAATCCACCCCGGCGCGACCATCGGCCGCCGCGTCTTCATCGACCACGGCATGGGCGTCGTGATCGGCGAGACGGCCGAGATCGGCGACGAATGCACGATCTACCAGGGCGTGACGCTGGGCGGCACGTCGTTGAACAAGGGCGCCAAGCGCCACCCGACGCTGGGCCGCGGCGTCATCGTCAGCGCGGGCGCCAAGGTGCTGGGGGGCTTCACCATCGGCGACGGCGCCCGGGTCGGATCGAACGCGGTGCTGCTGCAGGCCGTGCCTGCAGGCGCGACGGCGGTCGGCATCCCGGCGCGCATCGTGCAGAAGTCGCTCGACGCGCAGCGCGAAGAGGCGGCGTCGAAGATGGGCTTCTCGGCCTATGGCGTGACCCAGGGCGACGACCCGGTGTCGCAGGCCATGAAGGGCCTGATCGACAACGCCAGCAGCCACGAGCACCAGATCGCGCTGCTCTGGCAGGCGATCGAAAAGCTCAGCGGCGGCGCCCGTGAACTGCCCGCCACCGATTGCGTGCCGGACGATGCGCAGAAGGATGAGCGCTTCGACGGCGAGCGGCTGAACCGGTTGGTGAAGTAACCGACGCTTGCCGGCCTCACACCGGCTGGGTGCGCTCGTTCAGCCAGGCCAGCGCGGCGCCGCCAAGCTTGGGGGCCAGGCGCTCGCGCACCGTGGCGTGGTAGCCGTTGAGCCAGGCGATCTCGTCCGCGCGCAGCAGGCCCATGTCCAGGCAGCGCGTGTCGATCGGGCACAGGGTCAGCGTCTCGAACTCCAGAAACTCGGCGAAGGTGTTGCCCTCGGGCGTGGCCGCCGGGACGTTGAGCACGAGGTTCTCGATCCGCACGCCCCATTGGCTGTTGCGGTAGACGCCGGGCTCGATGCTGGTGACCATGCCCGGCTGCATCGCCATGTCGGCATTCGGCACCGCCTTGCTGATGCTTTGCGGGCCTTCGTGCACGTTCAGGAAGTAGCCCACGCCATGGCCCGTGCCATGGCCGAACTCGATCCCCTCGGCCCACAGCGGCGCTCGGGCCAGCGCGTCGAGCATCGGTGACAGCGTGCCCTTCGGGAAGCGCGCACGGGACAGGTTCATCGTTGCCTTCAGCACCAGCGTGAAGTCGCGCTTCATCGCGGCGCTGGCTTGACCGATCTGCCAGACGCGGGTGATGTCGGTCGTGCCACCGAGGTACTGGCCGCCGCTGTCGATCAGCAGCAGGCCGTCGCCTTCGATCACGGCATGCGCGTCGGGCGTGGCCCGGTAGTGCGGCAGCGCGCCGTTGGCGTTGAAGCCCGCGATGGTCGAGAAACTGAGTCCGACAAACCCGGGCCGCTTGGCGCGCTCGGCTGAAATGCGCTCGTCGACCGTCAGCTCGGTGATGCGTTCGCCACGGGCCAAGGCCGCTTCGAAGCCGGCGTAGAACTCGCACATCGCAGCGCCGTCCTCGACCATCGCCTCGCGGACGAAGGCGGCCTCTTCGGCCGTCTTGCGGCTCTTGGCCAGTGTGCTGGGGTTGATGGCCTCCACGACGCGACAGCCGGCGCCGACCCGGGCGCGCAGACCCTGCGTCACGCGCTTGGGGTCGACCAGCAGCGTGTCTCCGACGCCGAGAGCCGCCAGCGCCGCACCGGCGTCGGCATAGGGCGCCAGCACGATCGCATCATCGGCCAGGCGCGCGCCCACATCGGCCGGCACCTTGCCGGCGCCGACGAACAGGGTCGCACGGTCCGCCGAAAGCAGCAGATGGGCGATGAACACCGGGTTGCATTCGACATCGCTGCCGCGCAGATTGGTGGCCCAGGCGATGTCGTCGACGGTCGACACGAAGTGATGCGTCGCGCCGTGCTCGGCCATCGCCTGGCGCAGCCGTGCCAGCTTGGCGCTGCGCGGCACCGCGGCGTGGGGTGCCTGATGCTCGTAGACCGGTCGTTGCGGCAGCGCCGGGCGGTCGGACCAGACGGCATCCAGCGGGTCCAGGTCGGTTCGCAGCGCGATGCCGGCGGCGTCGAGTGCCGACTTCAGCGCGTCGTGGGCCGCGAGGCCCAGCACCTGGCCGTCGACGGCGACCGTCGAGCCGCGTGGCAGCTCGCGCGCCAGCCAGGCCAGGTGTTCGGGGCTGGTGCCGGCGGCGATCTTCACCAGCTCGATGCCACTGCCCTGCAGTTCGCGTTCGGCCTGCACCCAGTAGCGACTGTCGGCAAACAGCGCCGCGCGGTCACGTGCCACGACCAGGGTGGCCATCGAGCCCGTAAAGCCCGACAGCCATTCGCGCCCCTGCCAGCGCCCCGGCAGGTACTCGGAGAGGTGCGGGTCGGCCGAAGGCACGAGCAGAGCGTCCAGGCCTTCGGCCTGCAGTGCGTCGCGCAACTGCGACAGGCGCAGGCGGTGGGGGGAGGTTCGGGTGTCCATGGACGGATTTTCGTCGTTTCCGCACCCTCACCCCAACCCTCTCCCGCGAGCGGGAGAGGGAGAAAGGCTCACTTCCTGGCGGTGGTCGAAGCCGGCGCGGCGCGCAGCTTGGCGAGTGCGGCCTGGGTCTCGTTCCAGAGGTCCATGCCGACGTTCGCGCCGATGCTCGCGTTCACACGCGTCAGCCGGTCGCGCATCCGCGCGGCTTCGGCGGCCGGCAGCTCGTTGACCTGCATGCCCTTGGCCTTCAGCTCGGCGACGGCACGGCCGGCTTCCTCGCGCGTGTCCTTGCGCTCGAACTCGCGGCTGGTGACGGCGGCGTCCATCAGCACCTTCTGCTCGTCCTTCGAGAGCCCGTCCCACCACTTCTTGCTGACCAGCACGATCCAGGGGCTGTAGACATGGT
>Ga0209985_10003739_pt1 | contig 12724 bp, 7 predicted proteins | sample NOAtaG_FD_187305 | JGI IMG/M metagenome (GOLD analysis project Ga0209985, IMG submission 187305) | Freshwater lake microbial communities from Lake Erie, under a cyanobacterial bloom - NOAA_Erie_Diel6S_1000h metaG (SPAdes) (version 2) | ecosystem: Environmental > Aquatic > Freshwater > Lake ...
CATGGGTCATCAGCCCTTTGCTATTTTGGCGGATACTTTGGCGAAATTGGGTTGGGCGACGTTCAGATATGATGAGCGCGGGGTAGGAGAGTCGTCAGGAGGGTTTGAGGGAGCGACGTCTCGAGATTTTGCAGAAGATGCATCCGCGATTTTTTCTCGGTTAAAATCTCACCCTCAATTGGATCCCAATCGAATCGGTTTATTGGGGCACAGTGAGGGCAGTATGGTGGCGGCTATGGTGGCGGCCAATAGACAAGATGTGTCTTGCATTGTTTCCATGGCGGGCCCTGGTATTAGGGGGTTAGAATTGCTCCAAAAACAAAGTTTTGACATTGCAACGAGCAGCGGTAAGAGTAAGGAGGACGCTCAACAAGACGTCTATTTCAATACGCGTATCATGGAGTATATTGTCCAAGGAAATGATTCTGTTCGTATAGCGCAGTTTATCAAAGAAAATGTCGTGAGTCCCGATCAATTGCCCTCTTCTGGGGAGGATAGTAAACTAGAAGGGAGTGAGCTATTTGATTACTACAACGCTTCCTTCAATACGCCTTGGATGAGGTATTTTATTCAATACGATCCAAGCCAAGATTGGAAAAAAGTACATTGTCCAGTATTGATCCTCAACGGAGATAAAGATTTGCAGGTAAATGCCGATATAAATACTCGAGGTATTTATAACGCATTGCCGCCCCGTGATCACACCGAGATGGTAATTTTGAGCAATCATAATCACCTTTTTCAATACACCGAGAGTGGTAGTTTGTCTGAATATGGAACTTTGGAAGAAAGCTTGTCTTTGGAGACCTTGGAGGTTATGGCAGATTGGTTGAGGAAATTACCCTAGTTTCATGGTTCTGTCGTAAGTTTGAGCAAGATTTATTCGCAATGAACGAGAGAATTTTAATCATCGGTGCTTCAGGACAAATTGGAATAGAGTTAACCGAGAGACTTCGCCTACAATATGGCGTGGATTCAGTTATAGCCTCAGACATTAAGGAGGTGCCTGATATTGCTTTGCAAAATGGTCCTTATGTAGAATTGTCGACATTAGACAAACATCGTCTGCTGGAAATTGTAAAGCAATATGGTATAACACAAGTGTACCAACTAGCCGCTATTTTGTCGGCTACAGCAGAAAGGAATCCAGCATTTGCTTGGGAGCTCAATATGAACGGGCTTTTTTATGTGTTGGATTTGGCCAAAGAGGGTTGGGTGAAGAAAGTATATTGGCCCAGTTCGATTGCCGTTTTCGGTCCTTCTACTCCCCGTTGGAACACCCCACAGGATACCGTCATGGATCCTAATACGGTTTATGGCATCAGTAAGTTGGCAGGCGAAAGATGGTGCGACTATTATCATCAGAAATTTGGAGTAGATGTCAGGAGTCTTCGCTATCCAGGCTTGATTGGATATAAAAGCGCACCCGGTGGTGGAACAACGGATTATGCCGTAGATATTTTTTACAAAGCTTTGAATGAAGGAAGTTACACGTCATTCTTAGGTCCAGACAGTGCGCTACCGATGATGATGATGTCTGATGCTATCCAAGCTACCGTTCAGTTGATGGATGCGGAAAGAGAAAGATTAACCGTTGACGGAGCTTATAACTTGGCAGGAATGACATTCACACCGGCGGAATTGGCAGCAGAAATAAAAAAACATATTCCTCATTTTTCCATCCAATATGCGCCTGATTTTAGGCAAGCCATCGCTGATTCATGGCCGGCTAGCATCGATGATAGTGTTGCCAGAAGGGATTGGAATTGGAAGGCGGAATATGATATTTCTTCCTTGGTGAGTAAAATGATAACGGAGATCAAAAAGAAGATTTAGTTGTTTTATATGACAAAGGATTTATTTATTTACAATAGTCTTACACGAAACAAAGAGTTGTTTCAACCGATTCAATCTCCGCATGTGGGTTTGTATGTTTGCGGACCCACGGTGTATTCCAATGTGCATTTGGGGAATTGCAGAACATTTATGTTTTTTGACGTAGTGTTTCGTTATCTCACGCACCTGGGATATAAGGTGCGCTATGTGCGAAATATTACAGACGTGGGTCATATCACTTCGCAGTTTGATGAAGGGGTGGATAGGATTGGAGAGCAGGCCAGATTGGAGCAGTTGGAACCCATGGAAATTGTACAGAAATATACAGATGATTTTAGATCGGTGATGAGGGTGTTCAACAACCACTCACCGAGCATTGAGCCCACTGCAACGGGACACATGATTGAGCAGATGGAGATGATCAAAAAGATATTGGATCAAGGTTTCGCGTACGAGGTCAATGGTAGTATTTATTTTGATGTGCAAGCTTACAGAAAGCAATATCCTTATGGTGAGTTGAGTGGAAGGAATGTAGAGGAGTTGTATGAGAATACACGTACTTTGGATGGGCAGGATGAGAAGAGATTCTTTGCTGATTTCGCTTTGTGGAAAAAGGCTTCTCCAGAGCATATCATGCGTTGGCCTTCTCCTTGGGGGGAGGGATTTCCGGGATGGCATTTGGAGTGCAGCGCGATGAGCACAAAATATTTGGGGGATCAGTTTGATATTCATGGTGGGGGTATGGATTTGAAATTTCCACATCATGAGTCAGAAATTGCTCAAAACACCGCTTGTTGTGGAAAAGGTCCTGTTCGATATTGGATGCATAGCAATATGCTTACGGTGAATGGTCAGAAGATGTCTAAGTCGTTGGGCAATTCTTTTTTACCTCATGAATTGTTTGCAGGCAGTCATCCTTTGTTGGAAAAAGGATATACCCCGCAAGTGGTACGATTTTTCATGATGCAGGCCCATTATCGATCCACTTTGGATTTTAGCAATGACGCTTTGAATGCTGCAGAGCGAGGCTATGAAAGGATGATGGGTGCCTACTCAGCTCTAGCAGACTGCAAGGCCAGTGCATCCAGCACCGCTGATACAGAAGCCTTGGAACAGCGATGTTATGCGGCCATGGGGGATGATTTCAATACCCCTGTATTGGTAGCAGAATTGTTTGAAGCCGTGCGCATGATCAATGGTTGTAAAAATGGACAATTAGATTTGACGGCGGACAATTTGTTACAATTGAAACGCATCATGGAAGTGTTTCTTATAGAGGTATTGGGTGTACAGCCCATGGAAGAGGCAGCTTCCACTGAACTTCCAGATTTGATGATGGACGCGGTTTTTGAAGTGAGGAAGACATTGAAGGAGAAGAAAGATTACGCGACGGCGGATTTGTTGCGGGATGTTTTTGCAAAAAGAAATATTGGCATAAAAGACACCAAAGAGGGTGGTGAATGGAGTTATGAAAAGAAATAAAGTAATCGCTATCATTTTGCTCGCATTGATGGTATTGTGGGCATTGCTTCAGTTTTTACCCAATGGAAAAGGCAAGGGAAAGAACGATGTGGAAGGTCAAAAGCCTCAAAAGGCAGAGGTAGTTCCTCCCGTTTTTTCAAAAGATAGCGCTATGATGTATCTAAAAAAGCAGTTGTCTTTTGGTCCAAGAGTACCGATGACGAAAGGACATGCTGCTTGCTATACTTGGTTGGTAAAGGAGTGTAAGAGGAGGGGAGCTGTGGTAACAGAGCAGTATTCAAAAGTGACTGATTGGGAAGGTAATGCCACTCCGGTGCAGAATATCGTGGCTTCTTTTTCACCTGATAAAAAGGAGAGAGTGATGTTAGCGGCGCATTGGGATAGCCGTTGGGTAGCAGATAAGGATCCCGATAAGACTGTTCAGAGGAGGGCTATTGATGGAGCCAATGACGGGGCTAGTGGAGTAGCAGTGTTATTGGAGTTGGCGAGGTTGTTTCAAAATACAACGCCTAATGTTGGAGTGGATATAGTGTTTTTTGACAATGAGGATCAAGGAGCTCCGGAATGGTCAGATATGCCACCGGCTTTGTCCAACAAGACCTGGTGTTTAGGTTCGCAGTATTGGGCCAAAAATTTGCATATCCCGGGTTACCGCGCCCAATACGGAATCTTATTGGACATGGTGGGAGGCAAGAATGCTCGTTTCAATAAGGAAGGTACTTCAATGCAAGCGGCAGGGGATGTGATGAATTGGGTGTGGGCTTATGCCCAAAAAATGGGATACGGTCAGTTATTTTTAAATGAGGAAACTGGCGGTATCACGGACGATCATGTGTATATGAATCAAGCCGGAGTACGATCCATCGATATCATTGATATGCGTCCTAGTACTTTGTCCATGGGAATGGGCAATTATGAGTTTGGTAGTTTTCATCACACCCAAGACGACAATATCAGTAACATAGATCCGTATGTTTTGGAAGCCGTTGGTAGGGTGGTGGCGATGGCCGTTTATAATACGGGGGGGAGATAGATATTGGGATAGGTTCGCTTCGCTTATCGGCATAGCCGAGACGGGAAAAGGGGTGAAAGCTATGTTTTATACGCGCTGTTTCTCTCTCTCGCTCTGAACAGACCACCCCGTCTCGGCTCAGCCGAGACACCCCTCCTCCCGAAGCATCGGGACTCTCACTGCGTTCGAGTAGGAGGGGAGATTTTGCGCTCTCCTTCTCCTTCTTTTCTCACGGGACAGACTCACTTCGTTTATCGGCTGAGCCGATACACGGCATAGAACATGCTCGGCGGAGCCGAGGGGACAATCGAAACAAATTCTCTCCCCGCACTTTGCGCTATCTTGTCGTCTCTGCGCGAGAGGTTTTTAATGTTGATTAGTCATGAGCATTTATCTTCTTTATCGAGCCCAGAGATCTTTTATCCTCTTTCCTTCCAAGCTTGTAACTCTTTCTCAATAAAAGTTTTTAGCTCTTCTTTTTGAGGAAGTGCTAACAAATATTTTGAGACAAAGAGCTGATTGTCCATCCCTGCGGTAGCATACTCTACCAATGCTTGATTCTTATCGGTAACCAACAAAATGCCCACAGGCGGTTGATCATTTTGCTGTTTAACCATTTGCTTGTAGTAGTTGAGGTAAGTGTTCAGTTGAGCAGTTTGAAAATGTTCAAATTTCCCCATTTTTACTTCTACTAATACATGACATTTTAAGATGCGATGATAGAACACTAGATCAATGAAAAAGTACTCGTCTCCGATGAGAATTTTCTTTTGTCTGGCTTCCAAGCAAAACCCATGGCCCATCTCTAAAAGGAAATTTTGGATGTGGTCGAGAAGTGCGGTTACCAATTGATTTTCCTCTACGGCGTCTTGAGCGTCCAAATTGAGAAATTCAAATGCATAAACTGATTTGATAACATTTTCAGCCGTTTCGGTTGAAATTTTAGCGTTGGTGATTTCTTTGAGTAGATCAGGCTTTCGGCTCATTCCCATTCTTTCGTAATAAAGACTGTGAATTTGTCTTCTCAGCGTCCTCACGCTCCAAGTACCTTGAATGCATTGCAGCTCGTAGAATGTTCGTTTATATTGATCTTCTATGGAGCATAGAGTTTCCAAATGGCTATAGGATAAATGATGTATTAATTGATTTGCATCCAATTTTATACCCGTGATTTCCAATTCGGTGGACACTGTCTCCCGAATTGCCATTGTGTCCTTATGCGGGAGTAGGTGCGAAAGAAACGGTGCACTTCCTATTTTTTCAGTTTCATCTTGTATGATTTTAAAAAATTGCGGGTAGCAAATGAATAAAGTTCTGAAATTTCTCAGTGAGCGCTCATCGAGTCCTTTAATGGACTTGAATTGACTGGCCAAGTGCGACAATAATTTAGATCCGTATTTAGCCCTTTTTTCACCACGCTGCTCAAACTCCACAATGTACCAGCCGATGATCCAGTTGCGAAGCGTCAGAGAGCGATTGATGGCTTTGAACGCTTGATTCTGAAAATGCTCATGAGTGGAGGTGATATTTTCCACAAGGGTATTGAATTTCATCAGCGCTTGTTTTTTCATCTTTGATGAGCTCTAAAAATTTTTACAAATTTCAGGTGAATGAGCAGGGAAGTCAACGCATAAATTATGCGTATTTATTGCGTATTTATGTGGTAGAGTTCACCTAGCTCGCTGGGAAAGTCTCGGCTAAGCCGAGACGGGACAAAGGAAACAAGCACTCGCGTTGCTCGTGCGGGACAAGTTCGCTGACGCGAACGGGACAAGCTGTAAATGTTCTCTCAGCGGACTTTGCGGATTCTTTGCGGTCATTGCGTGAAATTCTCTTAAAGGAACAGGCACTCGTACTGCTCGCGGGACAAACTCGCGTTGCTTCTCGGCTTAGCCGAGGGGACAAAGGAGACAAGCACTCGCGTTGCTCGTGCGGGACAAGTTCGCTGACGCGATCGGGACACACTCGCGTTGCTCGTGGGACAATCCGTACAATTTCTCTTGGTGTACTTTGCGCTTTCTTTGCGAGCTTAGCGTGAAATTATCTTCAGATTCTTATCGGGACAAGGCAGAAAAGCTAAGATTTATTCGCTCTGTTTCTCTTTCTCGCTCTGAAATGACCACCCCGTCTCGGCTCAGCCGAGACACCCCTCCTCCCGAAGCATCGGGACTCTCACTGCGTTCGAGTAGGAGGGGAGATTTCCGGTCCGCCGATTCACTGATCTACCGATCCATTGAGCGCAGCTCCGCATAATTTATAGGTTGCCTATGCATGGGAGTGTTGGGAGATTTGTCAAAAAATTATACAATGAAAAAAATAGTCATCCATGAAAACGTTATTCGTTTACTCATCATCAAAGATCAAGAATATATCTGTTTGACGGATATGATTTCGTCTAAGCAGGGAGATTTTTTTGTTTCGGACTGGTTGAGAAATCGAAATACACTCGAGTTTCTGGGTATCTGGGAATCCCTCCACAATCCTAATTTTAATTATGGCGAATTTGCCATAATTAAAAGTCAATCTGGATTGAATAATTTTAAGATAAGCGTGAAGCAATACATTGAGCTCACTGCTGGAATTGGATTATTAGCGAAGTCTGGCAGATATGGAGGGACGTACGCCCATCAAGATATTGCATTTGAATTTGCGATGTGGATCAGTCCTGCATTCAAAATTTATCTCATTGATGCTTATCAGAAATTAAAACGTGAAGAGCACCAAAACCTTCAATGGAATGCAAGAAGAGAATTGGCCAAGGTCAATTATCATATTCATCCTGCTGCGATTCAGGAGCACTTGATTCCTTTGGTTCTGAATAAGCAGCAAGTGCATGCTACCTATGCTAATGAAGCCGACTTGCTTAATGTTGCTTTGTTTGGAATGACTGCCCAGCAATGGCGAGAGCAGCATCCGAATGCTGAAGGAAACATTCGGGATTACGCCACAGTGAATCAATTGATATGTCTTTCGAATTTGGAAAACATCAATACCCTGCTGATTCAGGAGGGAAGGACACAATCTGAAAGGCTCGTTAAGCTGAATGAAATGGCCATTCATCAAATGAGTATTTTATTGAGAGGGAAGTAACCACCCCGTCTGCTTCGCATCCACCCCTCCTATCTCTCGCAAGCTCGAGCAGGAGGGGAGATTCGCAGTCCGCCGATTCATCGATATGCTGATATACTGGAATACTAGGCGCAGCCCACCTCATCCCTTCATCCACTCAATGCTTCCTTGCTTTGTACACCGGTGCTGTTTCTAAAAACACAGAAGGTTTCTCGATGATTGGCAGCAATTGTTGAGTGGGGGTATTGAGGGCGCAGGCAATGCGGACGATGGTGAGGAGTTGGGGATTGGATTTTCCGTTTTCGATGACAGAGAGGTTGGGCACCTCCATGTTGATGAGGGAGGCCAAATGAGCCTGTGACATTTTTAATGATTTACGGCGGGCAACAATGGCTCTTCCCAGGGCTTTGAGGTAGGCGGCATCGGTGTTTACGCGTTCTTTCATGCACCGAAATTGCGTTACTTATGTAAAAAACTAGCTATGGAAATACATAATAAAATTGTAGTATAATGATTGAATACATGGTTTTATGTTTAGGTTATATAAATTTGAAAAATCATATTATGTATATACATATTAAAAATTGAATTACATTTGAACCACTTAAATCCAAAGCCATGAAAAAACTTGTATTTTTTGTATTCATTTGTTTGAATTTTCTATACTGCCCTTTATGGGCGCAGATTCCGAGCGACGGACTGGTGGCTTGGTATCCTTTCAACGGCAACGCCAATGATGAGAGTGGGAATGGGAGGCATGGAACTGTGTATTCTGCCTTAAATACTGCCACCTATGTTAATGGTATTGATGGTCAGGCAATATACCTTACCGGATTCGGTCACGCGACAAGCACTGGAGATTATATTTTGTTACCTCCGGTTGGATTCAATAATTATCCGTCTTATACTATTTCCATTTGGATAAAGCACGATGGAAACACAGGCCTTGGTGGCGGACATGGTGAAATGTTCATAGCTGGACGTCGAGCATCGGATCCCTGTCATACAACCTTTACCATGGAATATGCTGGAAATTATCCCAATTATTATTTTGCTTACGGCAATGGAATTACAGGTGTGGGAAATCAGAACTACAATAACGATGTTCATAATTGGGTGCTTCATACTTTGGTAGTTGATAATGGAACGGTCAAAGGTTACAAAAATGGAGTAATGTTTCAGAGCGCATCTTCTTCAAACCAATTGACATTGGAGGAATCGGTTATTGGAATCGGAACTCATTGGCCTTGTCCACCGGGTCAATCGACAAGGTTTATCGGTGGAGTGGATAATCTAGGTATATGGAACCGTGCGCTCACCCCTCAAGAAATCCAAACTTTGTACTTGAGTGGCCAAGCTCCATGCACACCGGTTACCAATACCATCAGCGCCTCCATCGTTCAAGGGCAATCCTAAACTTTGGGTACACAAACCTTAACCACCGCAGGAACTTACACGGAAGTCTTTACCTCTGCTGCGGGTTGCGATTCTACGGTGACGTTGACGTTAAATGTGGAGCCGTTGTTGACTTGCAACATCACCGCCCCTACTACCGCTTTATGTGAAGGAGAATCAGTGACGTTGTCCGTAAATACAACTGGCGGTCCAGGCGCATCTTCCCATCTTCCCGCCAACCTGCAACAAGGTTTGGTGGCCTATTATCCGTTCAATGGCAATGCCAATGATGAGAGTGGGAATGGGAACAATGGAACCGTGTACGGGGCTACTTTGGCGCAGGATCGATTTGGGAATCTTGAGAGTGCTTATCATTTTGATGGGAACGATATGATTTTGGCCGAGTCGAGTAGCTCATTAGAACCTTCTGATGCGGTAACAATTGCTACTTGGGTAAAATTATTACCTGGCAATACCAATGGAACTATGTTCGGAAAAGCATTTGTGCATGGTGAAGGATCTTATGGCTTTAACACTGGTTTTGGAGGAAACTCTTTTGTTGCCTCAGCAGGTTCTAGGATTGCAGGTGTAAACGGAAACATTACCCCTGGCTCTTTTAATTTATGGTATCACATGTGTGCCACATTTGATAATACGGGTGGAAGAATTTATTTGAATGGAGAATTGAAGGGATCAGCACCTTTTAATCAAAATCTTATTTATAATGGTAACAGATTGTTCATGGGCGTTTCCAATGATCCATCAATTGCTCCATTCGTAGTATATTTGACAGGACTTTTGGATGATGCAGGAATATGGAACCGCGCCCTCACCTCCTCCGAAATCCAACAACTATACAGCACTCAATCCTACGCTTGGTCCACCGGCGCTACTACACCATCCATCACCGTAACACCAACAACCAACACCACCTATTCCTGCACCGTCACACAAGGCAATTCAACGTGCACAGCCAGTGTGGATATCACAGTGAATCCCAACGTTACCAACACCATCAGCGCTACCATCATTGAAGGAGAAACCTACACTTTGGGCACGCAAACACTAACCACGGCAGGAACTTACACAGAGGTCTTTACCTCCGCTGCCGGTTGTGATTCAACGGTGACCTTGACTTTGGCAGTTGATCCGTTGTTGACTTGTGAGATAACCACTCCGACAACCTCTTTGTGCGAAGGAGAATCCGTCACGTTGTCTGTTAATACAACAGGCGGCGCTAGCCCGTCTTCTCAATTGCCTGCCAACTTGCAACAAGGTTTGGTGGCCTATTATCCTTTCAATGGCAATGCCAATGATGAGAGTGGGAATGGGAATGATGGAGTGGTGAATGGGGCGACTTTGACGAGTGATCGGTTTGGTAATGTAGGAAGTGCCTACAGTTTTAATGGGTCTTCATCAATTATTCCAACGAATAACCATGCTCCAATATCTAATAATTTCACCTATTCGGTTTGGGTGTTACCTACGATTGATTGCATAATTCCAAACGCTAGTCAAAGCGCGAATGCGGCAAGTAATTTTGTAGATAATCCGTGTGTTATTCATCCTATACATGGAGTTACGTTTGGTGAAGAGAATAACAGTGCAGGATCTGGATTGTATGTCGGTACAAATGGATTATACATCGAAGAGCATAGTGGTGGATGGGAGGCGGTACCTCTGAATTATATTGGTAATTTGAATGGATGGCATTTAATTACCGTAGTATATAATGCTTCCATTCCAAGTTTGTATATTGACGGAAACTATATTTCATCAGGGCTTGCAAGCTCTAGGAATATATATTTGCCTCTTGGTCCAGATAATTTTCCTTCGTACCATAATTCGGGTTTTGGCGCTGGTTATTACCCACCATTTGCGACGGCGCAATATTTTTACGGAGATATAGATGATTTGTATTTTTACAATCGACCTTTGACTTCTATTGAAATCCAACAACTCTATACCGCCCAATCTTACGCTTGGAGCAATGGTGCTTCCAACCCAACCATTACGGTAACTCCCACGGAAAACACTACTTACAATTGTACCGTCACTCAAGGCAATCAGACCTGCACCGCCAGCGTGGACATCACCGTGAATTTTAACGTTACCAATGCCATCAGCGCAAGTATCATTGAAGGAGAATCCTACACTTTCGGTACACAAACTTTAACCACTGCTGGAACCTTTACTGAAATATTTACCTCCACAGCTGGATGTGATTCAACTGTCACTTTGACTTTGGCGGTGGAGCCTTTGTTGACCTGTGAGATAACTGCACCCACCACAACTTTGTGCGAGGGGGAATCCGTTACGTTGTCTGTTAATACAACAGGTGGTGCAGGCGCTTCTTCTCAACTTCCTTCCAACCTTCAACAAGGTTTAGTGGCCTACTATCCCTTCAACGGCAACGCGAATGATGAGAGTGGAAATGGGAATGATGGGGTGGTATTCGGAGCGGATGTAGCAAATGATAGAATGGGCAACGCCGGAAGCGCCTACCATTTCAACGGAACAGGGTCATATATAAAAGCGCCTGCAAATGGATTTCCTTTAAACAACCGGACTATAAACATATGGCTTTTTCCGGAGAGTTCTGAAACTCGAATAGTTTGTGGTTATGGTGGTTCTGGAATTTGTGGAAATAGTTTTTTACTCAATCTTAAAATGATTTCCTGTGAAGGGTTTGATAAAATTACAATGCAAAGTCATTGTTGTGTCAATGTCTCAAGCACTGATTATTCTAATATTCTGCCTGGTCAATGGAATATGTTGACTTATTCTCAAGATTCAGATGGGATAAGGTGGTATGTAAATGGCAATATGGTGTTTTTTCAATTTTCAAATTTTAGTACTTTTGTTGCTGAAAATTCTGATTTTGGGATTGGAACTGGGGTTGATTATTCCGGAATCGCTCCATTTTTTGATGGAAATGCAAATCCTTTCCATGGATGGTTGGATGACATAACAATTCACAACCGCGCCCTCTCCCCCTCCGAAATCCAACAACTCTACACCGCCCAATCCTACGCTTGGTCAAATAACGCCAACACTCCTTCTATTACTATTTCCCCAACACAAAGCACCACCTACAGTTGCACGGTTACAGGCGGATCACAGACTTGCACTTCTTCCATTGATGTCACCGTCAATCCACTCCTAACCTGGTACGCCGATGCAGATGGAGATGGTTTTGGAAATGCTAATGGTACCACACAAGCTTGCGATCAACCTGCTGGATTTGTGGCAGACAATTCCGATTGCAACGACAATAGCAATACCACCTACCTCGGCGCGGAAGAAATCTGCTTCGATCAAGTCGATAACAATTGCAACGGAACAGTAGATGAAAACTGTGCAATCTATGGCTGTATCAACTCCAATGCGTGCAACTTCAATCCAGCCGCCAATACAGACGATGGCAGTTGTATTTTACCACAACCCGAGATCTGTGATGAGATGGACAATGATTGCGATGGATGGGTGAATGAAGATTTGATGCCTGCTGATCTTAATAGTACTCCCGTTGTTACCGCGGTTTATCCCGTCTGTACTACCGGAAACTTGTTCTCTGCTAATTTGAACAATGGCGCTAATTCCGCCGTGATCGAAGGGGATGGTCCTGATCTTTGGTACCGCTTGACCGCCCAATACAATACACTGCGCGTTGGTTTAACGGCCGCAGCGGGTGATAATAGCATCCAAATTTATCAAGACATGAATGGTTGCTTGATGTTGGTCTCAGAAGAACATGAACTAACCTCAGGCAATCAAATTCTGTTGACAGATGGCTTGGTAACGGGAGAGACCTATTATGTCGCGATTCATCAAAATGCGGCACCTACCAATCCGAGTGCTAAGGTGTGTTTTACTCATTTATTGCCCTCCATTTGTGATCATGCTTATTCAGGAAATACAGGGGTGTAT
>Ga0209985_10003740_pt1 | contig 12722 bp, 13 predicted proteins | sample NOAtaG_FD_187305 | JGI IMG/M metagenome (GOLD analysis project Ga0209985, IMG submission 187305) | Freshwater lake microbial communities from Lake Erie, under a cyanobacterial bloom - NOAA_Erie_Diel6S_1000h metaG (SPAdes) (version 2) | ecosystem: Environmental > Aquatic > Freshwater > Lake ...
TGATGTCACGAACTCGGAAATCTCTTTCAAATCGAAGAGTCTTTGACCACCAGGAGTTTTGCCGGCAATTTTGATTTTGCCTTCATTCGCCCAGCGCCTCAAAGTGACTGGATGAACGCCTAACTGCTTTGCTGCTTCTGAGAGTTTGAGTTTCATGAGGATAAACCTATACAAATAGTATCGCTTTGTATAGGTTTCTTTAGTTTTTATTGAGCAGTGTCGAGCCCCCCCCTTGCTCACACACGCGATCGCTTCAGGGCTTCGCCGCTGGGGCACTGTCCAGCGCTCGGCGAGCGGTCGCGGGAAAATCCGTGAAAAACCCATCGACACCAAGCTGGACCAGAGCACGATACTCCTCGGTTGGGTCCTGATAATCGATGGCTTGGAACGACTCTTCATCCCTTAAGGTATAGGGATGCACCAGCAAGCCTGCCGCATGAGCATCATGAATAACTGGCAAGATTTCGCCGGTGAGTCGTTCTTTGGCTTCTGCTCGGCCATCGCCATTGAGATCTTGAGCTTCAGTCACTGTGCGGAGGATGAAGGAAGACTTCCAAGGTCCGATGCCCTTTGCGTAGGTAGCGACGAAGGATCGCAGACTGTCTGCTTGAACGAGATCACCGTAAGTCTCCTTTCGCCCCTCCACAACATAATCATAGGGACTCTGATCGAACTTGCCGAAGAGCTGCACGAGAGGGATCGACAGTCCCTTGGCCTGGAGCAAAGGAGCTAGACGATCTTTGAGGTTTGTCACTTCGAAGGATTGAATGAAGACTCTTCCAGGATCCGTGAAGCCCTGTTGGATGAGTGTTTCTAGCAAACGTTCTTCAAGTGGCAAACCCAAACGGCGAAAGTAGCTTGGATGTTTTGTCTCCGGATAAATCCCAACTTTACGACCTGTCTCCTGCTCATAGGCCTTCACCAACTCGATGACTTCACCGAGGGTAGGAATCTCGTAGAGACCATTGAAGCTCTGATCGCGATCGGGACGAGCTTGCACGGCTCGCAGCGTTTTGAGTTCGGCTAAGGTGAAATCCTCGGCAAAAAAGCCTTCCTCCCGCACACCATCAATCTGTTTCGAGGTCTTGCGCGCGGCAAATTCGGGGCGCTGAGCCACATCCGTTGTCGTGAGAATATTGGGTTCGTGCCGTGCGATGAGAACACCGTCTTTGGTGATGACGAGATCAGGCTCCACAAAATCGGCTCCCTGTTCCATCGCGAGACGATAGGCAGCGAGAGTATGCTCGGGACGTTCGCCTGAGGCTCCACGATGACCGATGACAATTGGCTTCCCTCCCTCCAATGAGGAAAAACGGGACGGGGGTGTCTGACACTGCTTTGTCGATCCACCGAGAACTAGACTGCCGGCGACGAGAACAGAGAGACTGGAGCGCATTTGGGTCAACATCTTGAAGCTTACTCCTCGACTGATCATAGAGCTTCAAACAAGCTAGTGGAGCCTCGTCGTGGGCAAAGAAAGTTTCAGTGAATCTTTTGCAAACAAACCGATCGAAGACGTCGATGCGCCACCGAGGACCTCGGTTCTCAGCCTAAAAAAGTAGCATATCACACAATCGAAACACCGAATATGACTCACGAAGTAGCAGGTGTCTGAAAAATAATCCCTTGCGCGAGCGATCAGGTTTTTATATCCCAATAGCGGACTGATTCTCTTACTGTCGAGGGCACTTATGAAGACTCCAATGATTTCTCTAGCCTGTGTAATGTTGGGTAGTTCCTTTGCTTATGGCCAAGATTTAACTGGTTATCCGGCCAACACTACGATTCGCGACTATGCGAAACGGGACCGCGTGCAGATCGGTGGATTGTCCTATGTCTCTCCCTCGCAGCTCCACGAGAATGCAGGTCTCCGCACGCGCTTTGGTGCCGAAGTCCAGCAGAGCGATCTGAGACTCGGAGGTGTGAAGACCGAGCTGACAACGCCTAGTGCAACAGCAAGTGTCGCCTATGGTTGGGATAGTCTGACCATAGGTCTCGATGCGAGTTATCTCTCAGCGGAAAATGACAGTAAGGGTCTGATTGACGAGTCGTTCCGATCGACCAAAGCCATACCTCAAATCGCCTACACACTTGGTAGCAACGTGACCATCGGTGCCGGCGCGGAACTGAACTGGCTGGACGTGAAAGAGGAAGGCTTGCGCGAGGATGAGTTTTCCTACCAACTCACCCGTCCGATCGCTGGCATTTCGTTCCACACTCCTCAGTACGAATTCGGTCTGTCCTATGCAGGTGAAGTGATCGCCTCGGACGAACTTAGCTCGGGCATCAACCGTGAAGGCACCCTGAGTCTTTCGAGCTTCACGAGCGAGCTGACCGGTGAGCGCAGTGTCTACCTACCCGCCCAGGCAACCCTCTTTGCGCGCGGCAATCTGACTGACAATGTCAGCCTGATGTCATCAGTCACGATGTCACGCTACGATGGCAATGTTCAAGGTGCCGTCGGCCTCTTTGAGGACTACAAAGACAGCGATCGTCTCGCTGCAAAGCTTATGGGTACCTACTGGACCGACACTCGCTCGCATATCTCGCTCGCCGCTGAATACAAAGGCGCTGCAACGACGGCTGTCGGCAGTGACGAAGCTGGTCTCGGCTACCGCCTCGTGAACCTCTATGGCGGTTCCATAGAAGGCGCAGTGGCTTTCAATCGCAAGGCTTATGTGGGTCTCCTGGCGAGCTACACACGGGGCGAGCGCAGCGATACCGATGACAAAGGTGTGATTTACTCCGGTCAGGAAGAATCGACCCGCGTCGCTGGCTTTGTGACGGTTAAGATCTAACTCTCGATTGAATCGAGTTGCATTTCCGTAGCGACTGGGCTCCGTAGGGAGCCCGGTTTTTTTCCGTGTTTGATTACTTGCATGTTCCAGACGAGGCTTTCGGGGCCGGGAATAAGGGCTTTTTCTCGTCGAGGGGAACGACCTTATCGGCGGGCAGGACTCCGAGATGTTTGAGTCCTTGGACAGCCTGGGCCTGTGCTGCTTGCACCGCTTTCGGATCGTTTGTCTTTGACCCTGCCGGGGCTCCGCTCGTACAGTCTCCTGTCGGCTTCTTATCTAAAAGGACCGGGCCGATATCATTTTTCTGCGGTTCGGTCACCTGCATCGCCCCAAGTGGGGACAGGATAAACCACAAACCCAAAACGAGTCGCTTGCTCATAAGTGCGCATCCTTCTGCTTGCAAGAGCCGAGAGTTCTGCCAGCATCTCCTAGCAGAAGGCCGCGAACCCAGCAAGTAAAACAGGGCTTGCGACACATGTCATTCTGGGAAGTAGGCGATCGATCCAAAATCTGTTAGGCGTTTCGCTGGACTAACAGATTCATTCGCGAGGGAGCATGGTTATGGACTTCGATGGGGTTGTCTATGGAGCGACCGGTTTTACAGGTCGCCTCGCTGCTCGATTTCTCAGCCGGAAGCAGAGCGGCCTTCAGATCGCAATCGCCGGGCGCAATGCGAGTAAATTGGAAGCCATAGCTCAGAGCTGCGAGCGCCCTCCGGCCATCATCATCGCCGATTCCAGCCGTCCCGAGACGGTCGAAGCTATGGTGAAGCGCACCAAGGTCGTGGCGAGCTTTGCTGGGCCTTTTTCGATATATGGCGAACCTGTGCTTGCCGCTTGTGTGAAATTGGGTCGCCACTACTGCGACATCACGGGAGAGACCCCTTGGGTCAAGTCGATGATTCTGCGTTACCAGGAGGACGCCCAGCGTTCGGGGGCGTGTCTGATTCCGTTTGCAGGCTTTGATTCCGTGCCAGCTGAACTCACCACTTTCCTAGCTCTCGAGGAAGCTCGAGCCAAAGGCTATACCGTCGACTCCATGGTGCATTACTACAGGTTAAAAGGTGGACTGAACGGAGGAACCCTGGCCTCTGCTTTGACAATAGCCGAACAACGGATCGGCCGCGCACTCTACGATCCCAATCTGCTGCTACCCGAGGTGTCGTTTCCCCGTGGCAAGCGGGCCGTGATGGCGCCGACTTACGAGCCCGTCCTGCATCGTTGGAGTTCGCCTTTCTTCATGAGTCCCATCAATACAGCCGTTGTCCGGCGTTCCATGTACCTTCGTGCGCTCCATCCACCAGCCCCCCCAGCCTTCGACTACGAAGAACGGATGGTCTTTGGCGATGCCTGGAAAGGTCGCATGGAGGCGACCGGTATGACCTTGGGCCTGGCGGGATTTGCACTGATGACGGGCCATGCGCTCGGGCGCAAGATCTTGCAACGATTCGGCCCCGAACCTGGCGAGGGTCCTAGCGATCAAGCGCGGGCTCGGAACTTCTACAAGGGACAACTCATCAGTCGCAGCCAGGGCGAAGCGAAGTCGATCGTCACCTTCGAGTGTGCGCTTGATCCTGGCAACGAAGCGACAATTACGTTCGCCTCGTCCATCGCAAGTCTCCTGGCTGAGGGTGCGCAGGGCTCCGTTTCGGGCTTTACCACCCCAAGCGTGGCCTTCGCTCGTCCTTTGATCGATCGTTTGAAACAGGAAGGCTGCGTGTTCGGCACTCAGACTTTGTCGCGATCTGTTCAGGACAAGACATAGGCCGAAGGGAAGCTATGACTTCAAGCGCATGAAGTCCGAAGGTGATTGGAGGACTGGAGTGCCTGGAGGCAGGCAAGTACCTGGCTTCTTGCACGATCAGAAGCTTGCCTCGCCTTCGACGATCCTGAGATCTGCAGGGCGCTGGCTCATCGGCTCTAGGCGATCCCGAAGACCTTACGCCTCATCGTCCTCCGATTCGTCCTCAGGTGTGATCAGCAGGTAATTGGCTGCGTGCGGCTCTTGGGCCTCTTCGTCAGCCTCGAGACAGAATCCGTAATCGGAAAGACAATCCGCTACGGTCTCGATAAACTGCAGATAGGCCGACGGCATAGATTTGGCCTTCTGTCGCATCTCAGCATCCCAAGCGAGGATCAACTGCTCGTCTTCAACGAGTTCGAGACGATGAAGGGGACCAAATTTTCGATCTCGTCCCAGGATCTTTTCAAGCTCCGTTTTCATGTGGTGCCAGGTGCTATCGTCGATGGTCATGAGGTGAGTCCTTGTGATTGTTGATTGCATCTTTCCTGAATGGCTCGTTTAAGCGTGCTGACAAAGTCCAGAGGCTAGGCATATCAAGTTCCGAAAACTGAGTGGACAAGCGGTCCGTGAGGAGCCGAGGGTTTTTATCCACCTAGAGGCTAGGTCTGGAATCGCACGAGTGTGTTCGATGCTGCCTGAGCACTTACGCTTGCCAAAGATAGGCTTCGATCTGTCGCCGTTTGTCTTTGGGAATCGCCACACTTTGATTGCTTGCAAAATCGAACCATACAAGCACAGCTTTAGCCCTGGCGATGATCTCTCGACCATTACTCACCTCGTAGGCCTGGTGAAAACTTTTATGTCCGATATGCACGATGTAAGCCTCAACCTGCACGGGATCGTGGAGATAGGCTTGCTTCACATAATCCATTTCCGTGCGAGCCAGGATGACAGGAACCTGATCTCCCTTGCTATAAACCCCGTAACCGAGGGCCTGATCCAGCCAACTCGTCCTGCACATTTCAACGTAAGAATGATAAACCGCGTTGTTGATGTGCCCGAGGCCATCGATATCACAGAAGCGAACCTGGATCTCCTGACGGTGACGTTGAGCCTGCACGAAGATTCTCCACCAGCGATGAGGGGCCTTCAGCCAGCCGAAGTGCTCTTCCCCTCGGTTGGTCCGAATAAATGTCCACTCCATGTTCTTCCCTACTGACCCCGAGGAAGTTCCAGACCGCTTGTCCGCTGTGAATTTGGAGCTTAGCCTACGGAACGTGCCACAAGGCTCTCAAGGGCCATTCAAGTCCGACACTAACAAATCCTGAACCATTCGGGTGCAAGAAAACGAGCGGTCAGGTGGAGTCAGACGCCAGCTCGGGACAAGACCCGGAGCCCCGCGTCCGTCGCGAGGGAGTGAACTCGGGTGGTGCAAGGCCAGTTCCCATGCAGGCTTGACAGAAGTACTCACGTCATTTTTTAGCTTCGGACTTAAACGCCTCAGATCATAGGATTCCTTTCGAGGTCTCCCAGGTTTACTGAGTAGAACTGTTCTCGCATCATGAGTCCGGCTTATGGAAAGGCGTTGCTTTCCCCCCCAGCATACATTAACAGGATGAGACAGCCTCGCGTGGGGTGACTCACATCATTCGTTGGAAGGGTGCGCTATGATCCGTGTCTCTCGCCTGATTCCCTTGACCGTCCTGGGGTTTGTCCTGGGTTGCTCGGACGGCTCGACCGTCGAACCACAAGCTAACGATCGTCCCCAAAATTTTCAGCTCACAGATACCAGCAGTGCAGCCCGTGGCCAGCTGCTCGAAGCCAAGCGAATCGTCAGCCTGAGTAAGGCTGAGCTTGAGCAGCGGCTTGCAGCCCTGGCTCCCTTGGGTATCAAACCCAAGAATGGTGTCCATGTTTACAAGCTTGTTTACCAAACTGAAGGGATCGGAACTCAGCCCCAAGCCCTCCAGGCTTCGGGCATCGTGGTGATACCGGATACAAAAGCAGCTCTTTACCCTTGGATCTCCGTCCAGCACGGAACTATCGGAGGCAAAATCCAGGCTCCATCGGTGACGCCCTCTGAGGGTATTGTCGAAGCCTCGCAAGGTTTCGTGGCTGTGGTCATGGATTATCTGGGTTACGGTAGCTCTTCTGAAGTCTTCCGTCCTTATGCGATCGAGAAGGCTTATGTCAACGCTGGTATCGATATGCTGCGAGCTTCAGCCCAGTTCGCACAGAAAAATGCTGTCAATCTCGGACCTTTGTTCCTCAAAGGTTACTCCGAAGGTGGTTACGCAACGATGGCTTTGCAGAAAGCTCTTGAGACCACATACAAGGGTCAGTTCCCCTATCCCCTGCTCGCTTCAGCCCCCTCTTCGGGTCCCTACGACCTGGTCTTGACGGGCCGCAAACTGCTGGATCGTTTCGAAGCACAAAAAGATACCTTCACGGTCAATCCGATCAACGTACCCTTGGTGATTCTTTCTTATGCGACCTGGTTTGGGGATGGGAGCTACGATCTCAGTTTCTTCTTCAACGACACGCCGGCTGTTAAGAAAGCGCTGAATGGTGCCTACGATACCTCAGCGGTGTATGCACTTCTGCCAACGGTCCGCGATACGATGTTCAAGCCCCAAGTCGCAGCTCAGTATCTTGGCAAAGCCGAGGCAGGTCCTGAGATGCAAGTCTTCAAGTCCTGGTTGGATGAACAGAGTCTGCATAACAAGGACTGGGTCCCGAGCACACAGACTCGCCTCTATCATTGTAAGGATGACGAGGAGGTTCCCATCGAAGCCACAGAATCGGCCTATAAAGCCTTCATTGCGAAGAATCCACAAGCCCCCGTTGTTCCCGTGGAGATTCCGAGCCCCTCGCCAGAGGCTCCTTACCGTCACGGCACCTGTCCGGCGATCTTTGCGCCGATCCAATGGTTTGGGGAGATCTTAGCCAAAGCTGCTGCAGCTCAACCATAACGCTTCAAACGAGGGAGATTCGTCATGTCCTATAAAAAACGATCATCGGTGGCCGGCGTCATCGTTCTCGCCATACTCTCACCCCAGGCTCTCGCGGGTGGCTATCAGATCTCGGAGCGGAGCGCTGCATCGCTAGGCCGCGCCTTCGCAGGTGAGGCAGCGATCAGCGAGGACGCCTCGACGATCGCCTCCAACCCAGCTGGTATGGCCTTTTTGAAAAAACCGAGCTTCAGCTTAGCCGGCTCGATCCTCCAAGGCGAACTGAAGGTTGACATCGAGGAGTCGACTCTCGTTGTTCCCGGTCTTGCTCAGCTTGGATTACAGTCGAGCTTTCCGACCCAAGGCACGCGATCGGCTGCGAATGCATCCGAGGGTTCAAAGTTTATTCCTGCAGCCTACGCCGTCTATCCGATCAATGAATCCATCGCGGTAGGGCTTGGCGCATTTTCTAACTTTGCGAGCGAAACAGAGTATGACTCAAGCTTTGCTGGAGCCATTCTCGCCGAGAGCTCAAAGATCACAACCCTCAATATCAATCCGAGCCTGTCATGGAAGGTCAACGATCTTGTGGCTCTCGGTTTTGGTCTCAACGCCGTGCGTGGCGAAGCCTTGTTAGGCTCAGCTAATCCGGGTGTCGGCTACGTTCGCACTCCAGACGGTCTCGGGTTTGCGACCGATCCGATCAACAATGAGCTAATCCTCGCGCCTAACGGTAGCAGCCTCGGCAGCGTCGAGATCGCAGGAGAAGCTTGGGGCTATGGTTGGAACTTTGGGGTGATCAGTCAACCTTTGGCAGGAACGAGCCTTGGTTTTGCCTACCGTTCCGAAGTCGCGATGGACCTTGAGGGGGAGGCCACGTTCCAAGGCACTCCTCAGGTGGATAATTTTGTCGATTTCGCTGCCAAGGCTCCTCTCGAGTTGCCAGCGATCCTTTCGCTGAGTGCTGCTCAGGATCTCGGAGCGGGTCTGCGTCTGAGTGCTGACATCTCCCAAACCCGCTGGAGTAACTTCAAGAAGCTCGAAATCTTCCGGAAGGATAACGGCGCCCTTTCGAGCCAGGTTGATCAAGAATGGCGCGACAGCAATCGCTACGCGATCGGCCTCGATTATGCCCTCAGCCCAGCTCTGACACTCCGCACCGGCGGAGCGTTCGATCAGTCCCCCGTCCCGAACCGTACCCGAACCTTGCGGATCCCAACGAGTGACCTACGTTGGTATACCGCCGGTGGAACCTACAAGTTCAGTGACAGGGCTTCCCTCGACCTCGGTTTGGCTTTGATCCGGATGAGTCACACCGGAATTGATGACACCCGCACATTTGTGGGTCAAGCCTTCCAGGCCAAACTGAAGGCGTCCTCGAGCCTCGAGGCTCAGGTGCTCTCGACCCAATTGAACATTGCTCTGTGATCGACTCTCACCGCTTGCCCAGTGAGTCGGCCATCAGGGGACCTGCCTCGGGCAAGTCCCCTGGCCTTTTTCCCCATAGCATGCGAGACCCTGGTGTCAGGCTAGGATCCCCTCCTCCTCCACCCCAGGCTCGATATCCAGCTGCCCATCGGCACATTCGTCGCGCCCGCACTGAATTTTAATTGCAATTTTTTGCATTTTGAATAAAAGGGTCTTCTACGGAGGAGGGCTTTTCAATGCCGTCATTATTACCTGTTACTGTCCTATCGGGATTCCTCGGTGCCGGGAAAACCACTTTGCTTAATCATATCCTTTCCAACCGCCAGGGACTCCGAGTCGCGGTGATCGTCAACGATATGAGCGAGATTAACATTGACGCCGCTCTTGTCGAAGCGGGTCAGCACACTTTGAGTCGGACGGAGGAAAAGCTCGTTGAGATGAGCAACGGCTGCATCTGCTGCACGCTTCGCGAAGATCTCTTGCTCGAGGTGGGGAAACTGGCACGTGAAGGTCGATTTGATTATCTTCTGATCGAATCGACAGGCATATCGGAACCCTTGCCTGTGGCGGAGACATTCACGTTCACACAGGAAGACGGCTCGTCTTTGGCCGCCTTAGCCCGTCTGGATACGATGGTGACCGTCGTCGATGCCTACAACTTTCTTCTCGATTATAAGGACGCAGAATCTCTGGTCGAGCGCGGCATCGGTCTAGACACGGAAGACGATCGGAACATCGTCGACCTTTTGATCGACCAAGTAGAATTTGCCAACGTCATCGTCATCAATAAGATTGACAAAGTCAGCTCTGAGGAATTGAGTTTCCTCCAATCCCTTCTGAGGCAACTGAATCCCGATGCACGTCAGATTCTAGCTCAACAGGGACGTGTACCCTTGGAAGCTATTCTCGGAACAGGAGCTTTCGACTTCGAAAAGGCTGCGACCTCCCCCGGATGGTTGCAGCAACTCCGAGGCGAAAAGACTTCCGAGACCGAAACCTATGGCATCACATCGATGGTCTACAAAGCCAAACGCCCCTTTCATCCCGAGCGTTTCTATAAGGTCCTCGAGGACGCTTGGGAGCAGGGCATCATCCGCGCCAAGGGCTTTGTTTGGCTCGCCACACGTCACGACCAGATGGGTATTCTCTCCCTTGCCAGTCGCTCATGCATCCTCGAGCCTGGTGGCTTTTGGCTCGCAGCTCAGCCACCCGCTGAATGGGATCTCGACCCGCGGGAGCTCGAGGAAGTGAAGGCTGAATGGGATCCTGCTTGGGGTGACCGTTGCCAGGAGCTGGTATGGATCGGCCGAGACTTTGACTCAAAGCAATGGGAAGCCCAACTTGAAGCCTGTCTGCTGACGGCAGGAGAAATGAGCGAAGGCGCAGGTCGTTGGAGCGAGTTGCCCGACCCCTTTCCTGAGTGGCAGATTGTGACGGAAGAAGACGGCAGCGCTGTGAGCCCGGAATTGAGTCTGTCTTGATCACACGCGCCTCGCGGGGGACTTCGCGCACGACTGTGATTTGACACTTTAGTCTGGACGAAAACCCACCATACTTTCTCACTTTGTTTTTATGGGTGAAGGTAGCCATTATTTAGCCTGTCAAGGCACGCTTTGCTCCCGGCTCCGCCGAGTCCATTGACAGACAGTTCATAGAGGCTCCTTCCCCTTGACTCGGCTTTTAAGCGGACACGAAGACATAGCAAAAAGCTCGCTCACCGCGCTTGGGCAAAAGACAGGAAACCCGTCTGAGAATGGCTCTACAGCATGCGTTTGCTTGGTAGGCATTGGAGATCTAACGATTTCTGGGTAGGCGAGATTTTCGCGCATCATGCGAGTAAGATTTCCTGAGGCAGGCCGTTTGGGGCGGTAGTTTTGGTAGCTTCATGGGCGAACGGCTCCTCGACTATGCTACGGGGAGCAAGCAAATTGGCCTTGATCCCCACGGGTATTATCCAGACGTTCGTTACGGTGACGCTACAAATCAAGACCGCGGCGCTTCCCCAGATGTTTCGGGTGTAAACCTCCCCAACGCCTGATTTTCGCATCGGTAGCCCCTTAGGACCCTACGGGCTACTCCTCACGGGTAGGCGGGTGCCCCTTCCGACTTTAACCAAAGGAATTGAGTATGGCAAAGATTGGTAGAGCGATTGCATTATCGATTTCTGCTGTTGGCGTGCTCATCTCATTTCAACTTTTTGGCCTACTTTTCACTTCCGACAAAGATGATGCCGATGGAGAGGGAGCTCGAGTCTTGGGATCAGAATGGGATTCTTCAGTCGATCAAAGCATCCGAGAGATCACCGTCGACATCTTCAACCCAAGAGGCGACCTTTTGGGGCGCGGAACCTTTGCCCCTTTTGTAAAAAAAATCATCACTAACTTTCATGTTCTTGGTAATTTGGGTCAAAACCTTAAAAGAAGCGAACTTGAGGCTTTCGACACCTCGTTCTTGACTTTCCGGCGTCGGGGATTTTTAGAGAAGACCGATGAAGAGCTGGTCGCAACCGGATCGGCCTCATGCGTCGCGTGGCTCGATCTATGTTCGATGCCGGTAAAAGCCCGCGGCGAAAATAAAGCTGATCGTTCCTCAAAGAGGGAACCCCCAAGCCTCCGGGAAACCTCTGAAACTAAGATGTTCTTTTATCCTAACGCCCCTACCGAAACCCGGGGACTTCCAGAATCGGGGGAGCTGCTTTTCAGGGGCAGAATTTTTAGTCTTGGAGCTGCAAGGGTGATAAAAGGCCACAGCGGCTCTCCAGCCCTTGTGAGTTCAGAAGAGACGGTGGGGGTTCTTACCAGTAACTCAACGCTTAAGCCTTATTTAAGTTCGTCTCTTCTTAGACCTTTGGTAAGTATGTTTGTTCCCGAAAAAGGAATGGTTTTGATTACGAGCATCGAACCATTGGCCAAAACACCTCAAGTAACTTCCGATCAAGAGCGCATCTCCCTCGAGGTAAACCTAGAAGCGCTTTCCTCTTGGGGGGATGACATGATTCGTCTTCAGAAAGCCGAGGGGCTACCTTTTTTGGCGAAGTCTTTCGTCGGGAAATTCTATAAAGAAATAATGAGGCAAGGGCTTGATATTGCGCCAGAGGAATCGGCCCTATTTTTAGATAAACAAGACCACCGAAAGGGTCTTATCGCCTGGCATCTGGCAAGAAGATGGAGTAATCCCGAAAAAGCCCAGTCGCAAGATATCGATCTTAAAAGCATTTTTTTATCCCCGCCCACCGAAGAAGAACTCGTGTTTTTCAATCAATTAAAAGCGGCCCTTTGAGCATGGCCTCGGGTCAGGGAGGGGCGTGGAAATCAAATCCCGAGTCAAAGCTTAATTGATTCCGTTTCCCCTCGATGCCCCTCGCACTGGACTCGCGGATTTTGTAGGTAGTCTGGATCCTCCCAGGTTTCCAGTTGCGTGTGAAGCCAAGGAGCGTAAATTCAACAGGCTTATGCCCGCGTTTGCGGGCCTCATCGCGCGCGAAGCGCCCAAACTCGATCCGCCTCGTTTTCGATGGTGCGAGCCTGAGGCTGAACTTTGCCAAGTGGCTGGAATGTTGGGTCAGAAAGGCGTCCGCTTCCCTCTGGTGTTCCGACATTGAGCGGGGGACAGTTCATCTGATTTGAATGAGTCTGGACTATTTTGTCTAGGGCCTGTTGACGTTTGAGATAAGTGGTTGAAAAGTGGGGACAAACTCGTATTGTGGTTTTGCGAAAAACAAAATAGCGAGTTTGCCATGCCACGATTACTGCTCACGGATGAGCATTGGTCGAAGCTGAAGCCGATTATGCTGGAGTCAGAC
>Ga0209985_10003742_pt1 | contig 12721 bp, 11 predicted proteins | sample NOAtaG_FD_187305 | JGI IMG/M metagenome (GOLD analysis project Ga0209985, IMG submission 187305) | Freshwater lake microbial communities from Lake Erie, under a cyanobacterial bloom - NOAA_Erie_Diel6S_1000h metaG (SPAdes) (version 2) | ecosystem: Environmental > Aquatic > Freshwater > Lake ...
CTGTGATCGCAAGTTCTTGTTCCTGTGATCTTAATCGTGGTAATTTGCGATCGGCATCACAAATACTAAAATTTAGACCCATGGATAAGCCTCAATGCATCAGACCGATTTCCATTTGCTTATTCCGCAAAGACAACAAAATTTTAGTATCGGAATGCTTTGACTCGATCAAGCAGGACTATTTTTGCCGTCCATTAGATGGAGGAATCGAGTTTGGAGAAAGTAGCCAAGAAGCGATGTTGCGTGAAATTAATGAGGAGATATCTATCGAAGTAGAGAAGCTGCGCCTGATTAAGGTAATCGAGAATATATTTGTCTACGAAGGTAAACAAGGACATGAAGTTGTGTTTGTCTATGACGCTGAATTTGTAGATAAATCTTGGTATGAAAAAGAAGAGCTAACTTGTTACGAAGATTCTATAAAAACAAAATTTACAGCAAGATGGCTGTCATTGGCAGAAATAAAAAACCAGCATTTAAGACTAGTTCCAGAGGGTTTAGCAGGTGTAATAGCTACATCAGAGTCGTAGAAGAAGAGCTTCTAGGGATACTTGTAAGCTTGCAGCTTGGGCATTATCGATCGCTAATAAATTCAGTTTGTCAGTATCCGCTACTAGTTGGGAAACAAAGGCATCATTATCAAGTTTTGACTTTTCCCCAGTCGTGTAGTCCTTGAGTAATTTTTGAACTAGCTTTGAATGTTTACAGGAATTAATTTTCTTGAGCGTTTCAGTTACATCTTGACGAGATATACCTTTCGGGAAGCTAGACAACATGGCAACGCGCTTTTTAATCTTGTTGAGTCGTTCAGAATTCACGTTGATATTGGCGATGGTATCAACTTGGGCTAAGTCGCTTGATAGGTGCTGCTTGAGTTTTGTTAGTTGTTTATAAAGATTGTTTGCTGATGTGAGTAACCGATTAGCAGCAATTACTTCGCTGATTTCAGGAGTATTAAAGGCAGTGGCGATCGCTACCCCATAGGCATCACGCTCACCTGTTTGATCGTTCCAGAAAATATGCTGTTCTTGTTCAGTAATTACTGCGCCATTGGGGTCAAAATATTCGACTGTTAAAGCTGCTAAAGCCGTTGGTTCGGTTTTCTTGTTGCCACTTGTTCCCAAGGCGATCGCATTGGCTTGATAGTCTTTACCTAGTTCAGCAATTTTTTTACTCAAGTCTTCGGCATACAAAATTTCTTGATGAGTATATAAGTCATGAGAATTTTCTTGCTGACGATAGACCTCCTCTTGTAGATTGATATGCTCCATGTTTCGAGACTTGGCAAGACTTTGAATGAAATCTACATATCCTGGCAAGATCGGATCGTCAAAAAGGGTGTCACCATAAACTGAAGCGCCCAGAGCATTTGCATCTGTGACATTAGAAATTTCACCATCTGGATTTGCCAGATCGCCAACGAGTTTTTTATTGAGATTTTTGAGGCGGCTTGCTTGCCTTAATAGCTGACTTTCACTGTTGGCGTAGTAAATCACAATGTTTTCGGCTTTGTGCTGCTTAGGTCTGTCAATCCGTCCAATACGTTGCTCTAGGGTCATTGGATTCCAAGGTAAGTCGATGTTGATTAAATAATCTGCATCTTGGAGGTTTTGACCGACTGAGAGTGTCTCTGAGCCAATTAGCACCATGACTTCATCGGATGGACTGGGGCGATCGCTAGGATTTTTGCAAGAGGCGACAGGGGCAAAGAGTCGAAATAGCTGTTGACGTTTGATACCGTTGGTTTGGCGGTTATTCTTGATGAAATTGTGTGGGGCAAAGTTTAAATTTCTTTTCGCATTTTCTGGGAAGTAGGATTTTGTGGAACCGATCGCCATGCCGATGCCTTGACTAGCGATCGTACTGTCCCTAGACATATGTAGATAGTAATCAAGGACAGTATCGGAAAAGGTAGAAATTAATAATACTTTTTTGCCTTGGCTAATTAAGGTTTTAACTTGCTGTGTTACCTGTTCGCGTTTGTGGTCTTTGAGAAATTCATCGGCAAGCAAGTTTTGGATCTGCTCCATCTGTACTAAATCCTGTTCACAGGCGGCGAGCATCAGATCATAGATTTGTTTGGCTTTTTCAGGATGATCGATGAGAGCATCAGTGGCTTTATTGATTTGGGTGCGAAGCTGTTGACGCTTAGTTTCTTTGCTGGTTTCAGGATCGGTATTTTCATCCTCTTCTTCTTCTTCATAGTCTTCATCTTCCATAAAGAAATCAGCCTCATAGTCAAGTTCAATTTTGGTCTGGACTGGTTTGCTAAAGCCGTAATGTTCAAGGAGAAAGTTGTTTAATCCCTCAGCATCGGGTGTTATTTCTGCTAAGCGCGATCGCATTAAGTCAATTCGCATCCTGAAGTTAACAATGGTGCGGCGTAGGGCGTACATACTCGATTCGGCGCGTTGCAGGAAGAATCGCCTTTGGTTTTTTAGTAGCGATCGCTGTTCGGCTGTACCTGTGAAATAGCGCAATGGGTCAGCAAAGGGGATATAGAGATTCGTTTCAAACTGAGTGAAGATTTGCTCTAGGGCTTGCTCGGTACTTGGTTCAAATTGGACAGGTAGCCATTCGGCAAGACGTTTAGCATAGACATTCATTTCTGGGCTTGCTTCGCGCAGCATCTGGCGAGTCCGTTGCAAAAAGAGTTGCTTATAGACGCGGCGAAATAGGTCAGTGCGATCGGTGAAATTTTCGACCCCACTTTCACGACTTTCAAACCAGTGGGAGACTTCAGGGGGAAAGCCGACCTCCTTAAAGCCCTCCAGACGGGTTAAGAATGGGCTGAGGATGTTGTAAATATCTTCGCGGCGATTATTCCAAGGCGTTGCGGTTAGTAATAGAAATTGTCTCTGTTTGCCATTGCGTTGATCTAGCTCACGGATTTGTAAACAGGTTTTATGGATACGGTTATTAAAGTTGCGGATACCTTCGTGGGCTTCATCAATGATTACTAGATCAGCGCCTTCAAAGCGGTTAAATTCTTCTACAAATTTGCTACCCTTACGACTCATCAGGTTTTTATTAAAAAGCTCATAGTCCTTACGGCGAAAACCTAGCTCGGACATTTCTCTTTCCCAGTTTGCCCATAGCTTTTGAGCCGCCACGATCGCAATTTTTGCTTGTCCGCCTTGTTGTTCTTTTTGTTCTCGATAAAGATAGGCAACGGCAGCCGCTAAGCGAGTTTTGCCAAGTCCGACCGCATCGGCACAAACCGCAACCCCAAAGTCTTGCATTACCCTCAGACAATGTTGTGCGCCTGATTTTTGATGTTCATAGAGAATGCCTTGGTTGATCAGCTCATCGAGATAACTGTCCTGCTTGACCCGAAATTGGTTGGGGCGTTGTTTTGCCATCCAATAGAGAAAGTCATTAGGTGCGCCATACTCCCCTGCGAGAATTTTTTCAATTGCTTCTTTAAAGCCAAGGATTTCAGGGAACTCTGGAACTGTAACAACATTGCTAACTTTGGGCGCGATCGCAGGATCAACTTTATACTCTTCGCCTTTTTTATCTCTGACTCGAAAATCATTAAGAGTTTGTGGTGGATGATCGGCATCGACTTCTACATCTGCTTTGATTAGATCTTGCTTTTGGTCTGTAATCGTGACTGTGACTAGCGGATCGTCAATGACCGTAACTTGGGTAACTTGATCGAGGTTATCCCCTGTAATTTCGACCTTGGTAGTTTCGCCAGAGGGAAACTGATCGGGGCTAATGGTTTTAATATTGGGCTTTTGGAATTGGGCTCGGCGATCGCGTTCGGCTCGGACTTGTTGCAAAAATTCCAAACTGATGTCAAAAGCTAGATCTTGGCGATGCCATTCTTGATCGAATTGTTGGATACTTTGGGCGATCGCCTCACGATCTAAATCATCCCAAGAATATAAAAAGGTGACGCTCTCAGCATTGCGAGAATGGGCGGCACGGGTGAAGTTGTCAGAGCCTTCATGGAGAATATGGTTATCGAGGGAATCGCTAAAAATACCAGTCTTTTTGTGATAGATAGCGCGTCCCTGTTCCATCTTGATCAGCTTAATTTGTAGGAACTCTAAGCGCACAAGCTCCGCCAAAATCTCAGTATGGCTAAAGGTACTGTCGGCAAGTCCTTGCAAGAATTCTTGTAAAGTACGTTGCGCGAATTGGGCGCGATAGTCAGGGTCTTGAAGTTTTTCGAGTTCGCTAATATCAGACTTTTTCGTAAAGCCCTGCCAATCCATCAGTAAGAGGATTCTGCCATCGGTCTGAATAATCGATTGCAGTGGCTCTTCATAAAATTTGAGAATGCCACTATCAAAGTAAGCGGTGGAACGACGGTAGATGCTGCTACGTTCTAGCATCTGGGCGATCGCAATATTGTATTTTGCTAATTCATCGGGTAAGTTATAGCGACGTTGATTGCCTTTAATGACTCTGAGACTACCTTCTAGTAATGCTGGTTCTTTGGTAACGCGATCGCGCTTGAGGAACTTCTCAATGCTTTTGATATTGCCAATTCTTAGTAAGCTCGTGCTAGGGACATCACCTTGTTTTTTGGGGAGATAGTAATAAATCTTTGCGTCTTGTAAGTCAATGCGAACGACAATATGGGTGTCTTTTTTACTGCCTAGCCCGAAAAATGAGGCGATGTTTTTGAGAAGGCTATCAGCGTCACGGTGTTTGAAAACTAGCCAATATTGGTTATCTATCCCTTTGATAGGACTACCTTGGGGCAGATAGTAGGGTCGCTCTTTGCGGATTAAGTCTTGAATAATGGCTTCGAGCATAGGATAGTCCCCCTAAAAAAATATATTTTGATTTTGTGGATGAAAAGCTATAGGTAGCGTAGCTAAAGTTTCTAAAATGCTAAGTATGACTAAATCTGTGGGATTTACGGATACAAGTTAAAAGTGAGATAATTAAAGACTACATTTTGAGATAATTAAAGACTACAATTTTTAGCTTTTAATTCACAATGCCTTTTTTAAAGCAGTAATTAAGATAATAACAAGTTTCCTGAAATTTAACATTACAGCATTGCAGGTTGGGAGGTTGCTATGACACAAACTCAGCTTCAAATGTCAGACCTATATGATCGTTTAGATGCGATCGGGTTTCCTAAAAAATATCTGCAAAATAAAATATTGCCTGATTGGTGGACTGATGACGTTGATACGACATCAGGGGTTTTGGTTGAGGGTGCTTTGTATCTCTCACGGCGCTTGAACTTGGATATGCGATCGCTACTAGGTGCTGAAACTAAGCCTATATTTGAGACAACCTGTCAGCCCAAATTTAAGCTCAAAGTTGGTACAAATAAGGATCAGCTTATGATTCCCCGTGCCTTGTCGGCACGAATTGCGGAAATGGTTGCTTATGCCTGTTTGCGACCTTTTCAAGCGATTGATGGTTTATCAGTGGCGGATATTCGTCAGAAAATCCTTGCTAAACATGAGGTGGTTGATTTAGATGGGGTACTAGATTTTTGTTGGCAGTATGGTATTCCTGTTATTCATTTTTCTGAATTTCCCTCTGGTGTGCATAAGTTTGATGGCATGGTTGCCTATTTTTATCAACGACCTATCATTTTAGTGAGCCTTAAAGACCTTTCACCATCTAGGCTTCTGTTTATCATTGCTCATGAGTTGGGGCATATTTTGAAGGGGCATATTGATAGTGAAGGAATATTAGTTGATGAGTCAATTGAGATAGAAAGTATTGACTCTGAAGAGTACGAGGCAAATGAAGTTGCAGGGGAACTTTTGCTAGGGCGCTCAGGCATCAGTTACTACAGTCCTTATAACTACAATGGCGATGGTTTAGCAGCCTATGCACAACGTATTGCAGATCGCGACAAGGTAAATTCAGGGCTTGTTGTCTGGAACTGGGGTTGGTATAGAAAGCGCTGGGGTGTAGTTAGAAATGCTCTTAAAAGCCTTGAAAAAAACATGAATGCTCCCCAGCAAATTAATCGCTATCTTGCTACAAATCTTGACTGGGAAAAGATGGGAGAGGAGAACCAAGATTATTTGGCGACGATGTTGGCGTTGAATCTTGAGGCGGTTGGGTGATTTCTCTTGGCTAAGGTTTGCTTTTTAGATAATGACATCATTCACAAATTAGTGGCTTTTCAGCTATTTGATGAAGCGATCGCTATCTCTGACCTGCAAATTGATAAAACTAATCTCCGAGTCCTACCTACTGCCAAACATTTTTTTCGAGGTAAACAAAAGAAAAATGGAGCATCTCCCGATCCAGTTTTGGCGGAAGTAATTGAGTTGGTGAGTAATTGTGCTTCTGCTATTTCTGATATAGATGATGCAGTCACAGAAGAGTTAATGCAGTTACAGCAAGTTACAGAGATTCATGAAGGCGAACGGGCGTTAATTGTGGCAACGCGATCGCAGACGGATTTTTTATTGCTAAGTGGTGATAAAAGATGTATGAGGGGACTAGCAAAGATTCCTGAACAAATTTATAAGCGATTATCTGGACGGGTGATTTGTTTAGAGCAAATTATTTTGAAGCTGATTGAGTTTCAGGGGTTTGAGTTTGTGCGCGATCGCGTTTTGCCGATGGTTAGTTGTGATAAGTCTCTTCAGATTTGTTTTGGCGTTTCGAGTTCTGTGAGTGAGGAGAATGTGATTGCGGGGCTGAATAGCTATATCAATGAGATTCGGCAACAAGCTCCAAATTTATTAGCAGATTTGTAATTTGTACGCTTTCTTCTCAACTACTGCAAAACTTCCCATTCATCAAGAGCTACAGGCTCTAAAGGATTGAGATATTGAAATGGCTTACTTAACGGATTATCAAGATTATTTCTATCTCCAGCTTTTGTCTCGGCATAGGATAGGGCTTCATAGATATCGGCTTCTTCAAGGTATGGATAGGCTTTTAAGATTTCAGGAATCGTGCGACCTGATGCCATCAAGCCCACCACAGTAACAACTGTAACGCGCATACCGCGTATGCAGGGTTTACCTCCCATTACTTCAGGGTTAAATGTGATTCTCGTTAGCTGTTTCATAACCATTACCTTTTGGGTTTGTGAATAGTTTACTGTTGGGCATAATGCAGTTCCATTAGCCTTTCATAATCTGCATCATCTCTATCCAAAATATTCTCAATTTCTGCGCGATTTGCATGGTAGTAAGTCAATGCTGCAAAGACTTGTGTAAGGTTTAGCTGAATGTCACGCGCAATTTCTTCAGCACCCATGCCTGATTTCCAAAGTGTGGCAATGCGCCCCACTGAAACTCCTGTACCTGCAATGCGAGGACGATTGCCGCAAATATCAGGACTACTGACAATCAGCGTACCAATATCAATAATAGTTGCTGTCATAGCTTTAGGCTCCCTGCCCTTTGATCATTATACAAACCGCCACACCTTAATAAATATCAGACATCATGCCTCCACATTGGCATTAGAAACAGATTTATACCAACTTTCTAAAGCAAAGTTCCATACTTCGCGGATGCGTTTAAAATCTCCATCGGCGGATACAATCGTCAGATTATTTTGAATTGCGATAGAAGCAATCCATAAATCGTTTTCACCAACACCCAAATCAGTAACCTTTGTTTTTCTGCGCTTGTTCTTATCTTTTGGCGCAAACTTATTCATGATTTGTGCCTTGAGTTTTGCATAAATACGACTTGTTTCGCTATCCACATCGTATACAGGCAAATCTTCTAGGAACTCCTCAATAAACACAAGATTTTCTTCTACTTGCTTAGAGTTTTCCGCCATATATAGCAACTCACCTTGACTTATGGCAGAAATAGCAAGATTATCTACCCCTGCCTCTGTTGCACGAGCTATTACATCAGGATCGCCAAAAATGATCGCACTACAATGGTTTGTGTCTAATAAATACATAACTAAAACTTAGCAGTCCCCCGCGAAGCATAAACCATCTCTAAGCATTCGGGCAGATCGTCACCAACCCATTTACCAACATGACGTAATACCGACTTGCCCGAACCTTTACGGTGTGGAGGTTTTGACTGTTGAGCCTTTGATTGAGATCTAAGCGATCGAATCACATCAAGAGCATTTACAAGCTCTAAGTCTGACATAGCATCAATTTCATGGATTAGTAGTTCTTTGACAGTCATAGTCTATGTACCTCCTTGATCTTTAATCATTATATAAACCGCCGCGCCATGCTGAATATCAAAGACTTTTACTTAATGGGAAAGCTGGGTATGGCAGCATCGATCGCTTTCATAATCTGCATGGTTTCAGAGAGTGCGACGATGATTTTTTGATAGTGGTTGAGGTCTTTGGGGCTGAGTTGCCGACCTTTGCGGTCTTTGAGCCATTTGTGACAAACTTGATAGCCTCCGACATAAAACTCCCAAACGCTTTTGGGTACTCCTGTAAATCTGTCGCCTTTTTTATTGATGATGACTTCGCCGCCCTCACCCCCTGCCCCTCTCCCAGTGGGCGAGGGGAGAAATTTGGGATGTCCTGCATCAACGACAAATTCGCCGCCTTTGTCGATTATTTGGGTGAGGGGTTGGTATAGTTTGGATGATTTCATTAGGTGCAATGCAACTAGTTCTTCGCCATATTCGCCAAGTTTGCAGAATAGTTGATCGTCGCTGGTGAGGGGTACGCGGGGAAAGTCGATTTTTAGAAATTCGGCGTAACGGGTGCGATAGGTTGGGGAATGGAAGATTGCATAAATGTAATAGAAAATTGCTTCTGGGGTTAGGGTATAGCCTAGTTTGTTGGTTATTTCAGTTAGAAATTCATCAGAGAAATTTGGGCGGCTTTGTTCTTTTACAGTAGACTTTTGGGGATTATTGGGGTCAGGGTAGATATATAGAGGGAGAGCGTATACTGAAGCATTTGCTGTTTCAAGTGCGTGAAAATCAACAGGGCAATCACCAACAAATGTATGTTGGATTGATTCCATCTTGATTTGCCTGTTAATAATTAATGCTAAGTTATTTCCTCTTATGATATTACCCATTACTTTAGTCCCAGCCCCACCTCTTCCAATTTCAATTAGATTTTGTTGATATAGTAACCATCGTTTGTCAAAAACCCTATAAAGGCACTGAACAATATTCGATTGCCAATCTGCTACACGTATTTTTTGGCGTTCTCTTGTAGTATTCCAATACGGACTATCTTCAAGACCTAAACTTTGCCTGACTTCATCATCAGACATTGATTTCGATTCAAGCTGGCTTATTTTGCGTATTAGTTCTTCTTTCTCAAAATTAATCAATAAATGATCTCGATTGGTTTTAACTCCCATTGAGTTTATTGGGAAAACATCTGTTATTTTCCATCCCTTCTGATACTCTGATGAAAATTCATTGTCTTGAGGAATAAATAGAGAAAAAGGCTTTTGTGGTTCTAACTTTGTCCAATCTGTAGAATTAACATCATGAGTCGATAGCCAATCATACTTAGCCTCTCTCATCCCATACAAATGCGCGTGTTGAATATCAGACATAGATTTTTTAACGAATAAAAGTAATTGGGCAAATATTTAAAATCATTACTGGTTCAAACTCTTTGCGATCTGAAGTTAATACAGTCCCGCCTAATTTATTTGCTAATGCCAATACAAAACAATCAGCCAAAGAAATACGCCTTATTGTTGCTTTGTAACTAGCGATCGCACGCCAAAAAGCATCATCTAAATCAGATCGGACATTAACACCAGCATCAATTAACTCTTGAGTAATGCGCTCAGCTTCTTGTACCCCATCACCTTTCAAAAAGTCATAATAAACTTCACAAAGATTGACAGCATGAATTGAACACGAACATTCAGGATTGAGAAGATACTGCTCAACCACCTCAGCACCTAATTCGCCGCGAAATAATGCAATTACAGCACAAGCATCTAAGATAATATTCAACGATTTCTATCCTCCCATTCGATCTCTTCTTGCTTTCTCTGAGCAAACAGTTCACTGCTAGTCTGAAGATGAGCGTACTTACCACGAAGGGAGCGAATCAATTCTGCTTTCTTTTCTTGAGAAACTACTGTTTTTTGTCGGTTAGAAATAGCCCTAAGCGATCGGATTACATCAAGAGCTTTTGCAAGCTCTAAGTCTGACATAGCATCAATTTCATTGATTAGTAGTTCTTTGACAGTCATAGTCTATGTACCTCCTTGATCTTTAATCATTATACAAACCGCTACCCCCTGCTGAATATCAAACACATTTTCGTCCTTTGTGCCATCCACAGCCGTCTCCTTCTTCTTAGAATTACCATGCAAATCCAAAATCCTAATCCAATTAAAACTCTTCGCCAAACTCTGACGCATTCCCCGAAAAGTAGGATTATCCAAATAACCATGATTCGTTACAAACGCCAAAATTCCTGTCCCCGTCTTATCAATGCGCCACTGTGAAAAGCGAATAAATTTCACATAATCATCCAATAACAACTTGGGATTTTGTTCCTTTATCTCATCCTTTGGATAATAACTATTTTGCACCAAACTCTTAGCCCAAGCGCCATTATTAGCCGAGTTTGCCGAATAGGGAGGATTCCCAATCACCACCATTACAGGAATATCGCGCTTAATCTCCGCAGCTTCATTTGACTCTTCGGCAATATATTCTTGAAACAGCATTTCTGACTTTTTCGCCGCATCATCAAGCGTATTCGTCAAATAAACCCCTAACCTTTGCGAACTATCAAACCGATAACCCGACTCCTCCAAAAACAAACCCAACTTCAAATGACAAATCGCATAGGGAGCCATCAACAACTCAAACCCAAACACACGCGGCAACAAATGATCGCGCACATAGTCCGACCATGAAATATCACCAAGCTTTTGTTTAATTAGCGATCGCGCCTCACCATCATTCTCAAAGCGATCGTAAATCAACTTAAAAATCCATAACAAAAACGTCCCCGTACCACAGGCAGGATCGAGAATCATCACCTCTGGATCAGCCAAACCAAGCGGCTTATCAAACTTCTCCTTGATTAAAATATCAACCGATCGCACCATATAGGAAACCACAGGCTCAGGCGTATAGTAAACCCCACGCCGTTCACGCATCTTCGGCTTATATGCCGCCAAAAAGTCCTCATAAAAGCGAATCACAATATCCTCGCGATTCATCTTCTCCCGAAAATCCGAGAGAATCGCATCCATCTTCGCCGCCCGTAAAATCCCAAACACCTCCGCAATACAACCGATTAACTCATCACCCAACTCCTTCGGCTTCTGCTCTGACACATCCTTAAATAACTGTCGCAAAAATGGATTCGTCTCTGGCAACTGTTGCCAAGCATCGCGCCGATTAAAATCAAACAACGGATCGCGCACATGGCTAAACACCCGCGCCGTAAATAATCCATAGGCGATCGTCTGAGCATAAATATCCGCAAAACTATAATCCTTCTCACTCTCCGCCGCCAACTTCAGACTAGGCAACAACTCACGCTGAAAGCTCAACAGCAACCTGTGCAAATAACCATCATTCCCCTCAGCCCCATATACCAAAGGTAAAACCTGCTCAATCCGATTTGTCACCTCCGCCAACAACTGCGCCAACTCCTTCGCAGTCTGAGCCGTCTTATAAAAAGCCCACTCCACCGACGGAATCGAGAAAAAGTCACGAGTAGCATCAGCAAACTTAAACCGATTCGTTAATACCAAATTCCCTTGATTGAGTCGCACCAAACGCGATCGCAGATCCTCACTATTCCAAGCAAAAGTCTCAATCTGCCTCTGACGTAAACCACCCTCCATCGGCAACACCATCGCCACCCGTCCCGATCGCTCCACCACAGGCAACAGCAAATACATCACAGGCATATTTTCCAGATCTTGCTCCAAATAATGCCCATAGATCCTTTGCTGCTGTGCTGGCTCCGTCAAAAACGCCTTAATCTCAGCATCACTAAAATTATCTAGCTCCTCATAAAACCCCACTGCGATCGGGCAGGTATTCTTAGCCTGTTCAATATCCTGACCCGCTCTCACATAACGAAAACCAGACCCCGTCCGATCCAACTCCTGCAAGGGATATCCTAAAAATTCTCGCAAAGCCTCAACGCGCTGCGCCTCAGTCCCCATTGCGATCGCTTCAAATGTATGCAAACCTTCAGACATCTTCAAATCCTTATCGATAGAAATACAAAAGAAATACAGAATTTTTCAGGATAATTACCAGCATACAGCCCTTTGCAGAAAAAATATTGAAAGCGGCACATCGCGCCGCTTTCAATATTTTTTCTAAGTTTATGAATCGGAATGTTGGGATTTGAACCCAAGACCCCCACTACCCCAAAGTGGTGCGCTACCAAGCTGCGCTACATCCCGCTGCGTTTTTGACGCTTTCCTATGATAACACGATGATTTACAAATTTTGCTAGCGCGTAAAAAATATAGCGATCGCAATAAGTAAGACGTAAAGAACCTCGCTTAATTATGGATTTTATTTGCCCATATTGCGTTTAAGGCGTTCGAGTTCCTCATCCATTTCCCAACGACGAAAAGTTTCCTCTAACTTATCGTTAGGATCTCGAAAGGGTGGAGTATAAAGATTATCCCAATTTAAAGGAGTACTAGTTGGTGATTTTGCTTTGGCAGTTTTAGCAGCTTCAGCAACTTTAGCTTGTACTTCTTTGCGCCGCTCTTGGATCTGCACCTGTAGTGTTTGACTATCAGTGGCGCGTTTTTTAACAAGCTCCATCTGCGCCCAGATTTGGTTGCCTTGGCGCAAGAGCGCAGCTT
>Ga0209985_10003744_pt1 | contig 12717 bp, 9 predicted proteins | sample NOAtaG_FD_187305 | JGI IMG/M metagenome (GOLD analysis project Ga0209985, IMG submission 187305) | Freshwater lake microbial communities from Lake Erie, under a cyanobacterial bloom - NOAA_Erie_Diel6S_1000h metaG (SPAdes) (version 2) | ecosystem: Environmental > Aquatic > Freshwater > Lake ...
GGCCGAGTCGCTGCTCACGATCCTGAACGACATCCTCGATTTCTCGAAGATCGAGGCACGGAAGCTCGACATCGAGCGGGTCGCGTTGAACCCCCGGGAGATCGCCGAGCAGGTCTGTGGCCTGCTCGCCAAGTCGGCGCACGGCAAGGGGCTGGAGCTGTACTGCCTGGCGGGCAACGACGTTCCCCGCAGTGTGCTCGGAGACCCGACGCGCCTGCGACAGATCATCACCAATCTGCTCGGCAATGCCATCAAGTTCACGCAGCAGGGTGAGGTCGGCGTGCTGATCACGCTGGAAGGCATGCGAAACGGCGTGGCTGCCATCCGTTTCTCGGTGAGCGACACCGGCATCGGCATACCGCCCGAACAACTCGAGCGCCTGTTCCAGCCCTTCCACCAGGGCGATGGCTCCACCACCCGCCGCTTTGGCGGCACAGGGCTCGGGCTCGCCATCTGCAAGAGCCTCGCGGAACTCATGGGCGGCAGCATCAGCGCCCGCAGCACACCCGGCGTGGGCAGCGTCTTCGATGTACAGATCGGATTCCTGCTGGCGAACGCGCCGGCTGCGGAACCCGTTGTGGCGGAGACTACCGGCTGCCGGGCACTTATCGTCGATGACAACGAGACCAACCGCATCGTGCTGGCGCATTACCTCGAACGCATGGGGATATCGCAGCGCAGCGAGGCCAGTGCGGGTGCAGCGCTCGCCGCGCTGCGGAGCGAAGCGCGCGCCGGCAAACCCTTTGACGTGGTGTTGCTGGATCTCCAGCTCCCCGGAACCGACACCGGCCTCGCGCTCTCGCGTGAATTGCAGGAAGACCCTCTGCTCCGCGGCACGCCCCGGGTTCTGCTGAGTTCTGCCGGTGTGGTTGGCCGCGCCGAGCTCGACGCGGCAGGCGTGGCGGCCTGCCTCGCCAAGCCGGTGAAACGCGATGAACTGCGCACCGTGCTCGGGGATTTGCTGCAGTTACGCCTCCCGGAGACCGAAGCTGAGAGTCATGCTGCACCGGATCTCGACGACTTCGGGGGCCAGAGCGTGCTGGTGGTCGAGGACAATGCCGTGAACCGTGCCGTCGTGCTGCAGGTGCTGAGGCGCTTCGGCATCTCGGCCAGTGTGGCAGCTAACGGCGAGGAGGCGGTTGAACTGCTGGCACGGGAGCACTTCGACCTCGTGTTGATGGACTGCCAGATGCCGGTCATGGACGGCTACGAGGCCACCCGTGCCGTACGCCGTCGCGAGCGTGAAACAGGTGGCAACTCGCAACGCATCGTGGCACTCACCGCAGATGTCTCGGGCAGCGCGCGGGCACGATGCGTGGAGGCAGGCATGGACGATTACCTCGGTAAACCACTCGATATCCGCGAGGTGACCTCACTGCTGCGTCGCTGGCTGCGTCAGCGCGCGCCGTGAGTTTCGCGTCGCTCTTCACGCCTGCAGAAGGCACCTACCTCCTCAGTCACTCGGCAGGGCGCCCACCGCTGGCGGCGCGGGAGGCACTGGCATCAGGCTTCCTCACGCCGTGGGAGTGCGGCGCGGGCGAGCCCTGGGGCACATGGATGGCCACTGTGGACGGCTTCCGCCTGGCGCTCGCTGAACTGCTGGGCGTAGACGTCGCAGACCTCTGCCCGCAGTCCAGTCTGTCGGACGCTTTGTTCCGCCTCGTGGATGCACTGCCTGCTGATCGCAGGCGCCGTGCGGTGTTGCTCCACGAGGACGATTTCCCGTCGATGGGGTTCGCGCTCTCGCGCACCGGCCTCGAGCTGCGTTTCATGCCGCGGAGCGAAGATCCGCGAGATCCGCAGAACTGGGCGCGCCGCATGACGCCCGATGTGGGGCTCATGCTCATCACGCATGCGCAATCCAACACGGGCCGCTGCCTGCCCGTGGCCGAACTGTGCGCGCTTGCGCGTGCCAGTGGCTGCCTGAGCATCATCGACGTGGCACAGTCTGCGGGCGTGTTGCCCGTGCAGCCGCTCGCCTGGGGCGCAGACGCCGTGATCGGCTCCTCCGTGAAGTGGCTCTGCGGAGGGCCAGGCGCGGGCTTCCTCTACGTGCGACGTGATCTCGCCGACAGCTGTACCCCGCGGGCCATCGGCTGGTTTGCGCACGCGGAACCCTTCGCCTTCGACATCCATGATTTCCGGGATCATCCCGGCGCGCTGCGCTTCCAGTGCGGCACGCCCTCGGTAGCCCCCTTTGCCATCGCCGCGGCGGGCATTCGACTGATCCACGACATCGGCATCGAGGCTGTGCTCGCGCATAACCGCCGTCTCACGCGGATGCTGATCGAGGCGGTGGATCCGGCGTGGGTGCGCTCGCCCGCGGACGACGCGGGCCGCACGGGCACCGTGGTGCTGGATGCCGGGCCGCGCCAGCAAGAGATAGCCTCACGGCTACGCGCAGCCAGCGTGTACTTCGATATCCGCCCCACCGGCATGCGGCTCTCGCCGCACGTCTATACCAGTGCCGCGGACATGAACGCTGTCATCGACTGCCTCACAGGCTGAGTCAGGCCTCCTCACCAGAACCGCTCAGCCACGCCGCCCCTTGTGCGTCGCGAGCGAGGTCTGGATCTGCTGCGCCGCCTGCTGCACCAACGGCGCGACCAGCGGGCGCAACGCCTCCCAGTGACGATAGGCCTCCTTGTGTGAGCCCGTCACGGGTGCTCGCACGCGGTCGGCGCCATCGAGGGTCAGCGTCAGGGCGATGGGGTGTACCTCGGGCTTCTTGGCGCCCGGCACGAAGACCCTGAACACCATTTTGCTCAGATAGATCTCCTCACGGGTGTTGCGAACACCGAACTCGACCTCGATCGCAGCATCAGACTTGAGCCCGCTGCGCACCATCGGCGCGAGCTCCTTGTCGGACATGTACATCATCGGGGGCTTACGGTACTTGAGCGGCGCGGCGGGCACTTTCAGCACGCCGAAGAAGGAGTCCGACTTGAACATGCCGCCCTCCACCTCCTCCTTGGCGGTGTCTATTTCCGTCTCGCCCTTGAGTGCCGCATAGCCCGGGAGCGCGGCTACCGCAGCCGTACCGATCAGCGTGCCATCAGCGGGCTTCAGGCCGGCCTCGAGCATCTGCACCACGTCCTGCGCGATGCGGGTGGCATCGTCTGTCGGGAAGTGGTCCTCCACCGGCTCACGCTGGGCGTAGTCACCGGCCACGCCCAGTTTCTGCGAGACAGCAGCCATCGCGATGCCCATCGCCTTTTTGTCAGTATGCCCCTCGCCGGAGATCAACGTGAGCTTCTCGAGGTGCACGCCCATGTCAACGTTCACCGAGACCAGCGCGAGGTTCTTGTACTCGACGGCGCCCGCGCTGTAGTAGTTCTCCATCACCTGCCACTTGGGGGGCTTGGGCGCCTTGGGTGCCTTCTCCTTGGCATGGGCGCCGGATGCGGCGAAAAAAAAGGACAGCAACAAGGCAGAGCCGAGGCTGAGGCGCATGGGGCATCTCCCGGGATGAAGGATCACCGGGGAATCTAGGGGCGGAACCGGAGTCGAGGGTATCCCCTGAACGCGGGGATCAGCGGCGTGGTGCCCGCCGCCTCATCCGACCAGCGCCTCACCCATCACGCGCCGCGATGCCTATAGAAAATGGAAGACCTGACCCCGTCTTCTCCGTCTTCTCGTCCAACTCAGCGCCGCGGCTTCTTCCGGATACGAGCACTCTTGCGGGTGCGTTCGCTGAACTCCGGTGGTTTGCCGCGTACCCACGCCAGGAACTGCGCCATCTCCGGGTGCGTCTGCAGTGCGTCCACCGTGCAGTACTCGCGCGCCAGCTCGCTCTCGGTGAGCAGCGCATGAATCTGCCGGTGGCAAATGCGGTGGAGGTACTCGGTATGACGCCCGCCGTGCGAGCGTGGCACCAGATGGTGGGCATCACGCTGGGAGGGCGGAATCACGCGATCGCACAACGGGCACAGCAGGGCCTCGGGCCGCCGCGGCAAGCTCTCGGGATCGGGCATGGATTTGCGGCGGATGCGGCCTGACACGGCTCCCTTCCCGGCATGGCTGGAAAACGCGGTATACGGCGCGGGTCGGCGGCCCGCACCACAAGACAGCTTCACGCCAGAACAGACATCTCCCCGCACCAACGGTGGTGGCTAGCCTGCCCCGCGGCAGCTATCGTAACGGCCGGTCATCCGCCGGAGCAGCACCCGTGAAACGCAGATCCCTCGTGCAAGCCGCAACGCTGGGCGGCGCTGCTGCCATCGCCGCGCCGGCCATCGCCAGCGGCAAGAAGGAATGGCGCATGGTCACCAGCTGGCCCAAGGGCCTGCCGGGCCTTGGCACCGGTGCCGAGCGTCTTGCGGCCAACATCACCGCCATGTCGGGCGGGCGGCTCACGGTGAAGGTCTACGGCGCGGGCGAACTGGTGCCGGCACTCGAGTGCTTCAGCGCGGTGGCCAGCGGCACGGCGCAGATGGGCCACGACGGTGCCTACTACCACACGGGCAAATCCGAGGGCACGGCCTTCTTCACCGCCTTCCCCTTTGGATTCACCGCGGACGAACTGGACGCCTGGGTGCGCTACGGCAACGGGCAAAAACTGTGGGACGAGCTCTACGCGCCCTTCGGCATCCGCGCCTTCCTGGCCGGCAGCACGGGCACACAGATGTTTGGCTGGTTCCGCAAGGAAGTGCGCTCTCTGGAGGATCTCAAAGGCCTCAAGTTCCGCTCGCCCGGCAACCAGGGCCGCATCCTGCAGAAGCTCGGCATGACGCCCGTCACGCTGCCGGGCGGCGAGATCTTCCCCGCGCTGCAATCCGGCGCCATCGATGGCGCCGAGTGGATCGGGCCTTACAACGACCTCGCGCTCGGCTTCTACCAGGTCTGCAAGTACTACTACTCGCACGGCTACCACGAACCCGGTGCCGGGCTGCAACTGATGATCAACGAGCAGGCTTGGCAATCACTCGACGCCGAGCTGCAGGCGATCGTGCGCACCGCCTGCGACGCGGCCTACAAAGACACGCTGGCGGAATTCAACGCCCGCTCGGGCCCGGCGCTGCGCACGCTGGTGCAGGACCACGGCGTGATCGTGCGGGGCTTGCCGGAAGACGTGCTGATGGCCTGCGGCGAGAAAGCGAACGAGGTGCTGAACGAAATCCACGCGGGGGATCGCTCACCCGACCGCATCGTGCAGCGGATCGTCGAGGACTTCCTCGCCTTCCGCAAAGACATCATCCCGTGGTCGCGCATCGGCGAGCAGGCCTACATGAATGCGCGGCAGCTGCCCTTCGAGTTCGCGCTGAAGGGCTGAGCCTCAGGGCAGCAGCTCGCGGAAATCGTCCATCCACGGCGCCTCGCGCGGGGTGCCGGGCGCGGGGAAAAGATCGCTGAAATCATCCGCCACCGGTGAACCCGCGCGCGTGGCTGGCGCTTCATCGGCGGCAGAAGGCGCAGCGAGTTCAGCAGGCTTCACGTCGAAGAGCTTCGAGGGCAACCACGTCGCCATCGAGGGAATACTCCACACCAGCGCGAGCCCCAGCACCTGCAGCCCCACGAAAGGCACCACGCCACGGTAGATCTCGATGGTCTGCACCAGCTTGCCCGCCACACCCCGCAGGTAGAACAGCGCAAAACCGAACGGCGGCGTGAGGAAGCTCGTCTGCAGGTTCATGCCGATCATCACGCCGAGCCACACCGGATCCACGCCCATACGGATCAGCGCGGGCGCGGCGATGGGCACCACGATGAAGATGATCTCGAAGGTGTCGAGGAAGAAACCCAGCAAGAAGATCACGAGCATCGTAGCGAGCACTGCCGTGAAGGCACCGCCGGGCATGGAGGCCAGCGCATCGTGCACGAGGTTCTCGCCGCCCAAGCCGCGGAACACCAGGCTGAACACGCTCGCACCCAGCAGGATCACGAACACCATCGAGTTGATGGTGAGCGTGGAGCGCATGACCTCGCGCAGCATCCCGAGGTTCAGCTGCCGATTGGCCGCTGCCAGCACCATGGCACCCACCGCGCCCACCGAGGCCGATTCCGTGGGCGTGGCGATACCCGCAAGGATGGAACCCAGCACCGCCAGGATGAGCGCGAGCGGTGGCGCGAGCGCGCGCAGGGCGCGGCGTGCGAGGCCCGCACGCTCGGCATCGGTCATGGCGAGCGGCGGGCAGGAATCGGGATCGGTGATGGCCTTGAACACGATCCACGACAGGTACAACCCCACCAGCAGCAGCCCTGGAATCATCGCGCCCGCGAAGAGCTGCCCCACCGAGATGGGCTCCGGCGCCATGTTGCCGAGCGAGAGCTGCGCCTGCTGGTTCGCGCCCTGCAGGATGTCACCCACGAAGATCAGCACGGTGGAGGGCGGAATGATCTGCCCGAGCGTGCCGGCCGCGCAGATCGTGCCTGCGGCGAGTTTCGGGTCGTAGCCGGCACGCATCATCGCCGGCAGAGAGAGCAGCCCCATCGTTACCACCGTGGCGCCCACGATGCCGGTGGAAGCCGCAAGCAGCGCGCCCACGATCACCACCGCGTAGCCAAGCCCGCCGTGCAGGCTCCCGAAGAGCTCACCCATGGTGGTGAGCAGCGCCTCGGCGATTTTCGAGCGCTCGAGCATCACGCCCATGAACACAAAGAGCGGCACCGCCACCAGCGTTTCGTTGGTCATGGTGCCGAAATAGCGCTCGGCGAGCGCCGAGAGGATCGCCGTGTCGAAGACGCCTGCGCCCAAACCCAGCGCCGCAAACAGCAGCCCCACGCCCGCCAGCGTGAAGGCCACCGGATACCCCGCCATCACCGCCGCGATGGTGGCAAGGAACATCGCCACCGACAGCAGTTCGCCCATGAGCACCGTGCTCATGCGCTCACCCGCATGCGCGGTTCAGAGGCGCTCATCGGTCACCGGCTCCTCGTGGTGGTCGTGCAGGGGCCGCCCCGCGAGGAACAGCCCACGGCGTGCGATCAGCGCGAGCCCCTGCAGGAACATGAGCACACAGAACACCAGCAGCAGGGATTTCAGCAGGTACATCGCGGGCATACCGTTCGCGGTGCCCGAGGCCTCCAGCACCCGCCACGAGGCTTTCACGAAGGGCAGCGACGTGATCCACACGATCGCGAGCCAGGGGAACAGGAAGAGCAGCGTGCCGAAGATGTCGACCCAGGCTTTGCCGCGATCGCCCAGGCGCCCGTAGAGCACGTCAACGTTCACGTGCCCGCGGTGCAGGAAGGTGTAGCCCGCGCCCGCCATGAACACCACCGCGTGCTGCCACACGTAGAGCTCCTGCATCCACGGGTAGCCCGTGTCGAAGGCATAGCGCAGCACCACCACCGTGAAACAGGTGAGCACGCAGCCCAGCGTGAGCCAGGCAACTGCACGGCCGGTCCACTCGTTCAGGGCGTCCACGGCCCCCACAAAACGCTCGATCACGTGGGCGTCACACTCGTTCGGAATGCGCGGATGGTACGGAGAAAGCAGGCGATTTGCGATCAGTCGGGCTGCGTGGGCTCCGCGCCCACGCAGCCGGTGCGTTCATCGGGCTCGCCCGGGGTTGCAGCACCACCCGCCGGCTGCTCCTCTTCCTCACACGCAGGCACAGAGGGCCCTTCCGGCAGAGCAGGCTTCGGGAGGGGGTACTCACCCTGCCATGCTCCCTTCGGCTTGCCGGGCGTGATGGCTGTCGCCGGCGACGAAGCAGGCTCCGGGGCAGCGGGGTCCGGTACAGCGTCCCCGGCCTGCGTCAGATGCGCGACGGCAAGGCAGGCCATCATCGGCAGCACTCCTGTCAGGAAACAGGCCCGACACACGCGCATCTTGCCCATCGGTTTCTCCTCGTCTCAGCACGGCCAATCGGGGCGTGCGGCTTGCACGCGCACCCTGTGAATGATCCCACGCACATCCCCCGAAAGGGTCGTTTCTGAGCAAACACTCCCGGTTTTCAGGCGAAATTGATCCATCTCAGCGCCCGCATCACCTATCACTGTCGAAATGAAACTGTCACCCAGCATTCACAGGACACGCTGTTGAACGCGTCTGAACACACGCGACACGACGCTGCGGGGCTCGGCGCCCGGGCATTCCTGTGGCTGAGTGGCACCCCTCTCTCCAGTGTGTTTGTGCTGTGCATTTCCCTCGCCATTACGGTGGCTTTCTGGCACCGGGAGACCAACGACCTCGAGAACCATCAGCAGCAGCACATCGGCCGGGTGGCGGAGCGGATCTCTGCACAGCTGCAGGCGCGGATGTTTTCCTACGAGGAATTGCTGCAGGGGGGAGCCGGTCTGTTCGCCGCCCTGCCCGACGTGAGCAGCGTGGTCTGGCAGGACTACTTCTCGAACCTGGGGCTCGATACCCGCTTGCGCGGCGCGCAATTCGTAGGCTTCGCAGCACGCGATCCGGCCACTGAGACCTTGTCGGTGAGTCTGGTTTACCCCGAGAACGCGGAGAACATTCGGGCCCGGGGATATCGGCCTGCAGAAGAGGCCAACCAGCGCGCTGCACTCGCCCGCGCGCGCGACACCGGCAGGGTCGCGCTGTCGGCGCGCAGCACCCTGCCCGTGGAATCGCAGATCCGGGTGCAACCGGGTTTCGTGCTCTACCTTCCCGTGTATCGCCGCGGCGCAAACCCGGGCACCGAACAGGAGCGCCGCGCGGCACTCACGGGCTACCTGCTGTGCGCACTTCGCATCGAGGACCTGCTCCGGGATATGCGATTCGATCTCGAAAGCGATGCCGTCGTAGACCTCTTCGACGGCACGCCCGGGCCGGGTACGCTGCTCTTCACCTCACGGGGCGCGAACGCGCCTGCAGTCTCCCAGGAGCGGCGCATCGACGTGGGGGGGCATAGCTGGACGCTGCGCGTGGGCAGCAGTCCGGAATTCGACGCGTTGTCGGACAAACGGCGCCCCTTGCTGATACTGGCTACAGGGAGCGTGCTCAGCGTCACGCTCGCGGGGCTGGTGCTGCTCGGCGCACGTCATCAGCGTCGCCTCATGGATGCACACCGCGAGCTGCAGGAAGGACACTCCCGCTACCTGTCTCTGGTGAACAGCGTCCCCGGCACCGTGTTCCGTGTGGGGCCCACCTTGCCGTGGCGTCTCACGTACATCAGCGAGGGCGTGGGGGAACTCACGGGTAAGCCACCAGGGTACTGGCTGTCGGCCAGAAACTTCCTGCAGGAACTGGTGCATCCGGAGGACCTGGACCGGGTCTCACGGGTCGCGGCATGGGCCAGCACCCGGGGAGCGCCTTTCGAAGTGGAATACCGTCTGAGGAGCGAAGACTCGCAACCGCGCTGGATCAAGCAACGCGCACGGCCGATGCTTGCCGAATCCGGCGAAATTCTGGGTATAAGCGGTGTGCTGACTGACGTGACTCACACGCGCAACCTCATGGACACGCTGGCACGCCAGCGCGAGACGCTGGAAGAGCAGGTGGCAGCCCGCACGGTGGAGCTGCTCGTGGCAAAGGAATCTGCCGAGGCCGCCAGTACGGCGAAGAGCCGCTTTCTCTCGACCATGAGCCATGAGCTGCGCACGCCGATGAACGCGGTTATCGGCTACGCAACGCTGCTGGCCGCACAGGAGACCGATCCGGCGCGACACCGGCAGATCGAACGCATCCTCATCGCGGGCAAGGAACTGCTGGAACTGCTGAACCGCGTGCTCGACTACGCACGCACGGATGCCGGGACACTGGATCTCGAGCTGGCGCCCTTCCCTGTGGCAGATATCCTCGATGCGGCGGTGTCGCGGCTGCGCGAAGGGCTCGCGGGGCGAGCGGTGACCTGGACCATCGAGACAGCAGGCGAGATACCGGCCCGGGTCATCGGCGATGCCCGCCGTATCCGCGAGGTGCTGTTCGAGCTGCTCGACAATGCCATCAAATACACCGCAAGCGGCTCGATCGCTGTTGCGCTGCGGTCCCAGCAAACCGGCGAGAGCATCGAGCTCGGCTTCGAGGTGCGGGACACCGGATGCGGTATCGACGCGGGCATGCGAGAGCGCCTGTTCAGCGCGTTCGAGCAAGCCGATGGCTCCTCGACACGCAAGCACGGCGGCATAGGCATGGGGCTCGCGCTGGCACGTCGGCTGGTGCTCCTGATGGGTGGCAGCATCGGGGTCGACACAGCGCCCGGTGGCGGAAGCCGCTTCTGGTTCACGGTGCGGGTCGACGCCTCGGCAGACGCCCCTCACACCCTGCAATGGCGTGCAGCCGAAGCCTTACACGACCAGCCGGCCCCCATCGCGGACAACACCGATCGGCTTGCGCCCGAGGAGCGGGAGAAACTCCGCTCTGTCTGCGCGACGCTATCGGGCATGCTGCGCGCCGGTGAGCTGGACGTGCGCGACGTTTTGCAGGCGCACGCACCCCTGCTGACATCGGCCTTTCCCGAACTGGCACCGAGGATCGTGGAAGCGGTGGAGAGTTTCGACTTCGATGCTGCACTGGATTCACTTGAAGGAGGCTGCCGGCATGCCGGTCTCGATCTGGCTTGAACATCCGTGGCTGCACGGATTGGCCCGAGCGCTCTGGACCCGTCTCATTGACGGCACGGGGCCTGTCGTCCGCCGCCAGGACAATAACCCTAACCGCAGGACCTCAGGATGCCCCCGCTGAACATCATGCGACGCCGTATGCTGATCGGCGCCCTGCTCGCACCCGTGCTGATCTGCGCCTGCGAGAGGCCGCGCCCCCCTCTTCGCGTCGGCACCAATATCTGGATCGGATACGAGTCCCTCTACGTCGCAGAGCAGCAGGGCTACCTCGCAGAGGCGTCCGTCCGGCTCGTGACCATGCGCAACGCGAGCGAGGTGCAGCAGGCACTGCACGCGGGCATGCTCGAAGCAGCAGCTCTCAGCCTCGACGAAGCACTCAACCTCGTCGAGGATGGACTGGACCTCCGGGTGGTGCTGGTCATGGATGTGTCCCATGGGGCCGATGTGGTGCTCGCACGCCCGGGCATCGCCTCGCTGCAGGACCTGCGCGGGAAGCGCGTCGGCGTGGAAACCAGTGCCCTGGGCGCTGTGATGCTGCAGGCCTGCCTCGAGGCAGCCCGCCTGCAACCCCGGGACCTGCGCATCATCGACATGGGCATAGACCGCCACGCGGCCGCCTTCCGCGAGGGGCAGGTGGACGCGGTGGTCACCTTTGAGCCTGTGCGCAGCGAACTGCTTCGCGAAGGCGCCACGCGGCTCTTCGACAGCAGCATGGCGCCCGATCGTATTGTCGACGTACTGGTGGTGACGACCGCTACGCTGGAGCGTGATCCCGGTGTCGTCAGCCGGCTGATCGAGGGACACTTCAAGGCCGTCTCATTCCTGCGCGCCGAACCACTGCGTGCCGCCGCCATCATGCGGCCGCGTCAACGACTGCCTGCCGAGGACATCGTCAAGGCCTTCGATGGCGTGCGGATACCGGATATCGCAGAGAATCATCGGCTGCTCGGCAGCAGCGCCGGAGGGCCTGCACTGGAACCAACGGCGCAACGGCTGGTAAGGCTGATGATGGAAAACAAGCTGCTGCTGGAGGATGTGAACGTGCAAGGGCTCGCTGACGCCGGATTCCTGCCTGCCCCATGAGCAATCCGGTACATAGCCGCCCTCTGCGGCGCAGCCTCGTTGCTACCGTGCTCGGCGTCCTTGCGCTCGCCTTGTTGGCAGATCGCGTGTACGAGTACGCCGTCGTATTCCCGCGGCAGATCGAGCAACAGTACACGGAGCAGCTGCAAAGCCAGGCGCATGCGCTCAGCCGCGACTTCTCCACCATGCTGCTTGCCGGGGATATCGCCTCGCTGCGGCTTGCGGCGTCCTCGCGCGCAGCCAACCCCATCATCAGCCATCTGCTCGTGACCAACGAAACGGGTGAGGTGCTCGCATCGACCCAACCGGGCGACGAGGGTCAGCGGTTGGGTGCGGTACTGCCCTTTTTCAACCTGCTGGACTTCAGCGAGGCGCAGGGACGCAATCGCCTGGTGCCTCGGCTGGGCCTGGATCGCATGAGCATCTCGGTGTACGCACCGGTTCAACTGCCGCCCAAGTCCGACGAATTGCGTGCCGCACAGCGCGGCGTTCTCTACATGGAGTTCAATCTGCGGAGCCTGAAGGCCGCCAACTGGGACAACCTGTTCAGTCCGGACTCCCTTCTGCGTTGGGCGGGAGCCTGCCTGCTGGCGGCCGTACTGATTCATTTCCTGCTGCGTGCGCAACTCTTCGTGCCACTGGAACACCTCGAAGAGGTGAGCGCCCGCTTCGGCAAGGGCGATACCAACGCCCGCTCCCGGCTGGTCGGCACCGGTGAACTGGCTGCGCTGGGGGATGTGTTCAACGAGATGCACGACCGTATCGAAGCCGATCGCGCACGGCTTGCCGGGCAGGAAGCGCTGTATCGCTCGATCGCCGACAACGGCCATTCGCTCATCTGGCTCTCCGGTGCGGATGGCGCCATCCACTACTTCAACAAACCGTGGCTCGAGTTCACGGGTCGCCATCTTTCGGAGGAAGAAGGCTGGGGATGGACCCGGAACCTCCACCCGGACGATATCGCGCCCTGTCGGGAAGCCTGCAACGAGGCCAACGCGAAGCGGGAATTCCTCAGTCTCACCTGCAGGCTGCGCCGCCACGACGGGGCTTTCCGCTGGATCCTCTTCGAGGGCGCACCACGCTTCGATGAGACGGGGCGTTTTCTGGGCCATGTGGGCCACTGTCTCGACATCACCGAGCGCAAGCAGGCCGAGGAAGAGCTTCTCGACCAGCAGG
>Ga0209985_10003745_pt1 | contig 12716 bp, 15 predicted proteins | sample NOAtaG_FD_187305 | JGI IMG/M metagenome (GOLD analysis project Ga0209985, IMG submission 187305) | Freshwater lake microbial communities from Lake Erie, under a cyanobacterial bloom - NOAA_Erie_Diel6S_1000h metaG (SPAdes) (version 2) | ecosystem: Environmental > Aquatic > Freshwater > Lake ...
TTCGGTCTTGGCCAGGATGGCGGTTTTGCGGATGAGGCGAGGCACGGCTTACTCCTTCGGGGTGTTCAGGGCTGCGGGCGCGGCGGCTGCGGGGGCGGCGGCCTCGTCGGTTTCGGGCAGGCGCACCCAGGCGGCGCCGTCCCACGTCCAGCGGCCGCCTGCGGGCGGGGTGCCGATGGGGGCGGAGGCTGCGGGGGCGGTGGTCTTGTCGGCGGGCATGGGGGCTCCGAGGTCAGGGCGCGGCCGTCAGCGTGGTGCTGGCGGTGCGGTGGTTCACGAAAAGGCTGACGGTGGCGCTGGCCACGGGCAGGTCAATCTCGTCCACCTGCCAATCGATGCTGGGCTGCATGCGCACGTCCACCACGCCCAGGCCGGTGGTGGGAAGGGTGGACAAGCGCTGCCATACCAGTTCCAGCAGCGCATCCACAGCGGCCACAGGGTCTGCGGCGCCGTTGGCACCCCGGGCCATGCACTCCACATCGAAGCGGGTGTCCCAGGTGTAGAAGCCGCCCAGCACTTGCGGGGTGGGCGCGCGGCTCTGCACCAGGCGCACCACGCAGGCCAGGTTCTGGCCCGCCGAGAACGGCCGGGCGACGTTGGCCTTGACGTTGCCGCCAGCCGCAGCGGGTGCGGCCATCAGCGCGGTGACGATGGCCGTCTGAATGGCCAGTTGCGCGCTCATCAGGCCCGCTCCAGCATCAGCACGCTCATGCCGTTGGCATCGGGCTCGTGCGCGGCCACGGTGTAGTTCACGGCGTTGGCCACCACCGGCTGGCCTACGGGGTCAGCGCTCAGGTCTGCGGTGCGCAGGGTGATGGTGGGTTGGGTGCCCGCCATGCCGATGCCCACAGAGCCGAGCGCGAAACCGCTGTCGAACACGCCCTGCACCGCCTGGCCGTTGACCGTGAGCGCCTGCGCGAACGTGCTCATCGTGGCGTCGTTCAGGCGCTGGACGAGGGTTGCGAAGGCGGTCATGGGGCGGGCCGGGGGTGTGGGGCTGCGCGGGGCGGGCGGGTCAGCGGGTCAGCGGTGGGTCAGGGCGTGAGCCAGTGCGTGAGCCGGTGGCTCATCAGGTCACGGTGCCCGGCACGCCGGTGAACTTCACCAGCACGGTGGTGTCGCCGTTGCCGGCTGCGGCGAAGGCGACGGCGCCCTCCCCGCTGACATCGCCCGTGGCGGGGGTGGCGGTGCCCACGTCGAACGCGCCGGCGCCCGCGTTGGCAGACACGTCCCACAGCAGGCGGGTGCCTTGGACGATGACGGCGGTGGTGACCTTGGGCACGCGGAACACGCCCTCGATCTGCACGGGGCCGGTGGCGCCGTTGGCGATGGCGGCCAGGGCCACACCGAGCGTGGCGCCTTGCTTGACCACTTGCCCGCTGGCGATGTTGGCGCCCGCGGTGACTTGCATGACGGCACCGGGTTGGGAGTAATTTCCAGCCATGTTCAGGTTCCTTTGTTCAGGTGGGGTTCAGTTCAATGCCTCTGGGGCCCTGCATCAGCCGGCGCGGGGTTCAGGCCCTGCGCCGGCTGGATGCTCATTGCGGCGGCGATCAGCCGCCCGCGTTGGTGACGGCGCCGCGGTAGTCAATGCCCGCGATGCCGAAGTCCAGCCGCACCTTCCAGCGCGCGCCGTCGACCGTGAAGCCGTTTTCCAGCTCCAGGTACGGCGTGTCGTTGCCGTCCAGGAAGGCCACTTCCAGGCAGGGCGCTTCGCTGGGGTTGGCGAACAGGTAGCGGCGGTTGCCGGTCAGGCGCGGGGTGTCCACGATGTCGCTGAACAGGCCGCGCACCTGGTTGGGGCGCTGCAGCTTGTTGGCGGTGTCGGGGTCGTACTGCGCGTCGTTGATGACGCGGGCCTGGCCGCCCAGGCCCAGCGGCACCACCAGCACGGCGGGGCGCAGGTCCAGGAAGTCGTTTCCGCCCACGTCGAGCTGGCTGGCCATGGCCACGCGGTCCAGGTCCAGCGCGGCCACCGCGATGGCGGCCGACGTGGTGATGTTGTTGTGCGAAGCGTGGAACAGCGTCAGGCCGTCCGCCAGCGTGGGGCCCAGGCCGCCGTTGCTCTTCAGCACCGTGTAGACCTCAGCCTCCACCGTGCGGCGAGCTGCGCGGCCCAGGGCTTGCGCCAGGCCGACGAAGGCGCCCAGGTCATCGTTCACGATGGCCTGACGGCTGAGGTTGATGATGTTGCCGCGCGTGGTGGCAGCGATGCTGGCCTTCTCACCGTCCGGGATGGTCTTGTTGGTGAACTCGCCCAGCTCGTTCACGGTGTCCAGGTTGGACAGCGAGCCCACGCGGTAGCGGTTGTGCGCGCGGAAGTCACCCACGGAACCCCGGGCGCAGAAGCGGCTCCAGGTGTCCGCCTGCAGGGCGTAGGCCGACTGCAGGGTCTTGTTCATCGTGTTTTCCAGCAAGATGGGGAAATCGCTGGTGGACTGCGTGAACGCCGTGGCGACGATCTGCATCTTGTCCATGCCGTCCGTCTTGATGCCGGCCTGCTTGAGGCTGGCGCGGGCGATGTCCAGCAGCGTGGCGCCGCGGAAGGGGCTGGCGCTGACGGCGCGCTTCTGCTCTGCGCTGGCCACGCCTGCGCGGGCCATGATGGCGTCAACGATGCCGCCGCGGCGCTTGTCGGCCTCGTCAGTGACGGTGACCACATGCCCGGCCACGGGCGTGGTGTCCTTGCCCAGGTGGGCCAGCAGCTTCAGGCCAGCGGCCTGGGCGGTGCAGGCGGTGTCGTCTTCGCACGCGGCTTGCAGTGCGGGCACGCCTTCGCGGTCGCCGAAATAGGTGAAGACGGCGCGGACCTCGCTGCGCCGGGCCCGCTCAGCGGCCAGGGCTTGGGCTGCAATGGCAGCGGCATCGGGCGTGGCGGGGTTGGCAGCCGCCTGGGTGACGGAAGTCGTCATGGAAGTGTTCTCCAAAGTGGTTGCGGCGGCTGCCGCGGAAGTGGCCCCAGGCGCGGGCTGCGCCTCGGGCTTGCTCGGGGTGCGGGCGTGGCGGGCTGCGATGGCGGCCGGCACGTCACGGAAGCGGGAAAGGTCCAGGCCCTGCGCCTGGGCGGCGCTGGCGGCCACGGGCAGGGCCTGCACCACCACGTCCACAAAGCCCATGGCCTGGGCTTCGGCGGCGGTGTACCAATGGTCTTTGCCATCGGTCAGCAGGGCCAGCATCTCGTCTTTGTCTTTGCCGCTCTTGGCGGCGTAGCTGGTGGCCATGGCCTCGGCCCAGGTGTCCAGCACGTCGGCCTGCTCGCGCATGTCTGCGCTGTTGCCGGCCATCATGGTCCAGGGGGCGTGCACCATCATGGTGGCGTTGTCGGCCATCTCCACCGTGTCACCGGCCAGGGCGATGAGGCTGGCGATGGACAGGGCCATGCCGTCGATGACGGTGGTGGTCTTGGCCTTGTGGCGCTTGATGGCGTTGTGGATGGCGATGCCATCGGGCACGCTGCCGCCGATGCTGTTGATGCGGATGGTGATCTGGTCAGCGCTCAGGGCCTGCAGGTCACGCACGAAGTTGGCGGCGCTGACGCTTTCGCTGTACCAGCTTTCTCCAATGTCGCCGTAGATGAAGATTTCAGCGGCGCTGGGCGTGCCCTGCGCGGCGGCGGCCGGGGCCGGGCGCTCACGGATGCTGTACCAAGGTGCGGGGGTGGCGGGGGATTGCGATGCGGCACTGCTCATGGAAAAGCAGTTTGCGCATTGCGTTGTCTCACTTCTACCCGAGAAATGAGACTTTCTGAGGGGTGGCAGGCGCTGGGCGCGGCGGGGTCAGTCGCTCACGGGTTGAGCCTGCGGGATGTTCCCGAAACAGGGTTCGGGAACATGGTGCGCGGTGGCACAGGCGGTGCGGCCCTCAGTGCTTGCCGCTGAAGATCAGCCAGTCGCCCTCACGCTTGCGGCGGCGGCGGCGGGCGGGTTCCTGGATGACCTCAGGCGCCCGCAGGTCTGGGAAGCGGCCGATGCGTGGGCGGGCGCGGTCTGCGCGGGAGCCGCCGGCGGCGGAGGCGGCGGGGATGGTGGGCTGCGGCGTGGCCGCCGTCATCACGCCCGTGGCGCTGAAGGTGATGAGCGCATTGCCCGCCATCCAGCCCGGGGTGACGCCGGCATCGGCGCCGAAGTAGTCGCCGAAGTAGTCCCCGAAATACTGGCCGCTGTACGGGCCGGGCGTGCTCACGCGGGATCGACCGCCGTGACCGTGCGGGCGCCTGAGCTGTAGGTGGCCTCGACCCGGTCAGTGGTGCCGTCCTGGCTTTTGAAGACCATGGTGCCGCTTTCCAGGCCGGTGGCGTCACCGGCGTTGACGGCCAGCAGCAGGCGCATGACGTCGCGCAGGGTGAGCGAGCCCTCGACGGTGCCCAGCAGCGGGTCAGCCGCTGCGCCTGCGCTGTTGAGCAGCGCGCCCATGCTGCCGCTGGCGGTGTAGGCGTTGGCCACGGCGCTCCACACGGCGTCGGCCAGGCTTTGCGGACTGAGTTCGGTGAAGGGCGTGATGTCGCCGCTGAGGTTGCCGATGGCGCGTGGCGTGGCGCTCAGGCTCCAGGTGATGGGGGCGTTGCCCTGGGCGTCGACGATGGCCCCCAGCGTCGCGTTCGGCACCGTGAAGTTGATGTCTGCATTGCCCTGCGCCGCCAGCGCGCCGGCCAGGCTGGCGGCTGCAGTGAAGGTGATGCTGGTCGAGCCCGAGGCCGACACCACCAGTTGCAAGTCGGCCGCCGGCACCGTGAAGGTGATGCTGGTCGAACCCGTGGCGGGCAGGCCCAGCGTGCCCGATGCTGCCGCGCTGAAGATGATCTGCGTGCTGCGCGAGGAGATGCGCCCGGCCTGCAGCGCCATCAGCCAAGAGGCCGGGTGCGTCGTGCCGTCCGGCTGCCCGGCCAGTTCTCCAAACGCAGCGGTCGCGTTGCGCCTGACGCCCCACAGCGGCTGCATCGACGTCTGCAGCGTCACGCCAGACACGGTGCCCACCGTGCGCCCCGGCACCGCCGAATAGGCGCTGGTGACGGAGACGGGCGACTGTCCGATGAAACGCAGGGCCATCAGCCGCCCCAGGCGTAGCGGTTCACACCGAAGAAGTTCGTGTTCGCCGGGGTGGCCGCGCCAGCGTAGGCGATCCATGACAGGCAGGCGTTCTTGGTGGCAGCAGCTTCTTGGATCAGTGGCAGGCTCGGGAACTGGTTCAGCATGTCGCGCTCACTGAGCAGAAATTGCGTCGTGAGCTGGATCTCCATGATCGGCTTGGCCAGCACCAGGTTGGTGAAGGTCGAGGCCGTGCCATTGGCCGCGCTTTGCTGCCAGGTCTGCACCGAGCGGATGCCGGTGTCGCCAGCTTGCAGCGGCAGGAACGGGCCGATGTTGTTGGCCGCAGTGCCTGAGTGGTAGATGTGGCTGTTCACGGCTGACACCGTGGACGCCACCGTCTGCGGCAGCGCGCGTGAGCCCGTGTTGCCCTGGTTGGTGTAGGTCATCAGGCAGTTGTGCGCGGTCGCTCCGGTGGTTGCGGGTGCCACCACGCTGTAGGCCATGACGCCCGTGCCGTCCGTGTAGCGCGGCAGGGTGAGCGAGTTCCCCAAGGTGATGGCCGACGCTGTGTTGCCGTCAATGCGGGCGTAGCAGCCCAGCAGGTCCACCAGCAGCAGCGTGATGGGCACCGTGGTCGCGCCTGCGGTCTGCGCGCTCATGGTCAGCAGGTGCTTGGTAGCCGTGCCGCTGATCAAGTCCCCGGGCCAGATGCAGCCCTGCATGTTGGCGTCGTAGGGCATGAACCTGGGCGACTGCCCGTTGGTGCCGCCCGCGATCACGATCAGGTTGTCCACCGTCATCGTCTGGCCGCTGGCTGCGGTGATGGCGATAGTCTGCGTGGGCGAGGCGCCCGTGGTCACGGCCAGGGTCGAGGTGGTGGCCGTGGTGATTGAGGTCGAAGCCGTGCCGCCGATGTCGATGGTGATGCCGCCCGTGCCCGAGGCCGCGCCGGTGGTCACGATCACGGTGTAGGTGGTGTTGGCCTCGATGGTGGCTGCAGGCGTTTGCGACAGCGAGCCTGCCGTGCCTGCAGTGTGAACCATCGAGCCCGGCACGTTCCAGGCCCAGCCGCCCGAACCGACACCCGACCACTCTGCGGCCGAATCAAAGCCCCAGTTCTTGACGTGGTTGCCGTGGTAGCCCTGGCCGCGATCCCCCGCGCCCAGGAACAGGTCGTACCACCGGCCGGCGGTCATCACCGTGGGCGTGATCTTGTTCCAGGGCTGGGTCCAGATTTTCCCGTTGGTGGTGACCTGGTTGATCAAGTCGTCGTAGCTGGCGAATCCCATGGTGTCAATCCCTTGCGAATACGATGTGGCCGCGTGTGATGCCGCTGGCCGTGCCGTTGCTGATCGGGCACACGATGTGGTTGAGGTAGGCCCCGCTGGGCACCAGCGGCGGCACGCGGTTGCGCGGAAACTCCAACTCGTAAGGGGTCACGGTGTCGTAGGCCACCGCCTCCAGCACCGGGCGAACCAGCACGAACGCGCAGAAGCCGCCCGAGCTGTTGAGCACCTGCACATTGGTCAGTTGGCGCACGTCCAGCGTGCCCACCCCCAGCGGCACGAACGGCGCCGCAAAGCCCGACGTGGCACCCGTGGCGCTGCTGAAGGCGTTGATGTGCCCCGCACCCGGCGTGGCGTTGATCCAGAACGACACGGTTGTGCTGACGCCGTTGCTGCCCACATAGTCGAGCACCACTTGCGTGGGCGACGGCGCCGTCTGCGGGATGGTGGTCACCACCATCAGCCGCGTGCCCGAGGTGTAGCGGCTGGAGAAGTTGGTGTTGTCGAACGCCTGCGGGTCGGTGGAGTCCATGTCCACCAACGGGTAAAACCCACAGTAGTCCAGCAGCAGTGCGCTGGCCGGCCAGATGCCGCTACCCGTGCCGCCGCCGCCTAAGTTGTAGCGGGTGATGTAGCTGTCGCCCCCCAGCCCCGCGTTGATGCCGTTGTTGCTGGCCCCGACCAAGGGCGTGTAGGCCAGCGCGTCCCCGACGTAGGGGTTGAACTTCGGCGTGCCCGCGGCCATCGACAGGTCAAGCCAAAAGCCCGACGCGGTGGTCACCGGGCTCGCGGTCTTGTGCCAATGCTGGCGCCAGACTTTGTTGCTGTCCCAGGAGTTGGCCAGGCTGCTACTGGTGGGCATTGATCGCCTTCGCCGCCTCGGGAGTTGCCACCACTTGCGCGGCCAAGTGCTCGCAGGTGCGGAAGAACCGCCCGTTGTAAGCAATCACGGGCTCGTTGCACTCCGAGCACCGGAACAGCGGCGCCTGCATCTGCGCGTCCGCTGCAGCTTGGGCCGCTGGGATCATCAGTCCACCGTCGCCGTCAGCGCGCCGGCGGCGAACTGCGGCTGGATGCCGTTGGAGATCGACAGGCTGGAGTTCAGCGCGCCCTTGAGCAGCAGGTTGCCGGCGCCTGTGCTGTCCGTGCCGATGCCGAAGTGCGTGGCCGTGGCCGTGCCGCCCGTGGCCTGGGGGAACTGCACCAGGGCAGTGTTGCTGATGGTGGAGACGCTGCGCGTCCAGCCGCCTGCGGTGCGGTTCACCGCCACGCGGGCGTAAGAGGTGTAGGCCACCTCGCTGGTGGTCTGGCTGCCCGCCTCGCCGGGGTCGGCGGTGTGCAGGCTGATGTAGAACGAGCCTGCTGCCGCAGAGTTCTGCAGGCCGGCGGCGTCACCGATGTTGGCCCAGTCGATGTTGAGGAACAGCAGGTCAAGGAGGGCGGCTTCGGCGGCGTTGGTCATGGACATGGGGTGGGCTCCTATGCGTTCGTGTAGGTGGTGACGGTGCGCACGATCTCGTCGTTCTCGTCACGCTCCACCACCTGCACGGCCTGCGTGGGGTGGGTGTTGTGGACGGTGACGGGCGCGGGCTCGACCTGGTTGATGACGGTGACCGCCGGGGCCTCGGCGCGGGCCTCGGGCATGACGGCCTCGATGTGGACTTGCGTTTCAGGCAAGCTGACTTCGTTGCGCACTTCCACGGTGGCCGCGCTGGGGGCGATATGGTTGTGCACTTCGTGGCGCTGCTCGGGCACGTGGACGTGGATGGCCGGGGCGGTGGCGGGGGCGGGCTCGGCGCGGGTCTGCAGCCTGGCCATCAGGTCTGTGCGCATGCGCTCGATGTCGCGGGCGGTGGTTTCGGCGGCGGCTTGCGTTGCGGTGCGGGCGGCCGCCTGGGCGGCGTTTTCGGCCACGTTGCGGGTGGCCTGCTGGCTGGCCTGCTGGTCTGCCGCGCTGGCGTTGGCGCCGGCTTCGGCGTGGCGGGCGTCGCTGGTGAACACCAGGTCTTTGGCCTGGGTTTCGCTGCGGAAGGAGGTAATCTGCTCCAGCACGTCGCGCGGGTTGACGCCACGCTTGCGCATGACTTCCACTTCGCTGGCAAAGCCGGCGCGCACCAGGGCGAGATAGGCGGCGGCTTCCTTGGCGGGGTCAATCCACGGCATGCTCTGGGCGATGAAAAGGGCGTCGTCTTCGGTGCCGGCCACCACGTCGCGCGGGCGGGGCACGGCGCCGCTGAGAGTGCTGGCGTTGACGAAGCTGGCCCACACGGGCTGGACGAACTGGCCCACGAAGTCGTCTGTGAGGGTGGCGTAGTTCACCCACTGTTCGACCAGCTCCTGGCGCTGGGCGCTGTAGGTGCCGCCGTAGTCACGCGCAATGCTGCTGTAGCTGGCGCCCACGCCCGCGGCCACGGCGCGGAGCTGGCCCTGGCGGAAGGTGACGACGTTGGGGTTGGGGCGGTTGCTGTCGATGAGGCCGATTTCCTCGCCCACGGTGAGGCTGTCAATGACCATGCCGGGCGCCATGCTGATGCTGCGCGCAATGGGGTTGCCGTCTTCGTCCACCTGGGGGCCCTGGTAGCCGTCTGGGCTGGTTTTCTTGACGTAGGCAGTGAGGGCGGCGGCGATCTTGGCGGCGATGCGCTCGCTTTCCTCGTAGTCTTTGATGTCTTCCAGCCGGGTGATGATGCTGGCGAATTCGCTGATGCCGCGCATCTGGCCGATGCGGTCCAGCAGGGCGATGTGGCGCACGCGCTCGGCGGGCACGCGCTTCAAGTCTTGGGTGCTGAAGCTCAGGCCCGGGCCGATGCCTTCGGCCGGGTGGTGCTTGTGCACGAAGTAGGCCACGGGCTGGCCCCAGGCGTTGCGCTCGATGCCTTGCTCGACCCGGGGCAAGACCTCGTAGTCATAGGGCACCAGGTCGGCCTCGAACATTTCCAGCGCGTAGGGCACGCGGGTGGGGAAGGCGTAGCTGCCGCCCAGCACTTCCTGCGCGAAGGATTCGCCGTCGCGCAGCCAGGTGGCGCACATGAGGCGCTGCACCTTGGCCCAGGTGTGGCGGCGGGTGACTTCGGGGCGGATGGCCCAATCTCGGTACGCGGCGCGCAGGGCGGCGGCGTATTCTTGGTGGATGCTGCCGTCGGCGCGGCGGGGCTGGGGCTCGATGCCGATGCCGTTGGCGCCGACGATGTTGTTCGTCATCGTGCGCAGGATGCCGCGCGACACGTCATGGTTGCGCTGGAGCTGGCGGGCCTGGGCGCGTAGGGCGCGGGCGCTCATCTCCACCAATTGATTCGGGCTGCGCTGGTCTTGGTAGAACTTGCGGTTGCGGCTGGGGGTGGCGGCCTCATAGGGCGGCGCGGTGAGGGCCAGGGCACGGCGCGCGCCCGCGCGCTTCAAGCCGGCTTCGGGGCTGATGTAGCCCAAGGCGGTCAATGAGGTTGGGCTTGGAGGCTTCGCGCATGGGGTGTGGCGGGTTCAGCGGGTTCAGCGGCTTCAGCGAGTAGGGGCCGAGAAGTCGGCCACGCTGTAGCCCAGGCCGCCGAAGCTGGGCGCGGCGGCGGCGCTGGCCTGCAGGGTGGTGACGCGGCGCTCCCATTCCTGGCGGCCCTGCCGCACCATCTGCAGGTCTTCATGGCGCAGAAAGCGGTCCACCCCGCTGCCGCCCAGGCGCACCTCTTTGCCTTGCAGGATGGCCTGCTCAGCCGCCAGGTAGGCGGAGACCATGCTCTGGGCTTCGGCAAGGGTGGTCATGGGCGTGGGGTGGGCTGGTGGCTGCGGTGCGCCGGCGGGCGATGGCGCGAGGCTACCGAACGGCTTGTCTCATTTCTACCCATGAAGTGAGACTTTGCGGGGGGTGGGGGTGGTTCAGAACAGGCTGGGCTGCCGGGCAATGGCGGCAATGCGGGCGGCGGCGATGGCCAGGTACTGCTCTTCACGCTCGATGCCGATGAAGCGGAAGCTGTCCAGCAGGGCGGCGCGGCCGGTGCTGCCGCTGCCCATGAAGGGGTCCAGCACCACACCACCAGGCGGGGTGACTAGGCGGCAGAGGTAGCGCATGAGGTCAGTCGGCTTGACGGTGGGGTGGGTGTTGGAGCGGGGCTCAGTCGGCGGCAAGCCCTTGTTGATGCGGGCCTTGCATGAGTCATTGGCGTAGTTGTTCGGGTTGGTCGGATCTCGGCCCGCTGCGTCCATGTTGCCGACGCTGGCCAAGGTCTTTGGAAAGCCATCGAGGCCATCCTCCCGGTCGGCGTTGTCGGCCTTGGGCACGCAGAAGAAGCGAGCGGCGCTGCCGCTGTCGGCGTGGAAGGTGCTGCCGGCCTCGTCCCGGTCGCCCGCAAAGGCGCTGTAGGCGGTGCGGAACTTGTCGGCGTTGCGCTGGTGAACAGGCGCAGCGGCCCCGGCTTCGCTGGGAAACATGGCGACGACTTCGGCGCTGCCGTCGTGGATGAGGTTGGCGGGCCAGCGGCCCGCGTCGGACGTCTCTCCCGTCCTCGCGCTGCCGTGCAGGCCGTTTGCGTAGCAATTCCCAGCGGCCCCACCCTTTTGCGTGAATACAGGGGTCACCCCCGGCACCCTACACCCGTCAATGTTCAGCGCCCCCGTGCCGTGCGCCAGCACGTTCTCGGCCACGGTGCCGGGCAGCGGCTTGCGGGCCAGCGTGATCGGCTCCAGCGCAGGCTTGAGGGCGGTGCCCCAGCCTTGCCATTGGCGCGCGGCGTCGGTGATTGGCTCCGCGCTGGTGAGTTCACCTGTCCATATGTGTGAACCTGTCGAATCACGCGCCGCAGTACCCGCCAGACTACCGCTTGGCGAACGATGGCCCACCACACTCCTTTCTTCGCCTGCGGCCTTGTCAATCGCCTTGCTCACGTCCAGCGACTTGGGAAAGCCTGAGCCGTAGACCCAGGCGATCATGTCGCGGATCTCAAAGCCGGCGTCCTCGATGCGCACGGCCATGCGGTGCTGGGTGCGGGTGCCGGCGAAGGCCAGCAGATGCCCACCAGGCTTGAGCACGCGCAGGCACTCGGCCCACACCTCGACGGCCGGCACGTCATAGTCCCAGCGCTTGCCCATGAAGCTCAGGCCGTAGGGCGGATCGGTGACGATGGCGTCCACGCTGTTGTCTGCCATGGTGCGCATGACGGCCAGGCACTCGCCAAGGTGCAGGGTGGCGGGGCCGATGTGCTGGACGGCGCTGGTTGCGGCGGGCGCTTCCGCCAGTGCCTCAGCGCTGCTCATTCAGCACCCGGTACAGCGTGGCTTTGCTGATGCCGAAGCGGGCCAGGACTTCGGCGGCGTTGTTGCCGCGCCAGGCTTCGCGGATGCGGCGGTTGCGCTCGGCAATGTCTTCGGCGGGGACGTAGATTTCCCGGCCGCCCCAGCGGGTGCGCAAGCCGCGGCAGATGGCCTCGCTCATGACTTCGGCCATGGGTTCGTGCAGACCGATTTCGGCGCGCAGCACGTCGCGGATGTCCAGGCGCAGCAGGGCGGCGCTGTCTTTGGCGGGCTCAGGCTCTTCCAGCAGCAGGGCGGGCTGGTGCGCAGCTTCGCGGGGGAGCTGGTCTGTGAGGGGCGACAGGGGGGTGGCGGTGGCGGTGTTCACAGGCGGGAACTCCATTCGGGCTTGGCAAAGGGGCTGACGAAGGGGGCGGCAGGCGCGGCCGGGGGCGGGGTGGGCTTGCGGCGGCGTAGCGGCGGCGGCTGCTGGGCAAGGATGGCGGCCAGGTCTGCCGGGGTGGCGGGGGTGGCGGCGGCGGCTGGTGTTGCTGCTGCGGTGGCGGCGGCGGTGGTGGCGGCGTCGCGGATTTCGAGCTGGCCGGGGGCCAGGGGCAGCAGGGGTGGCGGGGTCAGCGCGGTCGGTGGCTCAGGCGGTGAGCCTGCGGGCGGCGGGGCGTACAGGGCCTGGGACAGAACCTCAGTGGGCGATGGCGCGTCGAAAAGGTCAGGCAGCAGGTCATTGGCCAGGCGCGTCCACTGCGCTTCGCTGAGCTTGTAGTGGTCGAGCATGGCGCTGGCGTGCAGGGCGTAGACGCTGCAATCGAGCGGCTCGTTGCGCTGCGCGGTCTTGACCCAGCGGTATCTCTCGCCAGTGCTGGTGCGCACGGTGCGGCGCACTTCGGCGGTGAAGCCCTTGAACCACTCCAGCGGCAGGTGCTTGCTGAAGTGCACGTACCCCGGGCCGGGTTGTTTGACGCCCAGGCGCTGGAACAGCGTGTCTTTGGCGGTGTCAGTGCCTACCATCCACAGCTTGACGCCGTTCTTGACGATGCGGCCACGCTCGTTCACGTCTTGCAGGCTGGCGCGGCCTTTGATGGGCTTGGAATCCTGGCTGTCGCCCTTGATGGCGAAGTAGCGCTTGCCCTGGTGGCGGCGGCAGAAGCTGTAGGTCTGGTGGGTGAAG